>Ga0307434_1001442_pt1 | contig 12900 bp, 9 predicted proteins | sample SalMarWE160220MG_FD_202156 | JGI IMG/M metagenome (GOLD analysis project Ga0307434, IMG submission 202156) | Salt marsh sediment microbial communities from the Plum Island Ecosystem LTER, Massachusetts, United States - WE1603-220 | ecosystem: Environmental > Aquatic > Marine > Intertidal zone >... | reverse complement strand
CGTGAACCGGTTTCCCTATGTGCTCGCCCTTTCCTTCTGTCGCCAGCCACTCTCGGACCGACATCATCCGCGACGCATCTTCACCGGGATGCTGGAGGCGGGCGGAAGTGCGGCCGTGCAGGTCTTGGAGCCCGGACCGGACACGGATCGTGCGATGGATGCCGTCACCTCCGTGCCCGAAGAGCGGACGCACGAGCGCATTGCCCATTCCCGCCTGTCCACTCGCAGGGCCCTGACCAGTGGCGCCCCGGTGTTCGACGACGCTTACATGGTGTACGAGGTCAGCCTGGTCAAACCGGGCCGCGACTTCGAGGGCCGACGAATCTACGAAAAGCCGTGGATCGACGTGGGGAGCCACCGCCTCTATTTCCTGGAAATCAACGCAATCCAGCTCCGGCAGGACATTGCCGAGGGCCGGACTCAGATCCGCTGGCGCTCTCTGCCCGTCTGGCATCCGCGGTTCGAGTTGCAGGGCCCCGTGCCCGCGGCGACGCGACCCGGCGGAAATGGACGCTACACCAAGAGTTACACGCCCCATTATGCTTTTCCATCCGCCGACACGGCGGCGTTCGAGCCCGACGCTCTGGTAAACGGCATGGCCGCAAGAACCCTGCCCCCTCTGCCGGAGGACCAGCTCGAGGTGGATAACGACCGGGCCCGCTGGCCATGTTTCTTCCCGTCATCGGCCGGGATGATCACCACCTGGGCCGCCGACGGTGTGCCCAACCTGATGCCCTGCGGCTCCACCACCGTGGTGAGTCGCCAACCGCTGGTTATCGCGCCTTGCGTGGCCTACGCCGCCATCAACGAGCGTTACGCGCCGCGGGCCTCACTGGGAACCATCCTCAAGACGGGCAGGTTCGGCTGCGGGGTGCCGTTCATCGACGATCGCGTCGTCGAGGCCATCAGGTACGCCGGGAACAACTCGATCACCAACGATCCGCGCAAGATCGCCAATGCCGGCCTGGCCGTGAAACCGGACGACTGGGCACCGGTGCTGCCCGCCCTCCCCGTGCACTTCGATTGCAAGGTGATCGGCCGGGTGAGGCTCGGCACGCACCTGATGTTCCTGGGACAGGTGCGCCGGATTCGGGTCCGGGCTGACGTGACCCCTGATCAACCTGTCCACTGGTGCCCCTGGGCAACGTTAGAAGGAGTTCGCTGATGGTACAAGGTCGGTTTCTGATAACTGGCGGTGCAGGCTTCATCGGCTCGGAGCTGACGCGGCAACTGGCCGAACAGGACGCTCACGTGACGGTCGTTGACAACCTGGTCAACGGCAAGCGTGAGAATGTTGAAGACCTGCCGGGTGATCGCGTGAGCCTGGTCGTGGCCGACGTTCGCGACGCCCCGCGTATGGCGGACTTGATGCGGGGTGTAGACGTCGTGTTCCACCTGGCCTGCCTCGGCGTGCGGCATTCGATCCACTCACCGCACGAGAACCATGAGGTCAACGCCACCGCTACTCTGCAATTGCTGTCGCGGGCCCGGGACGTCGGCGTGAAACGTTTCGTGTACGTCTCCAGTTCCGAGGTCTATGGCACCGCCCGCTGGGCGCCGATGGACGAGGAGCATCCCACGTTCCCCATGACCATCTACGGGGCATCGAAGCTCGCCGGTGAGTGCTACACGCGGGCCTTCCACCGGACCTACGACTACCCGGCCGTTGTTGTGCGACCGTTCAATGCGTATGGGCCGCGGTGTCATCATGAGGGCGACTGCGGAGAGGTGATCCCCAGGTTCATGCTCCGGTGCATGACCGGGCATCCCATGGTCATCTTCGGTGACGGGACCCAGTCCCGGGACTTTACCTACGTGAGCGACACAGCCCGGGGGATCATCCTCGCCGGTCTCGCCGACGAAGCGGTGGGGCGAACGGTCAACCTGGGCAGCGGGGTTGAGATCGCTATTGAGGCCCTGGCCCGTGAGGTGGCCAACGCGCTGGGACACCCGGACGCCGAAGTGGTCTACGATGATCCCCGCCCGGGAGACGTGCTGCGGTTGTATGCGGACACTTCGCTTGCTCAGCGGATGCTGGCATTCGAGCCGCGGGTCTCGATGCGCGAGGGATTGACCAGGCTCCGAGACTGGTATCTCAGTCAGCCCACCTCGCCGGAAGAACTGTTCGAGCAAGAGATCGTCCGCAATTGGGAGTTGGGCCGACTCGAGAATGTCAACGTCTGACCTGACACGTTGTCTTGACTTTGCCCGCCCGTGGCTGGCAGAGCCTGAGGCGGAGGCGGCCCGGCGGGCAGTGTTATCGGGCTGGGTGACTCAGGGGCCGGAGGTCGCCGCATTCGAGCGCGAGTTCGCCGCCTGCGTCGGAGCAGACCATGCCTGCGCCGTCTCCTCTTGCACCGCGGCTCTCCACCTGGCCCTGCGGGCCGTCGGCGTTCGACCCGGCGATGAAGTCGTCACCGTCAGCCATTCCTACATCGCGACGGCCAACAGCGTACGCTACTGCGGCGCGACGCCGGTTTTCGTGGATATCGACCCGGCGACGTTCAACATGGACCCGGGCCGGATCGAGGCCGTCCTCACCGAACGCACCCGGGCCATCCTGTGCGTCCACCAGATGGGGATGCCCTGCCAGCTCGAAACGATCCTCGGCATCGCCCGCCGCCACCGGTTGGCCGTGGTCGAGGACGCCGCCTGTGCCGTCGGCAGCGAAATCCGCCTCAACGGCCGGTGGACGCCTATCGGCAAGCCCCACGGCGACGTCGCCTGCTTCTCCTTCCACCCCCGAAAGCTGGTGACCACCGGCGACGGCGGTATCCTGACGACCTCCAATCGCGATTGGGATCGCCAGTTCCGCCTCTGGCGGCACAACGGCATGGATGTGCCCGATCTGGATCGCCACGGCGCGAGAGAAATCATCTTCGAGACCTACCCCACGCTCGGCTACAACTATCGCATGAGCGATATAGCCGCGGCGGTGGGTCGGGCCCAGCTCAAACGACTACCCGAAATGGTCCACCGGCGCCGTCTCCTGGCCGCCCGCTACCACAGCTTACTGGCCGATCTGCCCGGGATTCACTTGCCGCAGGAACCGACCTGGGCACGCAGCAACTTCCAGAGCTACTGCGTGCGCCTGCCCCAGGGGTGTGATCAGAAGCAGGTCATGCAGTACATGCTGGACCGGAACGTCCCCACCCGGCGCGGGGTCATGTGCGCCCACCGAGAGGCCCCTTACGCCAACCTCCACCCTCGCCGCCCGCTCACCGAATCGGAGCAGGCCCAGGACCATACCATCCTGCTGCCAATGCACCACAAACTTACCGAAGACGACCAGGCGTATGTGGCCGAGGCACTGAAAAACGCTTGTTGCCACGCGGTGCCGTGCGCCGTTTGATCCGCCGGGCCGCTGCCCAAACGTGATCAGGCCGATGCCCGGTCGGGCCGGACTTCCACCCGGAGCCGGTTGATCTTGCGCTCCTCCGCGTCGATGACCCGGAATGTGATGTTGTGGTAGCAGAGCTCCTCGCCGGCCTCGGGAATCTTACCCAGAGCGCTGAATACGAACCCTCCGACCGTGTCGTAGTCCTCGTCCTCGGGCAGTTGGGTGCTCAGTTCCTCGTTCAACTCGTCGATGTGAACCCGGGCGTCAACCTCAATCGTGTTCGGGTCGATGCGGCGGATGGGCTCGGGTTCCGGGACTTCATACTCGTCCGCGATCTCGCCCACGATCTCCTCCAGGATGTCCTCGATCGTGACCAGCCCCGCGGTGCCCCCGTATTCATCGAGCACGATCGCCAGGTGAACCTTCTGCTCCCGCAGCTCGGCGAGCAGGTCGGGGATTCGCTTCGACTCCGGGACGTAGGGCACCTTCCGCATCATCTCGATCGGGTCGAAATGATCGACGTGGTTGATGCTGAGCAGATCCTTCGCGTAGAGCACACCCTTGATGTCATCGATGTTCTCCTCGTAGATCGGTATGCGCGAGTGACCCTCGCGGGCAATGAGTTCCTTGGCTTCGATCAGGGTGGCCGTTGACGGCAGCGCGATGATGTCGGTCCGCGGGGTCATGATCTCAGCCACGTCCGTGTCCCGGAACTCCATCACCGACTCGATCATGTCGGCGTCTTCTTCGTGCATCGCCCCCGCCGCCTCGCCCTCACTGACCACCCCCAGGATTTCCTTCTCGATTTCCTCTGCCTCGCTCTGCTGTTCATTCTCGCCCGGTATGCCCGCCAACCGACGGACCAGCCAGTCAACCAGGCGTTGGCACGCCACGAGCGGCACCAGGACCTTCTGCAGCACGAACAGCCCCGGAAGCATCGCGGCCAGAAAGGCGTCCCCGCCGTACCGGGCCCACGCGTTCGGGATCGCCACCCCGACCACCATGACCACGATCACCGAGGTTACAAAAATGGCGCCATAATGCGCGACGGGCTCGCCGGCCGCCATAGCTCCGGTTGACGGACGCATGCCGAACACGTGGGCGATCAGCAGCACGAGGGCCAGGATCGCACTCAGCCGGACGAACGACGAGATGAACAGCAGCTCGTTTTGACGGGAGACCAACCGGCTCACAAGCTCCGCCTTGCCGCGCTTCTCAAGCCGCTCGGTGAGCCCGACCCGCGAGAAGTGCCGGACCGCCGCGTTCGCCGTCGTAAAAAAGACGATGACCACCGCCAGGGCCGAGCCGATCCAGAAGTCCGGACTATACACTGCGCGTCATCCTCCCTTGTTGGCGCCGCTGTCTCAAGGCTCGCTTCCGATCGTTGACCGTGGCCAGCACCCGGTTCTCGGCCTCCCGCATCCGTCGGCGGCCGGCCGGCGTGTGGTCCTCGTAGCCCATCAGGTGCAGCGTGCCGTGAACCGCGTAGCGGAGCAGTTCCTCACCAGCCTCCACTCGGAGCTGCCCGCCCTGTCGCGACGCCGCTTCCGCCGAGACCACAATCTCCCCCTCGATCCGCTCGTCATCGGGATCGTCTCGCAAGTCGAACGCCAGGACGTCGGTCGCACGCGCCTCGCCCAGATGTCGTTCGTGCAGCGAGGCCATGACGCCGTCATCGACGATGGCGACACTGATCGTGCGTATCGGATGACCGCCCAAAGCGGCCCGCACCGCGCGAACGATCTGCCGGGATGTGACTCCGTGGCTCGGGGCGAGACGGCGGACGCTGATCCCGCGTTCGCCGCCCTCGTCGGCGGATGTGTCGGTCTGCTCGCTCACGCCTGGTGTGCAACCTCCGGAGCTGCCCCGGCGGGCTCGACTGGGGCTCGATCGTCCGCAGCCCTGGCTTCCCCTGCTGGTCCTTCCTCGCGATCGGTCGAGCCTTTCGGATACTTGATTCGACCGTGGTGAACCGCGCACAGGGTCTTGACCAGCGATTGCTCGACGATCTTGAGTTCGCGGAGCGTGATGTCGCAATCGTCGAACTGCCCGTCGTTCAGGCGCTCCATCACTACCTGGTGGACGGTGCTCTCGATCCGGCCGGGCGTCGGCTCGGACAGCGCCCGGACCGCCCCTTCGCAACTGTCGCAGATCATCAGGATCGCGGACTCCTTGGATTGAGGCCTAGGCCCCGGGTACCTGAACTCGCTTTCCGGAACCTCACGGTCGTGCCGCCCCTTGGTCTTGTTGTTCTTGGCCGCCGCCTCGCTCGCCACGTGATGAAAGTACCGCACGATCGTGGTGCCGTGGTGCTCCGCAATGAACTGGTGCAGGATCCGCGGCAACCCGTAGGCTCGCGCTAGCTCGATCCCGTCCTTCACGTGCCCAACGATGATCAACAGGCTCATCGTCGGCGACAGCCGGTCGTGCCGGCTTATCCGGGCTTCCTGGTTCTCGACAAAGTAAGCGGCCTTCTGCGTCTTGCCGATGTCGTGGTACAACGCGCCCACCCGCGCCAGCAGCCCGCGGGCGCCGATGGCCTCGCCGGCTTCCTCGACCATCTGGCTCAGCACCAGAGAGTGACTGTACGTGCCCGGGGCCTCCTGGGCGAGCCGGCGGAGCAACGGCCGGCTCGCGTCGCACCATTCCAGCAGCGTCATGCTTGTCGCGACCCCGAAAAGCCGCTCGAAGTAATGCAGAATCCCCTGCACGATGAAGCCCGCAAACAGAGCAACGCCGCCCGCCGACGCCGCCCGCGCCAGCAAGTACCTCCATTCCTGACCCGCGATCAGACCCGTCGCCGTCGCCGCCAGCAGGGCCCCCACCCCCGCCATCGCACCGACCCCGACCAGCTTACCCCGAGTCCGGATCTCTTTCAGGGCAAAGACTGTGATACCCATCGCCGTCATGAACGTCAGGAACAGCCCGAGATCACCGCGGGAGCTCAGCGTTATCAGAATCGTCAGCGCCCCGCTCGCCCCGAACGCGAAACGCTGGTCGTACGCGATCGTCAGCAGGGCCGCCGCCACCACGATGAAGAACGTCGAAAACTCGGGGGGCAGATCCAGCGGATACTGCATCCGCTCGACCAGCCGGCTGAGTGCGATCATCAGCAGCATCAGACTCGCCAGCCCCAGGGCCCGGGCTGGATTCTGAAGGATGCGGTTCTGGTATGACATCGTGTAGGCCGCCAGCCCCACCGTCACCAGGAGCACTATCACGGCCCGGCCCAACTGGGTCAGAAGCTTCTTGCGGCGAAGATCATGGTCCGTCTTCTCCTTCAGTAGGTATTCTTCGTGCTCCCGCCGGAGCCGCTCCAGGTCGAACGGGCCCAACTCCGTCCCCGCCTCGACCAGGGTCGTACCCGCTTTGTACAGGATCGTATGCCGCCCCACCCGCTCGGCCGCCTCTTCCATCTTCTCCGCCGTCGCCTGGGCACGGTATTGCCACAGAGGATTGGGCGTACGCGGGTCCGCGTCCGGCCGGCCGAGCAGGACCCGGACGATCACGTTGGTGAAAACCCCCTGCAATGCCGGCGGGCACGCCTCCGTCTCGGTCACAACCTGGCCGACGGCGTCCTCGACTGCCTGGGAGTCCGTGATGTACAGGAGGTCGGCTTCCGCCACTTCCGGAGCCTGGTCCGCACTCCGCAGCAGCGACGTCGGCGGCGTCACCTTCCGATTGGGGTCTACCGGGTTCTCAACGATGTACTCCGCTTTTAACCGCTTGAGCAACGCGGAGATAAGATTCTCGTATTCGCTGCGCTTCTGCTCACTGGCGTATCCGCGAAGAGCCCCCGCCGCCGCGTCGTCCATCAGCCAGCCGTGGGCCGCCGCCTCATGCTTCAGCTTGCCCAGGTCGTCCCCCGACGACATGGCCAGGGCCCGCAACTCCTTCAGCCGCGTGCGGGCCAACTCTACCGGCGTCGGGTTCGCCTCGTACACGTTCGGGGCCGACGCACGCGCCGTCTGTTGCCGCCGCTCCGTTTCCTCCTTATCCTCGAACTCGAAATCCACCCGCGCCGTGATGTCTCGATCCACCCGCTGACCCCTGCCCCAGGGCATCGACTCACTACCCCAGAACTGGACCACCAGCGTCCCCAGGTAGAAGCCCACGCCGATCAGCAACGCCGGAGGACTGATCCTTCGACTCAGGTGCTTCCACAGACTGCCCCGCTGTTGGCTGCGCTGGCGCTTGGCCTCAATGCGGCGGGATTCGGATTTGCCTGCTGTCCGTGCTTTCACAATCCTGGTTAGCCTTGTCCCCCATACCGAAGGTTCGTATCCATCGGCTGGCCGCTTCCTCGCCCCTGCGCCTGTTCGCTTTCATCGTCAAACACCACCGTCCAGGTCACTCCAAAAGCAAAAGCCCGATAACATCACTCCTTCTCGTTCGCATACGCGTTGACAATGTTCTGCACCAGCCGGTGCCGCACGATGTCCTGCTGCTCCAGCCGGATAATCGCAATCCCCTCGACGGCTCTCAGCCGCCTCATCGCGTCAGTCACGCCCGACGCCTCCGGCCGCTCCAGGTCGATCTGGCTGTCGTCGCCGGTCACGATCATCTTGCTGTAATGTCCCAGCCGCGTCAGGAACATCAGCATCTGCAAGCACGTGGTGTTCTGAGCCTCGTCCAGGATCACGACGCATTTGTTCAGCGTCCGACCGCGCATGAACGCCAGCGGCGCCACCTCGATCACGTCGTTCGCGATGAACCGCTGGATCTGATCGAGCGTCATCGTGTCATGCATCGCGTCGAACAGGGGGCGCAGGTAGGGGTTGACCTTCGCCTGCATGTCGCCCGGCAGGAACCCCAGCTTCTCGCCCGCCTCGACCGCCGGGCGAACCAGCACCACCCGGGTAACCGCCCCCGACTTGAGCATCGAGACTGCCATCGCCACCGCCAGGTACGTCTTGCCACTACCTGCCGGCCCGACGCAGAAGACCAGGTCATTCTTGCGGATCGCCGCCACGTATGCCCGTTGGCCCTCCGTGCGCGGGCGGATGGCCGGGTGCCGCGTGTATACCTCGATGATCTCCTCGTTGCGTTTATCGGGATCGTGGAGTTGACTGGCATAGTCGATCGCCTCTGCCACCTGCTCGTCGGTCAGCTCGTCCCGCTCCCGCAGGATGCGCTGAAGCTCCTCCAGCACGGTAGCAGCCCGGCCGACCGCCTGGGCACTACCCGAAAGCTTGACCACCGAGTCCCTGGCGCTGATCTGCACCCCCAGGGCGCCCCGAATCAGTCGAAGATGCCGGTCGCTCGACCCGAATAGCGCAGCTCGATTGGCCGAGTCGTCGAGCGTGATCGTGAGTTCCAACTTTTCTTGTGTCTCCTTCTCGCTAGCGCGGGGCCGCAGCCAACCCGGTTGCACCCACCCGCTTGGCGTGGATTGCCAGCCTCCCTCATTTTACCCAATTGAGGTCCACCTTGTCAGCAGCCACCAGGCAATCGGGGCTGTGAAGATCGGCGAATCCACAATGTCCAGCAATCCGCCGAACGCCGGCACCACCCGGCCGGAATCCTTCCTACCCGCGTCACGCTTGATCGCCGATTCGATCAGGTCCCCCAGTTGCCCGCCGATTGCCATAACTACCCCGAACAAAAGAGCTTGCGCGAAACTGAGCGGAACCGGGCCAAGCGTCCCGATGCCCTCGTGCCACCCGGCCACGCACCCCATCGCCACTGCCGCGGCGACTGCGACGGCCCCGATAGCTCCCTCGATAGTCTTGCCCGGGCTCAGCCAGACCGCTAACTTGTGCTTTCCCAAGAACTTACCGACGAAATAGGCCCCAATGTCCCCCGATTTGACCGTCACCACGAAGAGAACTGCCAACCCCGCCCCCGCCGGACCCGGCTGGAGGCACCGCAGACGGACCACGAAAGATCCCAACAGGCCGACGTACAGCACCATCAGCAGGGTAACCGCCATGCTGCTGACTGCCCCCTCGGTCGTTTTCCGCATCAGCACCGCCAGGCACGTACCGAGCACGGCCCCCGTCAACAGAAACGCCGCCAGAGAGAAGTTGACCTGCACCGCCGGGCCAAACGCCCCGGCCGGGCCCATTCGCTGCTGCATCTCGATCCACGGGACGATCGTCAGGAGGGCCCCGACGAATACCGCCCAATGCGTGGCCGGTCGATGACCGCCGCCCTGGCAGAGTCGGCCCAGCTCGTAGGTTGCCAGCACCACCAGCGCAATCACGACCGCCGTGATCGGCAGTCCGCACCACAGCCTCGCCCCAGCCTCCCACGCCGTGGCCCCCTCGGCGCCCTCTGCCAGCGCCCACGCCGAGAGCCACCCATCGAAAACAGCCACCCCGCCGATGGCCGCTATCATCAGGATCCCGAACAGCAATCGTTGCCAGAGCATATTACTCGCCTCTGATCTCCGCCATGCTACGCCGGCAATCAAGAACCGTCCACCTTCCCACGTTTCCACCTTCTCACCTTCCCACGTTTCCACCTTCTCACGTTCCCACGTTCTCACATTCTCACTTTCCCGCCGGGGCTTTCGCGGATATAACCTTCCCATGGTTGGGCGCCTTATCCCGGACCATGTCATTCGACCCGTGATCACGCCGGCGGTCGCGTTGCTGGTGGGGGTGATTGTGCCGGAGCGACATTCCGGAATGTCGATACGCCTGGGCGAGCAGGCCTCGCCGATCGAGCAGACCGGTGCCGGGATCCTGGCCCAGGCATTGGGTGGCCCCGGAAGGGCGGCACCGGCCATGGTTCCGGGGCCCCCTTGCGACAGTGATGTCGTGGTCGGCACACCGGCCTCCTCGCCGGTGGTCAAAGCCAACGCCGCCCAGTGGCGACTCGACCAGTTCGGCGACGAGGGTTTCGCAGCAAAGTGGCTCACCGGACCGGCCGGCCGCCATCTGGTCATCGCCGCCAACCGCCCGCGCGGCGTCTTGTACGGCTGTGCGGCCGTTGCCGACCGCCTCCGGCTCGGCGATTCACTCGATCGGATCGACCTGAGCGACAGGCCCGTGCTAGCCGACCGGAACCTCTGGGTCTGGAGCGGCCCGAACGAAAGACGCGGTGCATTCTTCAACCTTGATCGGATGCTGAGCGCCGAGAACGAGCCACGGTTCCGCGCGTTCGGTGAGTATCTCGCCCAGGCCCGAATCAATGCCGTGACCTTCTGGCCCGCCCCCCGGTGGCGTCCTGATGTGGGCCCCAACCGGGACAAGGTGCTCGACGCCTACCGGGCCCTCACTCGTTTCCTGCGCGAGCGCTACGGCATCGAGAGTTACCTGTTCATGTGGTATGAAATCGAGCGGGCCCCCGCGGTCCCGATCGTCGGTTGGCCGATCTGCCCATTCAACGAGCGCGTTATTCACCACTGGAACGAGAGGATCGATCGTCTGGTCCGCGAGTTGCCCGATCTTCGTGGGATCGTGATGGCCGGTGCCGGCGGAGACTGGATCGGCGGACCCTGGGAATGCCAGTGCCCCAAGTGCCGCCAACACACAGATCGCGAGCTGCTCCTCCGCGCGATGGAGATGATCGGCCGCCGCTGGGCCGACGCCGGCGGGCGGATCATCTGGAAGGCCGTCACCGATCGACCCAGCCTGGTCAAAACCGAGGTCGAGCACTTCGCTGATCTCGACGACGCGCTGCCGCCCCATGTGCAGATCGCCCATAAGGCTTTCTACAAAGACTTTCGCCCGCCGCATCCGGTGCACCCCATCTTCTATGCACACGAGGATCAGGCCGAGCGTCGCCGGCCCTATCTGTGCGAGTTTCAGATCTACGGCGAGTATCGCGGTGCCGACGATTTCCCCTGCGTGATGATCAACCGATGGGGCGAAATCGCGCCCCTGTTGAAGCGCAAGGGCTACGCGGGTGCGATGGGTATCTGCTCGTTCCATCGCGTCCAGGACTGGGATCACCCGCTCAACATGGCCAACTGGTATGCCTTCGGTCGGTACGCGTGGAACCCGGCCTCATCGCCCGACGCCATCTATCGCGATTGGGCCACGCTCACGTTCGGGCCCGACGCCGCCGACGCCGTCATCGAGGTATGCCGGCTCAGCTACCGGGCGAGCACCAAGATGATGTTCTTCAAGGGCGTCATGACGCAGAACCACAGCAAGCTCCCCACGATCGACTACGAACTCGAGAGCAGCCTGATCGGTCCCTGGCATCACATTCCCAAGGCCCCCGACGGCTGCATGGGGCGGGCTCATGACGTGAGCATGTACCCGCCCGAGACCGCCGAAAAGACCCGCCGCGACCCGAGCCTGCAACTGTGGGCCCACCGCGTCGAGATCACCCCGCAGCTATGTGACGAAGCAATTGCCGAGAAGCGCCAGGCGTGGGAACTCGTCCAGCAGATGGCTGATAAGTGGGACGCAATCCCGCACGAGGGCTGGTCGGAACTCCACCGCCGCGTGAGCGAGCGTTTCCGGCGGAACCTTGTCGATGCGGAGTTGTGGTATGAGTGTCACCGGCTTTACTTCGACTACAAGGCCCACCGGTTGACACGGAGCGAACTCGGCCGGCGGCTCGCCGACATCAAGGCCCGTTTCGACCCGAAGGCCGGCACCGGCCTGATTCGCGGCACCTTCGATCGTTTCATCGAGGAATGGCAGCGCGTCCACGACGGCAACCTGATCCGCCGATCCATGGAGGGCAAACACCACAACCCCAACGGCGAGCCATTCCTCCCGGGTCTGAAACCCGAATAGGGACCTTGGAATCAGGCAACCGTGTTTACGAACCTGCACACGAGCAGGCAGGCGAGGACATGGACGGTGCGTTTACCTGACCGACCAACGGGCGGCTGAAATCCTCGTCGGGTCCGGGCCGATACTTGCGATACATCATGTTGCAGGGCCCGCAGGTCGCGCAGTCGGGACACCGATAATGGCGGACCAGCGTCATGGTCAGCGGGGCCTCGTTCTCCACTTGCTTCTTGAACAGGAGCGTGTCGTTGCCCGGGACGCGCACCTTGTAGACGAACTCGCGGCCGCCGGTCCGCAGGGTGAGCTTTTCCTTGCAACTGTTGTATTCGTAGGTGCCCGCCGCTTTGATCTTGTGATCCCCGAGGCTCAACTCCGCCTGAAAGCCCTTGTCCTTATAGAACGTGACCTTGTTGAAGGTGTAGTAGGAGCGAACGGCAACGGGCCTGGGGTCACACAACACCCAGGTATCCTCCACGCCGCACCCGGCGGCAACGAACAGAACGAATCCGGCAGACAAAGTCAGAATGAACGTCCGCAGCATGCTTCCTTTCCTCCTCCGTCGTGTGCTGACCTCGGGTTATGCGCCCCATGGATCAAACAAACGCCGATTTGACCGCCCTCCGCCCACCGATCGGTGACCGGCAGTACAATTCTATCCCTCACTTGTCGTGCTTTCAACGGACGATAACAAAGCTCTGTTGATGCAAGGCAGAGGTGACGCAGGTTGATGATGCAGGGTTATCTTATCGGACACCCGCGGTAGTGTAACCCTTAATTGGGGTATCTGAACTGAGGCTCACGCTTTCCTGCTGACATCTGCACTCCGCAGGCGATCACATGTTCCCATTCCCTTGCCGCTCCAGG
>Ga0307434_1001438_pt1 | contig 12920 bp, 9 predicted proteins | sample SalMarWE160220MG_FD_202156 | JGI IMG/M metagenome (GOLD analysis project Ga0307434, IMG submission 202156) | Salt marsh sediment microbial communities from the Plum Island Ecosystem LTER, Massachusetts, United States - WE1603-220 | ecosystem: Environmental > Aquatic > Marine > Intertidal zone >... | reverse complement strand
CGACTTCCCCCGGCGCAGTCTCTTCGAGCGCGGTGGTTCGCGTTTCCGTCGGGCGGAGGGTTTCTTCGCGGCAGATGTCCGGTCCGATGCCGACGCCGCCGGCGCCTCCTCGCGGTCCGCCTCGGGCGGCTCATCGGCCGGCGGGTTGAGCAACGCATCGAGCTCGGCCACGGGAACGCGTGATCCCCGAGAAGCCACGTGCCTGCCCAGCAGCTCGACAAACGCCCGGGTATCCACCGCGCTCACGTGCCGCTCGAGGAACCCCTGCACCTCCGCCGCATCCGCCGAGGGATCCACGAACTCGTCCTTCCGCAGAATGTACAGCGTCAGATCGTCCACCGGTATCGCGTGTCCCCCCAGGCTGTGCAGCACGACACTCGCTGCCGCCGGCCGATCTACGCCCGCGAGTGATTCGAGGTACTCGCGCGCCTCCCGCCGACCACGCTGCACCAGAAACGACAGGTCCAGCCTGTCCTGTCGCCGCCGAACGTCGTTCAACGCATCGACAATCCGCTGCGCCTTGGCCCGCGCCAGCGGAACCCCGGTGCCGATCATGTCCGCCAGCTCCGTCGGCGGCGTTACTCTCAACTCGTTCAGGTCAACCGTGTGTTGACGCAACTTGCGGAAAACCGCACGCGCCCTGGTGTTCGTCGTACACGACGAGAGGATGCCCACGATCGTCTGCTCGAGGGGATCCGTCGGTTCGACAGGAGCAGGCCGGCCGGATTTGCGAACCAGTTGTTGGAAAAGCCGCTTGACGCGCCTGGCATACTCACTGCCATGCTTCATGCGTCATCTCCGCACGACAGACCGACCTGGCCCTCGCGTCCTTGCTCCGCCGAGGCACCGGGACCCTTTCCGGCCTGGGACATAGTCTCATCGATCAGTCGGATCGTCTCCGCGCCCTTCTTGATCGACTCGTCCAGGTGAAAGCTGAGCCGCGGACAGTGCCGGATCGGCAACCGGCGCCCCAGCAATCGCTGCACCAGCCCCGCCGCCGAACGAAGCCCCGCAATCGTGAGCCGCCGGGCCGCCTCTTCGCCCATCACGCTCACCCACACCTTCGCGTACTCCAGGTCACCACTGACCTCGACCCGGGTCACGCTCGAGAGCGGGGCGATCCGCGGGTCGTTCAGCTTGTTGACGATCGCGTCACTCACCACTGCTCGGATTACGTTTGCCACTCGTTCCGGCCGATGCGACTTCATCAGGACGCTTTCAGCGAGCCGGGCAATCCGCCGCCCGGTCATATCAGCTCTCAGAACACCTCTACCTCGTAGTCCACCAGCGATGCGAATCGATCGCGGCGAACGTAATCCACAACCTTGTCGAGGCAGCTTTCCACGAACCTTCCGTTGTTGCCGACAATCGCCACCCCCAGCTCCGCCTGCTGTCGCCGATCCAGAGAGCCGACCTCTGCCACCGAAACGTTGAATCGACCACAGAGCCGGTCCTTGAGACTCTTGACCACCCGCCGCTTGTCTTTCAACGAGGCGGCATCGAAAATGGCGATCTTCAGGCTCAACGTGCCGACCACCATTCGGCCCATCGCGACCTCTCGCATCCCCCGACCGGGATCACCCGACGGCAGGGCCGGCCCCGAAAGGACCGCGCACATGCCCGGTGAAGAAACCACCTGCGAGGATCAACCCCCGGCCAAGGCGGAAACTCCCCCACGACGTCCCCCTACAGCTTGCGGGCGGTCTCGATCACCTCGTACGCCTCGATCACGTCGCCCGGCTTGACGTCGTCAAAATTCTCAATCCTGATCCCGCACTCCATCCCCGCCCGGACCTCCCGCACGTCGTCCTTGAACCGCCGAAGTGAACCTACCCCCCGGTGCCGCCGACGCCGAACGTCCTCCTCGGTGGGTATGACGATCTGCCCGTCGCGGATCACCCGAACACGGTGCGAACGCCCGACCTGACCTTCGGTCACCATGCAACCGGCGACCGTCCCCACCCGCGATACGCGGAAGATCTCGCGGACTTCCGCCTTGCCCCGAACCTCCTCGGTCTGGATGCTCGGGAGCAGACCCTCCAGGGCGTGGCGAATGTCATCGATCACCTCGTAGATCACCCGGTACGAGCGGATGTCCACCCCCTGGGTGTCCGCCAGCCGCTGGGCTCCCGGATCCGCCACCACATTGAAACCGACGATCAGCGCCCCGCTGGCTTCAGCCAGCACCACATCGCTCTCGGTCACGCTGCCGATCCCCGTGTGCAGGAAGCTTAACTTCACCTCGTCGCTCGGGATCTCGCTCAGGGTCGTGGTCAGAGCGTCCACCGAACCTTGAACGTCCGCCCGGAGAATCAGATTCAGTTCTGGGATCTCGCCCTTTTCCCGCTGCTGGAAGAGGTCCTGGAGCGTCCGCGGCTTGCTGATCTCAACCAGACTCTCTTGCCGACGCTGCTCCTTGACCTCGTCCGCAACCTGCTTGGCCCGCTGCAACGACTCCACGCAGTAGAATCTGTCACCCGCGTTGGGTACCTCGTCCAGGCCCGCCACCTCGATCGGCATCCCGGGCCCGGCGTTCCTGACCGGACGGCCCCGACCATCCCGCATCATGCGGACGCGGCCATACCCCGGCCCACAGACGATGAAATCGCCGGTTAGCAACGTCCCCTCCTGCACCAGCATCCGGGCCAGCGGCCCCATCCCCGGTTGCATCTGGGCCTCCACCACCGCGCCGGAGGCGGGCAGAGTCGGGTCCGCCTTGAGATCCAACAGCTCCGAGAGCGTCGCCAGGTGCTCCACCAACTCGTCCACCCCTTCACCCGTCGTAGCCGACGTCTTCACCACATCCGTATCGCCGCCCCACTCGCTCGGCGCCAGATCCATTTCCGCCAGCCGGCCGTAAGTCTTGTTAACGTCCATCCCCGGCAAATCGATCTTGTTTAGCGCGACAACGATCGTCACCTTCGCCGCTTTGGCGTGATTGATCGCCTCGATGGTCTGCGGCATGACGCCGTCGTCTGCGGCCACTACCAGAACGACCACGTCCGTCATGTTTGCCCCGCGAGCCCGCATCGCGGTGAACGCCTCGTGCCCCGGCGTATCCAGGAACGTCACCGAGAGATTGCCCCGCTCGACCCGGTACGCGCCGATGTGCTGCGTGATGCCGCCGGCCTCGCCCTGGGCCACCGACGTCTTGCGGATCATATCCAGCAGGCTCGTCTTGCCGTGGTCCACGTGCCCGAGCATCGTCACCACCGGCGGACGCGGTTCCAGGTGCTTGCGCTCGCGGGCGGCAAACTCATCAACCAGCTTGTCCAGCCCGGTCTCCGGCTTGACGATCTCCAGCTCGACGCCGAACTCCAGAAGCACCAGCTCCGCCAGACCCGTGGGAATCACCGTGTTCCGGTTGATGAACCCCAGTCCGTGCTCTTTCGTCAGCTTCGGCACGAGCTGCATCAAGCCGATCCCGCTGGCCGCACACAGCTCGTGGGCGACGATCGGCTCGTTAACCCGGGCCTTGGTCTTGCGCGGGGCGATCACTGGGGCAAGCCCACCCGACGTCTCCCGGGCCCGACGGGCGTGGATGCCCAGACCACTGGCCGCCTCTAGCCGTTCCTGACGCTCCAGCAGGTCGCGATCACGCCACTCGCGGAGCCGCTCGCCAGCCTCGCTCACCGACGAACCCGAACGCCGGGGGTTCACGCGGTGACGGGTGCGCTTGCCGCCCGGATCCTCACGCAGGCCGCCTTTCCCTTTGCCGACCCGGCGCTGGGGCGAAACCGGCAGCTCGGGCATAGTCGGCCGCGGGGGGGCTGATCGCGGCGGCGGCCGCGGCGACGGCCGAACGATCCGGTCCGGCTCCGCAAAACCGACGATCTTCGGTCCCTTCATCTGGACAGGAACGGGGATGTTCTGTGGGCCGGCCGGCGCCACCGGCTCCGGGGGCGGAACCGGCTCGGGTGCCTTGGCTGCCGGCTGGAGGACCTCCGGCTCCCTGGGCTGTTCCGGCGGCGGCTCGGTTGGGCGAGGCGCTTCCTTCACCGGCTGCTCCACCGCCGGCTCTCCCACCACCACCGGCGGCAGTACCTCCTCAACCGCCGGGGCCGACACCAGCTCCTCCGTCGGAGCTGCCGGGGGCTCCACGGTCACCACGACCGGTTCAGCCTCTTTCGTCTCGGCGGGCTCCGCCCTCTTCGCTTTCGGTTCCTTGACCTTCTCCTCGACCTTCTCCTCGGCCTTCCTCTTCCTTCGAGCGGGACGTCGCTTGACCCGGACCTTCTCCAGGTCGACCGGTGCCGCTTCCTCCACCGCCGTCCCGAGGTGTTGCTCACTGAACCATTCCCGGATCGTCTCGGCCAGGCCAGCCGACACGGTGGACATGTGGTTCGTCACCCCCTCGACATCCTCGCTCTTACACTTGGCGATGATTGCCTTGCTGGTAACGCCCAGTTCTTTGCTCAGCGTATGGACGCGAAGTTTATCCGACAACGTCGACCTCCCTGACCACCGCTACCTCTGCCGTAGTCCCCGGTCTCCAAGATCCCCCGTGAACAAGCCGCCACTCACGACAACACTCTCCGCACATCCCGCTCCCGCAGGATCACCCGTTCGTTCCATGCTCCGCCATCGTCGGCGATTCGCCCTCGTCGCCTGCCGGAGCATCGACCGCTGATCCATCGGCCTGCTCCCGGGATCCGTCGTCGGTCTCCGCCAGGGTCGAAGCTTCTCCTTCCCCGGCCCCGGGCACCACCTCGCCGCCTTCCTCCGACTCCGGCACTCCAGGCTCTGCCTCCTCGGCATCCTCGTCGGTGGTATCGCCTGGCTCAACCGTTGCCTCGGCCCCCTGCATTTCCGCTGCCTTAGCTTCTTCCGCTGCCTTAGCTTCTTCCGCCGCCTTAGCTTTTTCCGCCGCCTTGGCCGCCTCCTGCTCCGCAGCCAATCGCTTGGCTGCCTCCGACGCCACCTTGACCACCTGCTCGGCCAACTCCTCACCCAGGCCTACATCGTTGACCAGCGGAGCCGTTCCCACCTCCTCCACGTCCGTCAACGAGATGATCCCCAGGGCCATCATCTTGTCGAGCTTTTCGTTATCGACACCCTCGATCTCCGACAGGCACTTCTCCATGTCATCCAAGTTCTTGTTGTATTCCGCCGGGGTCAGGATATCGATGTCCCACCCGGTCAGCCGGGCTCCCAAACGCACGTTCTGGCCGCGCTTCCCGATCGCCAGTGACAACTGGTCCTCTGCCACGACAACCGTGGCCCGACCCAGCTCAAAACACAACGCGGTCTCCTGCACCTCCGCCGGCTTGAGCGCGTTGGTGATCAGGATCTGCGACGACTCGTTCCAACGGACGATGTCGATCTTCTCGCCGCCCAACTCAACCACGATGTTCTTGATCCGGCTCCCGCGAACCCCCACGCACGCCCCCACCGCGTCCACTTTGGAGTCGATCGATGAGACGGCGATCTTCGTCCGGTACCCCGCCTCGCGGGCCAGGGCCTTCATCTCGATGATGCGCTCGGCAACTTCCGGTACTTCCAGCTCGAACAATCGGCGGATCAGGTCCGGATGCGATCGGCTCAGGATGATCTTCACCTGATGCGGCGCCTCGCGCACGTCGAGAATCATGCAACGGATCCGCTCCCCGGGATGATGGGTCTCACCCGGGATCTGCTCGCTTCGCGGGAGGAACCCCTCGGCCCGGCCCAGGTTCACTATCAGGGCCCCGCCTTCAAATCGAGACACCGTCCCCGTGACCACGGTACCCTTACGCTCGACAAACTCCTCGTAGATGCTGCCTCGTTCCGCCTCCCGGATCTTCTGGATCATCACCTGCTTGGCGGTCTGGGCAGCGATCCGACCCAACTCCCGCATCTCGACCGGTTCGCCGTTCCGGTAGGCGCTGATCTCCCCGCTGAGCCGGTCGATGTTGACGGTGACCTCATCCAACTGGCCGTACGCCTTCCGTACGGCCGACACCATCGACTGCTCGAGGTCGGCGAACACCGACTCCTTCTCGATGTTCTTGTCACGCGAGATGCTGTCGACGATTCGGACCAGCTCCGTATTCATCTGCTCTTACCTCTACAAACAAAAAGTGGGACGCCAGTGGACCCACTTTTCAAGCTGCCGGCCTGAGAAACTCACGCCGACTCTGAACGCGCGAAGGTGCAAACCTGCCCATCAACGCATCGCCCACCTCCTTCTCGCGATGCGGGGCCGGCGAGCCCGCAAGCCGCCCGTCCAGTGCCTAAACCGCTTGGCCCGCACTGACCTTATCTCCGGCGCCGTTCAGGCTCACATTCACACCCTCTTCGCCCGGCTCAAAAGCGTGCACCCGGTCCATGGCCACATACATCGACAACTGCATCCCATCCCTGAGCGATCGATTCGCTTCAACCCGACAAACGAGGTGGTCGTGAACCGCCGTCTGGACGTAAACGTCCATCTTGTCACCCAGCGGCTCGACCACAGTGATCGTCACGTTCAAAATGTTGCCCTGGCCGGCGAACTTGCCCTCGTTCGCGCAGGAGAAGTCCTCCGGCCGAACGCCAAGCACCACCTGCCGACCCTCCCAGCACGCCAGAGCCTCCGCCAGTCGCGCCGGGAGCCGCAGCTTGTTCGAGCCCTCGTCGAAGCACAACTGCCCGTTCTCCGCACAGACCCGGGCTTCCAGAAAATTCATCGGCGGCGTGCCCACGAAACCAGCAACAAACCGGTTTCCCGGCTCCTCGTACACCTCCAGTGGCGAACCACACTGATGAATGATCCCATCCTTCATCACCACCACCCGGTCGCCCAGAGTCATCGCCTCTTCCTGGTCGTGGGTGACGTAAATCGTGGTTGTCGCCAACCTGCGGTGTAGTTTCTTCAGCTCTGCTCTCATCTCGACCCGCAGCTTGGCATCCAGGTTGCTGAGCGGCTCGTCGAACAGGAACGCCTTCGGCGTCCGGACGATTGCCCGCCCCACCGCCACCCGCTGCCGCTGCCCGCCCGACAAAGCCTTGGGCTTGCGGTCCAACAGCTCCTCGATCCCCAGCAGCCTGGCCGCGTCCCGAACCTTCTGCTCAATTTCCCGCTTCGGCAGGCGACGGAGCTTCAGGCCAAACGCCATGTTCTTGTAAACCGTCATGTGCGGGTACAGGGCGTAGTTCTGAAACACCATGGCAATGTCGCGGTCCTTTGGCGGAACGTCATTGACCACCCGCTCGGCGATCCGGATCGTGCCGACGGTGATCTCCTCCAGACCGGCCACCATCCGTAGCGTCGTGCTCTTACCGCACCCCGAAGGGCCCACCAGAACGATGAACTCCTGGTCTTCGATCTTCAGCGACATATTGTCCACGGCCTTGACCCCGCCGGGGTAGATCTTGGTGATGTTGTCCAGGATCACTTCAGCCATGAACTTGCACTCTGCCCGCCGACGGTCGCGCCGCGGATTCACCGATAGACGAATCCCGATTATAGACGTACCCCTCGGGCTGTCAACGTGCATCGGCCCCCGCAGCGGGAATGGGGCGGTTTCCCCTTCCTTCCCGGAGCCGCGCCCGGCCCGCGGGTCGCAGTGGGAAACCTGGACTGTAATCAGTGGATTTCTGGGCGAGAACGGACCTGCCTGGGCAGACGATTAACCGGACCTCGGCGAAAGAACCAGGAGCGCGGCAATCTCCGGTGGCAAGCGCTGCCGCGCCCCTGCGTCGAATCGTCGCCGGCTATTCGACCTCCTACAGGAGCTCGAACAAGTTGACCGCAAAGTACGGCCCGCCGCCGATGCTCACCTGGATCTCGCCGGTGGTGGGCGAATTCTCGTCAAACCGGAGCATCAGGGAGCGGATGTCCTCCCCCGTCAGGGCAAGCTCGCTGCTGTAGGGCAGATAGGACCAGTATGTGAGATACGAGACCAGGATGTCCGTCATCTCGATGGACCACTCCAGCGGGTCTTCGGGAATCGTCCTGTCCGAGACCGTCCCGGCGAAGGCCGGGATGCTCGTAACGTCTTCCACGAAATCGTAGCCGCCGGTGCCGGCCCCCGTGGTGCCGATGACCTCGTCGCCCGGCCTCCAGGTCAGGTCCCAATCACCCGTGAACTCGACCGCCTGCACGGAAAGATCGTAGATCAGGCTGGCGGACCCATCGAGCGCCTCCTGGTTGCAGCAAATATCATTGAACGTCAGTTCGATGCTGTGGGCGGACTGGCTGAACGAGCCGATCGCGCTGCCTGAGCAGACATACTCGGTGCCGTCCTCGGGATCCACCCAGGCGGTACACCCCTGCTCTGTGAAGTCAATGGAGAGGTCCACTTCGCCATCCAGGAGGGAGCCGCTCTTGCAGACTTCGGGGCAGGCCCCGAGGCAGATATCGGTGGGAAGAACCTGTTCGCTGCCGCCCTGGGGGTCTGTGGCGTGCTGGGCTGTACCGGTCGCCTGGGCCATCGCGCCCGGTGCATTGACGGCGGCGTTGACGGCGGCCTTCTCGGCCTCGGTCAGATCGCCCGCACTCATACCGGGGTCACCATTTGGCACGCCCGATTCCGGCGGACACCCCTGGCCCAGGAGCAGGGGCAGAACCACGATGGGCAGTGCGACCGGCAATAATCTCGCGATTCTCATGACACGTCTCCTTGGTGGAACCCAGAGCGACCACGCCTGCCACGTATCGGCCAGAAGGCGCGCGGGGATGAGCGACGCCGATGCTACCGGGACCTCCGATGACGCTTGTTGTTGGCGGGATTCTCACTCGGGGTCCGGAAGTGCGCCAGCTCACCCCGCGGGAATTCGGTTATACGGACGACGTGTGATGGGCCGATAATACTCTCCGGGTTTCAGGTGAACCGTGCGCGGTGTTTACGCACAGGAGCCGAGGTCATGTTTCAATCACTTGTTCGTGCGTCGTTCTGCATGGTGGCGGGGGTGCTGCTTCAGGGCCCCGGTTGTCTGACTGTTCCCCTGCCGGAGGATTCCGGCGGTTCGTCGGTGGACCGCGACCACATCCGCGTCCGCTTCCTGAATCAGAGCAACTGGGCGCTGGACGTCCAATTCTACGCCACGGGTGAGGTGGGCGACGCCGAGACGGTGCTCTTCCTCGACGCCAATCAGGTCACCGCGGAGATCGGCCTTGCCGGCCGGGGATTGATACTGGCCTGGGAGACCGACGAGATCGTGCTTCTGTGCGACAACGCCCGGACGATCGGCACCCGCGGCGGAGACTTCCTCAACGCAGAGGGGGGCGAATCAGCCGGGACCGGCGAGCAGCGTGTTTTCGTGCTGGGCGAACAGTACAACTGCGAGGAGACGATCACGATCGTCTACCGGGGCGACGGCGACACCTTCGAGACGAGCTACCTTGTGGACTGAATGTGATCTTGCGATTCGGGCATCGTCATTCGCAGCGGCCGGCTATCCCCAGCGGACGAGCCCGACGTTGTACCGGGCGGCTACCTCAGGATGGCTCGGAACGATCCGCAGCGCGTACCCGTACTGACCGCTGTACTCGCACGGGATCACCCCGGCGTAGCGATAGGTGTCCACTGCCCCGTTGCTCTCTTTGCACGTAAGCGGGGAAGAGCTGCCGGTGGTGATCAGACCCCGGCCATCGAGCGGGCCGTAGTAAAGCTCGACCGACACCTCTTCCGGCCGAATCGACCCCAGGCGGATGACGGCGTTGACGGGCAATCGGTTGCCCACGGTCGCCTCCTGGGGGATCTGGGCGTCAATCGACTCGATGCGGACTTCCTCCCACTTCTCCAGAACCTTGTGCCGCCAGACCGCGACCTCGCGGGCGACCTTGTGGCCGTCCTGCACGAACCGGTGCCAGCGCCGGGCGGCGGGCAGGTAGAACCGGTCGGCGTATTCGCAGACCATGCGGTTGGTGTTGAAGACCGGACAGCAGGTGCGCATGGAGGCCTTCATCATCGCGATCCAGCGGCGGGGCAAACCGTCGACGCCACGGTCGTAGAACATGGGGACGATTTCCTTCTCGAGCAAATCGTAGGTGGCCTCGCCCTCCATGAAGTCGTGGTAGTCCTGGTTATCGTAGATCCGGCGGTCGCCAATCGCCCAGCCGTTAGTGCCGTCGTAGGCCTCCGGCCACCAGCCGTCGAGGACGGACATGTTGATCCCGCCGTTGGGGGTGATCTTCATGCCGCTGGTGCCACTGGCCTCATGCAGCTTGGTCGGGGTGTTGAGCCAGACGTCCACGCCCTCGACAAGCAGCCGGGCAACCGTCATGTCATAGTCCTCGATGAAGAGGATGCGGTTGTGGACCTCGGGCTGCTTGGCGAACTGGATGATCTGCTTGATCAGCTCCTTGCCCCCTTCGTCCTTGGGGTGGGCCTTGCCGGCGAGAACGATCTGAACCGGCCGGTGCGGGTCGGTGAGGATGCGTACCAGCCGCTCGGGATCCCGGAGCAGCAGGGTGGCCCGTTTGTAGGAGGCGAATCGCCGGGCGAATCCGATGGTGAGCGCTTCGGGATCGAGCAGCTCGTCGGCGGCGTCCACCTCGGCGGGCGGGGTGCCGCGGGCAACGAGCTGCACCTTGACCCGCCGCCGGGCGAACCCGACCAGCCGCTCCCGCAGCCGCTCGTGCGATCGCCACAACTCGGCATCAGGAATCAGGTCCACCCGCTGCCAGATCGAGTGGTTGAGCGGATCGTCCGCCCACTGGGGCCCCAGATACTGGTCGAGTAAACGGGCCATGTCCGGCGCCAGCCAACTGCGAATGTGGACGCCGTTGGTGATCGAGGTGATCGGGACCTCGTTGATCGGGACGCCGGGGTATACGCTGGAGAACATCTTGCGCGACACCTCGCCGTGAAGCTGGCTCACGCCGTTGCTCAGGTACGAGAGCCGAAGGGCGAGAACCGCCATGGAGAACGGCTCGTTCTGGCTCGCCGAGTCCATACGCCCCAGTTTGAGGAGGGCCTGCTCGTCGATCCCCAGGGCCTGGCAGTACGTGCCCATATACCGGGTGACCAGGGAAGCGGGGAAGGTATCGATCCCCGCCGGCACCGGTGTGTGTGTCGTGAAGACCGTCCCGCTGGCCATTACCTCCCGCGCTTCCTCGAAGCTGAGCCCATCACGCTGCATCAATTGTTGGACGCGCTCGATCGCCAGAAAAGCCGAATGCCCCTCATTCATGTGGCAGACGGACGGGGTGATACCCAGTGCCGTCAGCGCCCGCATCCCCCCGATGCCGAGCACGATCTCCTGCCGGATGCGGACCTCCTGATCACCGCCATACAACCGGGCGGTGATGTCGCGATCCTCCCGACGATTACCCGGGTGGTTCGTGTCGAGCAGGTAAAGCACGACCCGGCCCACCGGCACCTTCCATACCTTCACCTGAACCTTGCGGCCGCCCACGCTCACCTGGACGCAAAGCTGCTTGCCCTCGTCGTCCCGCACGGCTGAGATCGGCAACGCGGAGAAGTCCTGATCGGGGTAGTCCTCGAACTGGTATCCGTCGTTGGTCAGGTATTGATGGAAGTAGCCCTGGCGGTAGAGAAGCCCCACGCCGACCAGAGGCAAACCCAGGTCGCTGGCGCTCTTGAGATGATCGCCGGCCAGGACCCCGAGCCCACCGGAGTAGATCGGCAAACATTCGTGCAGCCCGAATTCCGCCGAGAAATACGCCATCGTCCCTACCGGTTCGCCGCCATAGGTCTCTTGAAACCATGTGGGCTGACCCAAATAGGAATCGAGCGCTTCGCGCACGCGGGCCAAGGCGGCAAGGTAGGCAGGGTCCCGGGCGAGCCGCTCCAACCGTTCCTGTCGCATCTGAGCCAGCATCGCGACCGGGTTGTGCTTCAACTGCCGCCAAAGGTCCACGTCGAGCCGCCGGAACAGCTCAATGGCCTCCGGGTTCCACGTCCACCAGAGGTTGTGGGCCAGTTCACCCACCGGCTTGAGCGGTTCCGGCACTGCCGGCAAAACAACGAAATTGCGTATCTGATTCATCTGTCCACACCGATTAACGTCAAAGCGGATCAGCCCCTGGAGCATGGACTCGCTTCGGCCAGCGCCTCCCGTGCCGCCCAAACCCCGGCGAGTGCGGAAGCCGCCGTGAGCAGCCAACCACGTTGCTCCTGACGCATGTAGCATCGGCAAAAACGCCAATCGGCTATTGATAACCCGCCACTTGGAGCGTGGTTGCCCCAAGTATTGATCCCAATTGTGTTGAAACCCAGCGGCAGCCATAACCGTCCGACTGTATGCGGGCCAGCTAGGACGGATTTCCGTCTACAATCTTGCCGCTGGGACTGGTCTCAAGACCTGTCCGAGGCTGTTCCGGTCTTATGGGCTGGCGGTGTTCGCAGCGCCACGGCAGGGGGCAAGCGCCTACTTGGCTCGTTCCATGTACTCGCCGCTACGGGTGTCCACGCGGACGATCTCGCCGTTACCGATGAACGGGGGAACCTTGATCTTGGCCCCGGTTTCCAGGAGGGCGTCCTTGTTCTGGTTGGTCGCGGTGGCACCCTTGACGACCGGCGGGGTATCGATGATGGTCAGTTCAACTACGTGTGGCAACTCGACGTTCACCATCTTGCCGTCAACGAGGTCACAGGTGAGCCGGATGTTCTCTTTCATGAACCGGGCCGCGTCGCCGATCAGGTCGGTGGATATCGGAATCTGATCGTACGTTTCCACGTCGGCCAGGACATAGTCGCTCCCGTCGCGGTACAGGTATTCGTATTCCTTGGTCTCAACGAACGGTGTCTCGAAGGGGTCATCCACCCGGGCCCGGAGGTCGATGATCTGGCCTGACTGGAAGTTCTTGAGTTTGAGCTGGATGTAGCTTCGCTTGTTGCCCTTGGCGACGTGGGTCTGGTCCTTCACGGTGTACAGGGTGCCCTCGTGAATGACGACCTTTCCGGGACGTAAATCGTTTGCCTTGAGCATTAGATCTCCTCTCCACAAGCCGCCTGCCGGCGGACGGATCGACCATCACTCGCCCAGATGTT
>Ga0307434_1001437_pt1 | contig 12921 bp, 17 predicted proteins | sample SalMarWE160220MG_FD_202156 | JGI IMG/M metagenome (GOLD analysis project Ga0307434, IMG submission 202156) | Salt marsh sediment microbial communities from the Plum Island Ecosystem LTER, Massachusetts, United States - WE1603-220 | ecosystem: Environmental > Aquatic > Marine > Intertidal zone >... | reverse complement strand
GTGATCGATATCAAGGCAAAGAAGGTCCCCAGATTTTCTCCGGGCAAGGCATTACAGGATGCCGTGAACTAAGCAGAGATACATACCGAACAAAAAGGCAGGGCCGGAAACGGGCCCTGCCTTTTTGTTCGGGTCAGCAGCTATTGTAACACCTGTTTCGGTGAAACAATGTTACAGCAAATAACAACGGCGAAAAGGCCACGATCCCTTGAAAACGGCTCAATCGTATTATCTAGCCCAAAAAACAGGGGACAGAGAAGGAGGAATGGTAATGGCTGAAATCAAGAAAATATCGACAACTCAAGCTCCAGAGGCAGTTGGACCCTATTCACAGGGGGTCTATGTTGACGGACTGATCTTCGTTTCCGGTCAAGTTGCGATAGACCCAGCCACGGGAAAAAAGGTTGAAGATGATATCAGAGCTCAAACCGATCGGGTGATAGAAAACCTTAAGGCTGTCCTTAAGGCAGAGGGAGCAGACCTGAGCGACGTAGTGCGCTGTGATGTCTTTTTAAAGGATATGAACGACTTTACCTCCATGAACGAGGTCTATGCCTCGAGGTTCACCGGAAATCCAAAGCCGGCGAGGCAAACAGTTCAAGTATCCCGTCTGCCTCTTGATGCGCTGATAGAGATCTCGTGCATTGCGAAACGCTAGCGAAGCTTCGCCTCAAATCGACAAGTACCGCCTGGCGTAAAACATGATCCCCATTGCTTTTGTCATGTGGCTTAGCACACATATTCATAAATACGGTGGCGTATTCTGCAAACTGGGTTTAGATATAATTCCTTGAAAAAATCCCCCTTACCCCCTTTAAAAGGGAGGTTGGGAGGGATTTTAAGACGTTAGCGTAGTCATGAAATACTGTACTAAGCCTTGCGCCTTTGGCCTTATGCCTTTAGCCTTTTCACATATCATCCTGCATCAACAGCAAAGTGCTGCACAGATGGCAATACCTTAAGCTATAAAGTCATCTATTGAGCAATCCAGTGAGATCTGATCCTTTAATTTTTTCTCGTTGACTTCAACATATCAACTATGATTGTATTCGTGTGTGAGTGTTGAAAATGGCTGGATCTTCAAACAAGAGTTATATAAATACCACGGTGAATACCGGGCTTTTAAGATCTTGTAAGGTACTCGCTGCCCGGAAGGGTATACGCCTGAACCAACTCCTCGAGGAAGCCCTTGAGGATTTCCTCAGGAAATATGAATCGACGGAACAGAGTCCTTCTGAGCCGGCAGGGGTTCACTCCAAGAGTTAAGGTGCAGGCTGTAGTGTAGCTTTTGCCAACAAAGATAAAAGGGAATTGAGGATGGCAAATCAAATCAATGAGAAGAGATCTGAGCCAAGAAGCATCATAGATAAATACTACAGCGTTGAGTTCTCCATCCACGGCTGCCCCTTCACGTATCAATTTAAGACCTGGAATATATCACGCAAGGGGATATGTGTACTGGTAAAGGAGGATTCGGAACTGCTGAATTACCTGAAAGTCGGGGATATATTGGACCTAAAATATTACACCACCGACACATCCAAACCCATTGAATTCCTAAAAACTGAGATCCGGCACATCACCAAGGATGAGACCGGCCGTTTTAAAGGTCTCTTTTTGGTAGGGCTCTCCATCCTCGGGGAGGGAACAACCTCATTGGATCAATCCAATCCCATCAATTGAGCACCATTCCGTCGATCTTTTACGACGCAGGACGAGCACTGCGCCTCCAGCGCGGCAGCGTTCATATGCACACGAGGGCGCTGAAAAAAGCATTGATCATCATGAATGAAAGGATTCGCTGATGAAGGAATACGTACTATTAGAGGTCTCGGAAGGGATCGCGAAGATTACCCTGAATCAGCCAAAGGCCCTCAACGCCTTTGGCCTGGATAGGATCCAGATCCTCTCCGAAACGCTCATTGCGCTTGCAATGGACAAGGGCATAGCCTGTGTGATTATCACCGGCGAAGAAAAAGCCTTCTGTGTAGGCGCAGACCTGAAATGGGTATCTGATTTCGGGAAGAGCTACGGAGAGGCATTTCATGAGCTGGCAGCCAGATATCACCAGGCTATCCTGGAGATCCGGCGCATGCCCAAACCGGTGATTGCCGCCGTCAACGGCATAGCCGCGGGGGGCGGTTTTTCCTTAGCCCTCGCCTGCGACTTCAGGATCATGGAGACCTCTGCCGTGCTGAAGCAGGCATACACCACCAATGGGTTGAGCATCGATGGCGGCGGCAGCTTTGCCCTGCCCAGATTGGTGGGGCTGGCACGGGCCATGGAGATTATGGCCTTTGATCGCCCGATCTCCTCGGAACAGGCCCTATCATGGGGGTTGGTGACTGAGGTGGTCGAGGATGGTCAGTCCCTGAAAAGGGCCATTCAGCTTGCAGCGGATATAAAGAGAGTGCCGCTCACTTCCTTTGCAGCGTGCAAGAAATTGATGATCGATTCCTTCCATACCTCCTTTGAGAACCAACTGGAAAGGGAGCGCGATTCGCTGGCATGGTGTGCTGATCACCCCAACGGTCGTGAGGGCGTAGCGGCCTTTCTGGAGAAAAGAAAGCCGACAGATGTGTAAGCCCACGTGTCTATAAAGAAGATCGCCTGCTCACCGACTATCCCTCAACGCCTCATTTCCCGATGGCCTTGAGGATTTCCTTGACGAGGTCCACATCCTTGTGTGCGCCTATGACGCTCTGCCCTTCATTGATAACGGTATGGGGTACTCCCTGCACGTTGTATTTGTTGATCAGAAAGGGAAACCCCGATCCCTCTATCATGTCGGCGGTGATCTGATCGCTTGCCATAGCGAGCTTGTGCGCGGTGCGAACTGCACCTGGGCAGTAGGGTCAGGTAGGGGATATGATCACCTGTAAATGCACGGGTTTATCAATCTTATCGAGCTCGGCCATTGCTTCCTTGCTCACCCCCGGATCCCTTTTCCCGATTGCCCGTATCTCTTCTATCAGGACGGTGAATTCATAACCGGCAGGAACTCCATAGAAGCGGACTCCGTAATCCTTCTCCCCTATAAGCACTGTGGCAGGGATCTTGTCCACCCCGTAGCTTTCGGCCAGATCCTTGTCGGCCACGAAATCATGCACCTCCAGTGATATCATATCCGAGAGCCCCGTGACCTCCTCGAGCATAGTCCTTGTCATCTCGCAGTGAGAGCACTCATACTCCTGCGTGAACATAACAACCTTCACACGATGGTCGATATCCTTGAAGATCTCCTTTACTTTTTCCTTATCCTTGTCCTTCAACATTCCCATGGCACACCTCCTTAGATGAGGGATTTATCGATAAGGTAGCTATAGGCAGAGAGCGCTGCCTTTGCCCCCTCGCCTGCGGCGATGATGATCTGCTTGTGCGGAACGGTGGTGACATCGCCTGCACCGTAGAGGCCATCCACGCTGGTCCGGCACAGACAATCCACGATCACCTCACCCTGATCATTGAGATCCGCCAGGTCCTTGACCATGTCGCTGTTCGGCAGGAGCCCCACCTCGATAAATATCCCAGTCGCCTCGATCCTCTCCTCCGTTTCGGTCTCCCTGCTCTTGACCACCACACCGGTAACCCGCTCCGTGCCCTCGATTGTGCTCACCTGGTGGTAATCGAGGAGGGTCACCTTCCCGCCCTGCTTGATCCTGTCCTGAAGGGCCTCGTCTGCCTGCCATCCCCTGATGAAGTTCACCAGGGTAACCTCGGCGTCCACCTTGAGGAGATCCATGGCCGTGGTAAAGGCCGAGTTGCCTCCTCCAACCACCACCACCTTTTTGCCCTTATAGAAGGGTGCGTCACAGGTCGCACAGTAGGCAACGCCCCTACCCACCAGTTCCTTCTCCCCCGGAATGTTGAGTGAGCGGTGCCGCTTGCCGGTAGCAAGGATGAGCGTTCGGCTGGAATAGAGCGTTCCGGTATCCGTAGAAACCCTGAAGGTATCCCCCTGCTTGATAACCCCGGTGATCCCGGTGCCGATGGCCACGGGGATAGAGAAGCTCTTCACATGGTCCCCAAAGCTGTCGGCGAGATCTTTGGCATTGATGTTCTGAAATCCAAGCCAGTTTTCAACCTCGGAGTTCTCCCGTATCTGCCCGCCGAAATCCTTGCTGAGAAGAGCGAGATTGAGCATCTTTCTGGCGGCGTACACCGCTGCGCTCATGGCAGCCGGGCCTCCTCCCAGGATGAGAAGATCATAGACACGGTCAGGCTCTGGCTCCTTTGTCGTCTCCAGGAGAGTTGTGTCCAGTGTAAAGCTCGGAAAATCCATGGGTCACCTCCTTGGCTTTATTCCCTTATACATAAGCGTCCACGAAAGCTTTGCGCACCTAGCCTCCCAGACAGTATATATCTTTTGCAATTTCAATGGGCCGCATGGCCTCACCCCTTTTCATTGACGCTCAGCCAATGACTGGGGATCCATCCCGCATGGCTAATGAGAAAGAGGTCCCCCCTTCCCTGCCATCAGGACTCGAGCAGGAGACCTCGTCCAAGGCTCAACCATGTGGCAAACAGCCCCCTGCCCACAGTGGTTTTATGATTCCTTTTCGAACTCATCCTTGCCTGCACCGCAGACCGGGCATGTCCAGTCATCCGGCAGATCCCCAAAGGCAGTACCCGGCTCGATACCGTTATCCGGGTCTCCCGCAGCTGGATCATAGACGTATCCGCACACCTGACATACATACTTATCCATAGTGTAATCCTCCTTTCCTGATTATAGTGAAGCTTACCATCCTTCGAGAATTCCGGTCAATCCTATTCCTCGATATAGGTCGGAGCCGCCTTCGGCGACTTCCCCTTCTTCACGAGATGGTAGTAAGCATAGGTCATGGGCTCGCCGTCACCGATGATATCGCCGTCAACCACCTCTCCGATAAAGATCGTATGGCTACCCATGTCAATAACTGTGTCCACCTTTGCCTCCAGGAATGCGATGCTGTGTTCCTCGAGGATTGGATTTCCCAGAGATGATAAACGATACTTGATGCCGCCGAATTTCTCGATATCCCTCCCGCACCTGAACCCGAATCGCCCGATAAAGGTCATGCCGGTGTCCTCATCCAGCACATTCACCACGAAAGAACGACCTCCTTCGATAAACTCATGCGTATAGTTATCCTTATTGATGCTCACCGCAAGGGTTGCCGGTGTGGAGGTAATCTGAAACACGGTATTCGCAATCTGCCCGTTTATCGCCCCATCCCTATGAGCCGAAACAACATAGAGACCATAGCTTATCTTGTGGAGTGCCTTTGGATTCATGATCTTCTCCTCCCCTTTGGTACCGGCCTTTGTTGATGCGCTCGATCACTGATGGCCACCCAATGACCACGATAGGCCTCCATTGTGGAGGGCACAGATCCCTCTCTTTTGACGATCTGTGCCCCATTTCCATGAAATATCCCCGTTCGGTTAGAGCACATCATTCAGAGCGACTGTCTTTTATATATGAGATTCGCCCGGCTCTGGTTTCCCCGGATATCCAACAATAGTTCCCCTAGACGGCCTCCAGTTCTCGGCGCGCTGCCATATCGAAAAGGACCCGCTCCCTGGCCGCATCGATTCCCAGGGCCTTCCTCTTCTTGTCGATATGGGCGATCATCATCCGGGCCATTTCATAGGGATCTTCAGTGAATCCCCATTTCCCAAAGCCCAGCTCTTCCAGGCCCTCGAAAAGGAGCTTGTGGAACTTGGTCTCCTCGATAATGGGAAAGGTCACGCCGAACACGGTGTACACGCCTGATGCCACGAAGTAGTGGCCGATGGAGATGGCCTTCTCGCTCATCCATTCCGGTGCGGCACCTGCAACTGGCAGCCCTGCTATGCTATCCCCAAGACCACCTACTTTTACCATTTCAGCCAGTGCGATAAGGATTCGGCTATTGTCAACGCAGGATCCCACGCCCAGGACAGGGGGCATGCCGACCGCCTCGCATACCTCGCTGAGGCCCGGCCCCGCGAGGTGCGCTGCCTCAGGCTTGTAAAGACCAGCCTTTGCCAGGGCGATCTGGGAGCATCCGGTCTGCACAACCAGCACATCGTTCTTAATCAACTCCTTAACCATCTCTACATGAACCCAGTCGTGTTTGACCCTTGGGTTGGTACAGCCAACTACTCCGGCAACCCCCCTTATTCTTCCATTTATTATATTCTGATTCAAAGGGCTATAGGAGGATCTAAAGGTGCCGCCCAGCATATAGTTAATGTATTCGTGCGAGAATCCGTGAATGCCCATGGTCGTGATCTTCGGAATCTCGACGGGCATCTTCCTGTTCTTGAACCGCTCAACAGCCATTTTCACAATCTGGTCCGTGCACTTTCTGGGATCGTGCTCCTCCAACTCGATGTGCTCGGCGCCCTCAATGCGGGCCCTGGGGTTCGTGGTGAAGAGCCTCGTTCCATAGCACTGCGCCACCTTTGCCAGACCCTGCTTGATACACTGAACATCCACGCCCATGGCATCAACCGCACCGGTAACAATAACTGCCTCGGTGGACATGAAATTTCCCGCATGGGGGATTCCGTGCCGTGAGAGCATCTCCGCCCCGGAACAGCACATGCCCACGAGGTTGATCCCCGTCGCGCCGGCCTCCTCAGCGGCCTTGATCAAGGTTGGATCATTAACCGACTCCAGAATGGACTCAAAGAGGTTCGGCTCATGGCCGTGGATAATGATGTTGACCTGGTCTTTCTTCAGACACCCCATGTCCACCTCGGCCCTCACCGGGGTAGGAGTGCCATAGAGGATATCGGAGATCTCTGTGGCGACCATGGATCCTCCCCAGCCATCGGCCAGAGCGGTGCGGGTAAACTGCTTTGTTATATTTTCATAGTGCTGGTCCACACCCATGTGGGTACGGTGCATCATTTCCATGATCTCTCGCATGGCACCACGAGGTACCACACCATTCTTTCGCCAGGTCTCCAGGGTCTTGGGCGGCACCCTGCTAACAAACGGTATCTCTCCCTCCACCTGCGTGTAGGTCCGTTCCAATTCCTTATAGAGGTCGCGTGCTATGTCGGCTGTCTCACGACCCTCTGTCTCGATCCCTATCGATTGTGCGACCTCCTCCAGTTTATCGGGATCCTTGATGGTGTAATCCTTGATGTTGCCGTTGACCACATCCCTGAACACATCGAGCATGGACATGCCGTGATCGGTGTGCGCTGCGGCGCCGCTCGCCACCATACGGGCGAAGTTCCGTGCCATGATGGTATCAATGGTAGCTCCGCAAACACCGACCTTGCTGTACGGATCCTTGGGATTCAAACGGCACGGCCCCATCGAACAGTGCTTGCAGCAGGCTGAGTCCGCGCCGATCGGGCAGGCCTTCATGGACACTGCACGGTCGAATGCGGTCTCCACCCCATCCCTTCGAGCCTTCTCGAGCATCTGTGCGGTGCTCTCGCAGCTCGTCAGTTCTTTCACATCCACCCTTTTGAGCGAAATGATCTTTTTTTCATCTTTTGTATGCTCGTTCATGATCTCTACCCCTCAGTTTATTCTTATTTTCAAGGTGATCGCCTAGGTGACGATCCTCTTCCATAAGGCGACCACGCCGTCTTTGCCGAAAAAAAGCTGCACCAATTCCCAGCCCTCGCTGCCCTTTTGGTTCAGGATATCGCGGAGAATAGTCACCTGCTGATCCGGGATCTCCTCAAGGCTGCACTCCCCGCTCTCCGTGCAGAAATAGGTGAGCCGATTGAACTCATCTGCCGGGTGTTTGGTGATCTCGTATTCATAGTTCGCCATATCTGTTCCCCTTCCTATAGTCGAATCAAATTGCGCCGACTCATGCTACACATGACACGAAACTGTTCCGCTTGCTAAATTTCCGCGCCCGGAAAAGTCTCTAGGTCTTCCCTAGGCCTATCATGCGGATCTCACCGAGTAACCGCGAGCCCTGGGACTGCATGACCATACCTCGACGGCACGGCCAGGTTCGTTACGCCTCGGCCTCGATGGTGCACTTCGTGAAGTCGATCTCCTTGCCGCATCCGGAGCAGGTGTGTTTCTGGTCGAACTCGTCCGAGAAGATCTCCTTCTCCTTTCCGCAGTTGGGGCACGTGCATAGAAAGGCCTTCAGGTGTTTAAAGTATTCAAATCCCGGGCAATGTCTTGGAGTAGTCATATCTTTTCTCCTTCTTAGCTTTATTGTCTTTCCTGTACCTTGTTGCCCACCTCTCGCCCATAATCCTGGGCCATTTGTCTCCCGCCTCCGAGGACGGAGGACTTTAGCCTCAAAGGGCCGCTCACCATATCCATCCCGAAAATATTGGTCATGGTGTCATAGATTCTCTCGAGCGCCTCCCCACTCCAACCGAAGGCGCCGAATGATCCCCCTATCCTTCCCTCGAGATCGGCCTTTTCTGCGAGAAACAGGAGCTGCTTCATCCCCTGCATCATCTCACCATGATAGGTAGGCGAGCCGAAAACGTAGGCATCATAACCCTCAAGGTCGGCCTCCGTGTTGATAGCGTTAGCAGCCACCACCTTTGCCTCTATTCCGGTGAAGCGAATACCCTCAGCGATAAGTTGGGCGATATTCTTTGTCTCACCACTCCTGGTTATGTACACGATAAGAACTCTAGCCATTCCCTATACCCCCTTTTTCACGGTTTCCCTGAGGGATCCTGCTTTTGTTTTTCCTGCATGCCGGGCACACACCGATAAACTCAAGCCGGTGCCCGAGGATCGTGTAATCGCTTGCCATACGCACTTCCTGTTCAATGGTGTCGATCGTCCCAATCGGGGCATCCTCTACCCTGCCGCAATAGATGCAGCGGATGTGGTAGTGGTTGCACGGATTACCGTCAAACCGCATCTGGCTGGACACGGGCCCGATCTTCTGAATCAAACCGCACGTTGAAAGGATCTCGAGATTTCGATACACGGTGCCAAGGCTTATGCGGGGTAAGCGCTTTCGAACCATTTCATACACCTCATCCGCGGTTGGGTGGGTGGTCACCTTTCGGATCTCCTCAAGAATCACCGTCCGTTGGTGAGTAGTCCTGTATTTCTGGTTCTGTCCTAAGAGTTCTTCAGAGTTCATTGTCTTAAATAACCTTTGCTATGAGTCCCCCAGCTTATCGAGCTCCTTTATCAGATAATCGAGAGGAGGTCTCTTGTTGATATCTCCGACGAGAATAGAGCGAATGATCCCGTCCTTGTCAATGATGAAGATCGCCCTCTCGGCGGTGCCGTCGGATCGCAGCACACCGTAGGTGTCGGCCACTGCACCGTGAGGCCAGAAATCCGAGAGCACGGGAAACCACAGCTCCCCCATCTGGTTGGTCCAGGCGAAAAGGGTGGGGATATTATCCACCGTGATGCCCAAGAGGACCGCATCCCTGGCATCGAAGAGATCCTTCACGATATTGTATCCCGGCCACTGATCAGAGCACACCGGGGTCCACGCCGCCGGGACAAAGGAGAGCACCACGTTTTTCCTGCCCCGGAACCGGCTCAGGGTAATGCGCTCCCCTGTGATCGCCGGGAGCGTGAAGTCAGGGGCAGGCTCACCTACCCTTACCCTGAGGTCGCTGTCAACGGGCTTGAGCTGCCCGGGGTTATAGATGTTGTCCTTGAAGGCTGCTGAACGGGCCAAAACAGTGGTGCTCATAAGGACAACTGTTAGAGCTAGGAGGATTCCCATGCCGATGCCGGATCTTCTCATTGTGCGCCTCCCTTGCCCAATCCCGACAACTGGACCACGAGCTTGAGGAATTCCTCTGCTCCCCCGAAGCCCCCGAGCCTGGAGTAGAACACCTGATGGGATTGATCGCTATTGATCTTCACCCCGATAAAGTAGGGGGTCCTCACCTCTCCGAAGCGCTCGTGGAACGTGAAATCCTCATCTGCAAAAAGCGGAAAGGGAACCTTATAGTTCTTCCTGAACACCTCGACCTCGAATGTGGTGTTTCCCGTGCCTAGCCCGATCAATTTGATCTTTCCCCTGAGCCCCGGGTTATTCTCTATCAGGGTATAGAGCCGGTTTACCTCTGGCGCCTCTCTCTGGCAGTGGGGGCAGTACATGCTGAAGATCTCGACGATTACTACCGCGGCCTTGATCCGGGGGATTTGAAAGAACTGCCCTCCCTTGATTCCGAGGTAATCCCTCTCGGCCTCATTGTGGGGAACGGGAATGCTGATATCGGGGAGCGCATCGCCGTTTTGTGGGGTGTTAAAAGCAAAGGACTGAGCCTCGAGAAACAGGAGAGATACAACAACGGCTATCAGATAGAAAACTGTGCCCGCCTTCTTATGTCCCATGCAGATAGCCTCCCTTTCCTATGGCGCCTCAAAGAATGCGCTCGATTGTGCGCCGCATACAGGACATCTCTCCGGAGGCTCCCCCTCACAGGTATACCCGCAGACCGAGCAGACATAGTAGTCAACCTCCTCAAGCGAATCCAGATTGTCCAGGGCCTTCCGGTAGAGACCGGCGTGTACCTTTTCAACCTCATTGGCGAAGCTAAAGGATCGTTCCGCACTTTTATTGCCCTCTTGCCGAGCGTCTTCGATCATAGCCGGATACATGCTCTTGAATTCATGGGTTTCGCCGGAAATCGCCTCTTTCAGGTTACCAGCGGTGCTCTTGATCCCCCCGAGGGTCCTGAGGTGTGCGTGGGCATGAACGGTCTCAGCCTCGGCAACCGCCCTGAAGAGCTTGGCTGCCTGCGGGTAGCCTTCCTTGTCCGCCTGTTTTGCAAAGGCCAGGTATCTTCGGTTTGCCTGGGATTCTCCTGCGAACGCCTCCCATAGATCCTTCTCTGTCCTGCTTCCTGGTAACTTTGACATCGTATCCCCCTTCCGCCTATTCCCTTAACTCCATGACGTTTCAAACAAATATACCGTGCTCGCGTTCCATTCCGATAGATGCGGCATTAAGACCAAAAATAAACAGTAATGATTATTAATTGTAATAGGGAATTAAGGTTTGTCAATACCCTTATTAAAATGCGGTGGGATAAACCTGACAAACTCCTAAAAAGTCGACAGTGGTGTCATTGCGAGCAAAGCGAAGCAATCTCCTTCAATGTAAGTACTTGGGTTTACGAGATTGCGGAGCCTGTTCCGAGCGGAGCGAGGAATCTCTTTTTCTCTGAGTTTTGTCCATGGACCTTGGCGTTTATGAACCCCGCCGTAGGCGGGGCTCCGAGTTTGCTTCGGCTATGCCTCGCAACCACCCCGCTCCTCGCAATGACAGATGAATAGACTTTTTGCGAGACGATCAACCTTAAATTCGTATGGTTGTATGTTGCTCCCCGGTTCGTCCTCTCATCGATTCCACGAGTTCTTTGCCTGCTCTATATGCCTCCTCAAGGTAGTCCGGGTATTTCAGCACATCGCCTTCAAAATCAAGGCTCCTGTAAAGGAGCGCCTTCCACAGCTCCATATCAAGAACCTGGAAAAAATAGCGGACCGTGAGAAGGGCTCCCTCGAAAAGCCTCTTTCCCTTGGTGGCGCCTACCGAAATAAAAAGCCCTTTTTTAGAAAACTCCCGTTTCCCATAGGGAACCTTATCGATCCAGTGTTTCTTTACCCACAGGGATTGAAACCGATCCATGAGTGCCTTGGTGTGAGCGCTCACCGTGTAAAAGAATATGGGGGATGCGAGCATCAGGCCGCGGCATGCCAAGGCCTTATCGTACACGGCCTGGAAATCGTCTTGAATCACGCATCTGCCGTCCTGCTTGCAGCCATAGATCTCCAGGCACGGGGACATCTTCAGATCCCTGAGCACTATCTCCTCTACCTCTGCTCCCGCCTCAACCGCCCCTTCAACGGCTTTCTTCAGTAATAAAGCCGTGTTGCCCTTCCGACGGGGACTGCCATAAAGAGCAAGTATTTCAGCCATTGTGAACCCCCTTCCTGTATGTCGTTCCCTATGCAGTGATAAGTTCGTCGATCTATCGTTCCTGGCAGTACTATAGACAATCATTACCCATTTTAGAACCAAAATTGAACAAATGTTATGGTCTTTACGAAGCAGCCGGCCCCACCTGCCCGCCACCTGCCCGCCATCGCGAGCTCAGGCGAGGCGGGCGGGTCGTAACCGTAACCCATACCAGTTACTCAGTTGCCGAGGGGGAAACAGTGTAATCCCTGCGAAGAGATTACAGCAGATACATCCATCTTGAAGCTTTTATAACTTCTATAATTTCTTGACAAAATAGCCATTCAGAACTATCCTCGGCATAAAAACAGGAGATCTCCATGACCCTCACCAAGGCAGACATTATCGATTCTCTTTACAACGGCACCGATCTTACCAAGCTGCAATCGGTGGAACTGGTCGACGCCCTCATAAAGATCATGAAGAGCACCCTCGAAAACGGCGAGGATATCCTTATCACCGGCTTCGGGAAGTTCTGCGTGAAAGACAAGAAGCAGCGGAAGGGCCGCAATCCTCAGACCGGCAGGGATTTGATGCTGGATGCAAGGAGGGTGGTTGCCTTTCAGTGCTCGGGGGTGCTGAGGGATAGGATCAATGGGAAGGCGATCAAATGACCGAGAAACGCCCAGGTTCAAGGATTCGCATCCCATTATGAGGACCATTTCATCAGGGGCATTGAACCGCTTATCGAGGGATATGAGAAACCAGATATCTCTAAGAAGTTCGAGGGAGCCTTTTGTTGGATACGTTGGCACAATAGAATAAGGAAAATCGATCTCGGCTGGGAAGGATCAAAGAGTCAACCCCTTCTCTGATCTCCTTCATAAGACCGATAGTTGCTGGTTAGGTTTTTCTTTTTCGGAGAGGATCGGCATCCTTAAACCGTAGATCCGGGTAAGGGCGCCCCGTAATCACCTTATACGCCTTTCCGGCGGTTTCATAAAAGACCCGTCTAAAGTTTCAAGGGTAAGGTCAAAGTTAGGGGTATGGGAATCTTCCTTCTGGC
>Ga0307434_1001436_pt1 | contig 12927 bp, 13 predicted proteins | sample SalMarWE160220MG_FD_202156 | JGI IMG/M metagenome (GOLD analysis project Ga0307434, IMG submission 202156) | Salt marsh sediment microbial communities from the Plum Island Ecosystem LTER, Massachusetts, United States - WE1603-220 | ecosystem: Environmental > Aquatic > Marine > Intertidal zone >... | reverse complement strand
ACAGGTTCACCAGGGCCAACAATGCCAGTGTGTGATAGAGCCGTTTCATCCGCTTTCTTGCCCTTGGGCCATCTCGGCTTTCTCCCTCCGATCGAAGACATAGCGAACGGTGGTCAGCTCGTCGCTTTCCCGCGTCTCACGCCGGTCCTCCTCCTGGCGATAACGTCGCCACTGTCGTTCCTTCAGTTTGTCCAGTATGCGGCGCTGCTTGACCGCCTCGGTGAGCACTGCCCGCTCCTGGGCCAGGCGCGCTTCCAGGAAGCGCAACCGCCCTTCCGCCTCCAGGGAACCCCGGTGCAGGTGGCTCAGCCAGCTCCGGTGACGCATCACCTGCTGAATGTCGATCGTTCCCGCCTCCTGTCCGGCCCGGACCGCCCCGATCTCGTCTTGAATCTGGCGGTCGATCGCGCCGATCTGCTCGTGCACCTGCGTGATCTGTCGAAGCCGGCCGGCCACTACGCGCTTGTGCTGATCTTCACGCTGCCGGCGAACCTTCAGCATCGTGTCGAAACGGAATGTAAACCGCTTGGCCATCCGTTATCTCTCTGGCCTCACCCCACCGGCACTGCCGGGGCCGCCGGGGCCGCCCCCTGCTTGCGCCGGCTTTCCTTTGCCAGCCGCGCCGTGGCCTCCTCGATCTGCTGAGCCAACGCCACCAGTTGCCGGCGCGCCTCCGCGAACGTGACCCGCTGGGCGATCGCCTGCTGGAGGAACGTCTGCACCGCCGGTCGGGTCTGAATAACGGCATCAAACTCGGGATTGGTGCCCGAGGCGTAGGCGCCGATGTTGACCAGGTCTTCGATCTCGTTCCATGTTGCAATCGTCCGCAGCACCGTGCGGGCAGCCGCCAGGTGCTGCTCATCCACCACGTCACACATGACCCTGCTGATGCTCTCGGCCACACTGACCGCCGGATAGTACGCTTTGTTGGCCAGTGCCCGCGACAACCAGACGTGCCCGTCCAGAACACCACGAACCGCGTCGCCGACCGGGTCGCTGATGTCGTCGGCTTCAACGAGCACGGTATAGAACCCGGTGATGCTGCCCCGATCGGTCTGACCGGCACGTTCGAGCAACTGCGGCAAAAGGGCAAAGGCGCTGGGCGTGTACCCCTTGGTCGCGGGAGGCTCCCCCGCCGACAGGCCGATCTGCCGCTGGGCCATCGCGATCCGGGTCAGCGAGTCCATCAGCAGCAGCACGCTCTTGCCGCGATCGCGGAAATACTCCGCCACCGCAGTGGCTACGAACCCCGCCCGAACCCGCAGCACCGGCGATTCGTCCGAAGTGCTGAGAACCACCACCGTCCTGCCCCGCCCTTCGGGCCCGAGGTCTTTCTCGATGAACTCGTTGACCTCCCGTCCCCGTTCCCCGACCAGCGCGAGCACCGTGACGTCCGCGTCGGTATACCGGGCGATCATGCCCAGCAGAACACTCTTGCCGACCCCCGTACCGGAGAACAAACCCAGCCGCTGGCCTCGACCGGCGGTCAACATACTGTCCATCACGCGGATTCCGGTCGCCAGGGGCTGAGTAATCCGCGGCCTGGCCAATGCCTTCGGCGCGGGCCGGTAGAGCGGATAATGGGCGTCGTAACAGACCGCCGGCCCGTCGTTGATGACCCGTCCCATCCCGTCCACCACCCGACCGACCAGGCCCTCACACACGCCGACCCTGGCCTGACCCGGCAAGGCAACAACCTGGTGGCCCCGCGCGATCCCCAGCGTGTCGCGAAGCGGCATAAGGATCGTGCGATCATCACGGAATCCCACTACCTGCGCCTCGACCTGGCCGCCACTTTTCCGGTAGATGGAGCACATCGACCCCACCGGGGCCGGCAGTCCCGTGACGACCACGGTTATTCCAGTCACGTCCGCCACCCGTCCCACCAGGGCAGGGGTGGGCATGCGCGTGACAAGATCGATCTCATTGGCAAATGCGTTGCTCATGAATCCACAGCGCCCGCACCGTCAGCCCTATCATCCGAATCACCGCCGGGCGGTCCCGCCGCAGCAAGCTCCGTTTCGATACGGTCCAGTTGCGTTTCGAGCCTGGCATCGACGGCCCCGGTGCCCCATTGGATCCGGCAACCGCCGGGGGAGACTTCCGGATCCTCCACGACGCGGATATGGCCCCACTGCTCCCGCATGTCCACGAGCGACCTGGCGAACTGCCGGGCCGCCTCGGCATCGGCGGGGCTCACCATGATCGTCACGTCCGAGCGGGCCCCCGCCAGTTGGATCGCCTCCTCGAGGTTCGCCCGGACCACCTCGCGATCGCGCTGACCGACGCAACGCGCGACCCGCCGGGCGATTGCCATGGCCAGATCGATCAGATCCTGACGGGCCGAGGTTTCCCAGGCGGCCCGGTTGGCGTTGATGTCGGTGATCGTCTGCTGGCATGATTCGATCAGGCTCTTCTGCTGTTCGGCAAACTCCCGGCGGGCCGCCTCGAAGGCCTCGGTCCGACCGGCTTCCCGACCCTGCCGGGTCCCCTCCTGAATACCCACCCGGCGTCCTTCTTCCCCGGCCGACTGACGGATCGCTTCCGCCTGGCTCCGTGCCCGGTCCAGGATTCCGGCAGCCTCCGCGCGGGCGGCGGCCACCACTTTCTGCGCCTCGGCCATCAAGTCGGCGACCTCGAAGCGCCGGAACCCCTGCCCCTCGACCGCACCGGTCGTGACGTCCTTGATGACGGCGGACCTCCTGCCCATCCCATCGATCTCCATCACCCCGCGATCACACAATCACATCAGACTCGCCGCCCCGGCCGGCAATGATGATCTCCCCCGCGTCCTCCAGGCGACGCACCACATCCACGATCCGCTGCTGAGCCGCCTCCACGTCGCTGAGCCGAACCGGACCCATGTACTCCATGTCCTCTTTGATCAACTGGGCGGCCCGATCCGACATGTTGCCGAAGATCTTCTGCTTCATCTCGTCGCTGGCGGTCTTCAACGCCATCACCAGCTCCTCGTTGTCGATCTCTTTCAACAACGCCTGGATCCCCTTGTCATTCACCAGCAGGATGTCCTCGAAGACAAACATGAGCCGACGAATCTGCTCGACCAGTTCCGGATCGTCCGCCTCCAGCGACTCGAGAATGCCCTTTTCCGTCGACCGATCAGCCAGATTCAGCATCTCCGCCACCGCTTCGACCCCGCCGACCTTCTGAAACTGCTGCGAGACGATGCCCGACAGACGCTGCTCCAGACCCTTTTCCACCTCCCGGATCACTTCCGGGTTGGTCTGTTCCATGTTGGCGACCCGCGTCACTACCTCGGTTTGCTTGGCTGGGGGCAGCCCGGCAAGGATTTCGCTCCCCTTGCTGCTCGGCAGGTGCGCCAGGATCAGGGCGATCGTCTGCGGATGCTCGTCCTGCATGAACGTAAGCAGGTTCTCGCTCTCGGCCTTCTGCAGAAAGCTGAAGGGCTGCTCGTAAACCTGGTGCTCGATCTGCTGCATCACCCGCATCGCTTCGTCCTTGGGCAGCGCCTTTTCCAGGACCGCCCGCGCGTACGCCAGCCCGCCCTCGGACGCGTATTGCTTGGCCAGGGCGATGTTGTAGAAGTCCTCCACGATCGCCTCTCGCGCCTCCGCCGGCACCGGTCCCAGAGACGCGATCTCCCGCGTCAGATCCTCGACCGTCTCCCGGTCCATGTGCTTAAGGATGATCCCTGACGTCTCGGGACCGATGGCCAGCATGAACACCGCCACCTTGGTCATGCCGGTGTACTCCCGCCCCTCGCTATCGACGATCGACTGCGTTTTTCCCTTCTTGGCCACTGCTTACTGCTTTCCTGCGGCCCAGCGCTGCAAAATAACTGCCGCCGCGTCCGGGTCTCCCTGAATCATGTCCGTCACCTGGTCAACCACCTGTTGCGTGCGAACCGTCGCCTCGTCCACTTCCTTGCCCACCAGCAGGTGCTCGGATTCCCTTGCTTCGCCCGCCGTCGCCTCTCCCACAACCATTGGCTCTCCGCCCTCGTCTCGCCGTTCGCCCCTGACCCGAACGATTTGCTGCCTGGGCGGCTCCTCGCCCGGCAATACCGGGCCCTCGGCGACCTTGCGAACCATCATCAGCATCATCAGCAGGCTCACGACCGCCAGCGCGCCCAACCCCGCCTTGTCCCAGTACGCCTTCACCAGGCCCATCATCCCCTCCCCAACCCCCGCCTGCACCGCCCCGCCAAACGCCACCGTCGCACCATCCGGGAACCAGTCCACTTGCACCTTGTCCTGATCGATGTCCAGCGCTCCCATGACCTGTTTTGTGATCTTGGCGAGGACGTTCGCCTTGAAGAACACCTCCAGCTCATCGTCGGTCGGCTCCTCGCCCCCGTGGGCTGGCTCATACACGCTCACCAGGTAGCTCTTGGGCACGTTGACCGACGCGGAGAGGCTCTTGATGTTGTGTCGCGGGGTCTCGATCGTGGTCACCGCCGTATCCACTTCGCCCTTGTAGCGCGACTCGGTGGTGTTCTTCTCCGTGCTCTCGGTGGGGCTGCCTCCGGCCACTGCCCGCGAGGTATTGGGTACGACGCCGGGCTCCGCCGCCGTCACTCCCCGGGTCCGGGTCTCGCTCTCGCTCCGGTCCTCCTCCATCACCGGCTTGCCGTAGACCTGTTGCGTCTCGTGACGCGATTCGGGATCCAACTCGGCATGCACCTTCACCAGCAAGCCGGGAATGTGAGCAAGCAATTCCTTGATTTTGCTGGCGAAATACTCCTCCTTCTTTTGCCGGTCCTCGAGGTCGTCGTACGCCCAGCCTTCCTCGGGCCTGGGAACGTTGCCGCTGCGCCCGGTCGTCGCATCCGTCACCGCCACGTTGTGAATGTCCAGACCGGAGACGGCACGACTGACGAAACTGGCCAGGGCGTAGATGCGGTCGCGGTCGAGCTGGACGCCCTCCTCCAGCTTGACGTAAACGCTTGCCGTCGGCACCACCGACGCCCGACCGATCGTGCGACGCGCGTTCTTGTCGATGAAAACCCGAGCGTCGAGCAACCCGCTGAACTCGCGAAGCACACGCGACAGCTCGTTTCCCAACGCCAGGCTCCACCGCCGGTCCTGCTCCTGAATGCTCAGCCACGGGCTGCTGTTCTCGTCCAGCAGCTTGGCGAAACCGATGCTGATGTCGTCGGGCAACAGCCGCTGCTGGCCAAACTGGGCAAGCAACTTCGCTCGATCCTCCGCCGGAACCATGATCACGTCACCCACGACCTTGTAACCGGTCCCCTGGGCATCGAGCCGTTCCTGGATCCGCCCGAGATCCTGGGCGCTCATCGGCTGTTCCAGCAGGGGAACCAGGGCCGGTTCCGACGCCCAATTCACCATCCACAACAGCGCGACCGCAAGCAAAGCGACGCACGACCCGATCGCCAACCGCTGAGAGAGCGTCAGGCCCTCCAAATGATTCCGGGTCTGAACAAAGAGCTTCCTGAGGAATTCCATTTCCTTTCAGTCTCCCAATGTCAGATGCGCATCTGCTGCACCTCGCGGTACGCCTCGACCAGCTTGTTTCGCATCTCCATCAGCATGCTGAACGCAACGTCCGCCTTGCGGACCGCGGTGAAGACCTCGGCCAGGTTGTCGGTCTGGCCGGTGACCACTTTCTGAACTCCCTGGGCCGCCTCCTGTTGAAGGCGGTTAACCTGGTCCAGACTGTCCAGCAACAGGTCTTTGAACGACTGACCGTCCAGCCCGGCCGTCGCCCCGGGCGGACCCGGCTTGCCGAGCGGTCCAGCCTGAACTCCGGGCTGAAGCCCATGAATACTGAGCGGATCCGGCATCGATTACCCTCCCCACTTCAATGGGAATTCGCCTGAACGCATCCTGCTATGCCAATAACCGCATGGTGGCCGACATCATGCTCTTGGTCACCTCGATCGCCGCGATGTTCGCCTCGTACGCGCGCGACGCGAGCATCGCGTTGACCATTTCCGTCCCCAGATCGACGTTCGGGTATTCGACGTATCCTCTGCGCGGGCCGGATTGGATGGCATGTGGATGCCCAGGCTCGTAAACCAGTTTGCCCGGCGAGGGATCCTCCCGGATCTCACTGACGTGCACGCCCGGCCCGCCTTCACCGTCGCTCGCGGCAAACACCGCCACTCGCCGCTTGAACGGTCCCGGCTGACCGTCCGCCCGCTGCGTAGCCTGAGCGTTGGCAACGTTGCCCGCGATCGTGTCCATCCGGACCCGCTGGGCAATCAGTCCCGAGGTGCTGACATCAAGTGAGCCGAACATCCCAATACCTCGCAAGAACCACGCGCCGTGAACTTGAAGCCCGGCCGATCTTTCACCCCGGCAGTAACGCCCAATCCCGCAGGGTCATCTAGGCCACCCTGCCGCTAATCGCCTTCGTCAGCTCCTCAAACTTGCCCCGCAGCAGTTCCGTCACGACCTGATGCATCATCGCGTTCTCCGCCAGCATCGCCATCTGCGTCTCGATTCGCGTGTTCGTCTGGTCGTGGAACAGGACGTTCTCCGCCGGTTCCACCGTCGGAGTCACCGTCAGACGCCCGGACCTATCCTGCCGGAACTGCCTGGAGCCCCTGATCTCGAGCGCAGGGGTCCGCCTTTCCTCCCGCCTGTCCAGCGCCTCGGCCAGTGCCTGTTGGAACGCCCGGGCATCAAGGTGTTTGGTCTGGTAGCCGGGCGTATCCACATTGGCGATGTTCTCGGTCAACATGCGGTGCCGGGCCTGGGTGAAGGCCAGCATCTTCTCCATGGCCGGCATTGGCCCGCGATTCACCACGTCCGCGAAGTACATTAATCCTCCCTGAACCAGCCCACGGGCACGTTCAGAACCGCTGCACCGCGACCGTCGTCGAGCGCCGACTGCAAAACCGATACCAGTCGTCCCTCCCGCCCTGCGGGGTGAGAAAATGGGGAAACCGGGCCGGGAAGTGTGCATTCTTGCGCCGACCGCGCAATTCCTGCCGACCCCAATCAACCCGGCCTTCCGCGTCCTCGCGCATTCCCACTCCCCCACGTTCGGACCTTCTCACGTTCTCACCTTCTCACCTTCTCACCTTCCCACGTTCTCACTTTCTCACCTTCCCACGTTCTCACTTTCTCACCTTCCCGCTTTGCTTCCCGCACGCAGGACAATTCAACCGGCGATCTGCAGCGACCGCCTCGCCTCCGCCTCCTCCCGCCACTGCTTCAGCTTCAAGCCGAGCGTCCTCACCCCAATCCCGAGGGCTGCTGCGGTCTTGGCCCGATGCCCGCCGCACTGCTTGAGGGTCTTCTCGATCAATTGCCTTTCCATGTCCTCCAGGACGTGCCCCGGGCGAAGTTGGCGCTCGAATCGTTCGGTTCGCTGGATGCTCCCCAGCCAGGGAGCGACAATCTCCGGGATCAGAATGCCATCCACCACCAGCACCGACGCCCGCTCGCAGAGGTTCTCGAGTTCGCGCACGTTGCCCGGCCAGTCATATTCTTCCAAGAGCCGCATCGCCGCTTGAGCGACACGCAGCGCGGGCCGGCCCGCCCGAGCCGCCGCCCGCAACAGAAAATGGCTCACCAGCAGCGGGATGTCCTCCCGACGTTCCCTGAGCGGCGGAACCACCACCGGCAACACGCTCAAGCGAAAATAGAGATCCTCCCGGAACCGCTTCCGCGCCACCCAATCCGTCAGGTTACGATTCGTCGTGGCAATCACCCGCACGTCCACGCTTCTGCTGATGCTGCTGCCCACTCGTTCGAACTGCTGTTCCTGCAAGACGCGTAACAGCTTGGCCTGAAGCGACAGCGGGATCTCGCTCACTTCGTCCAGCAGGAGCGTACCGCCGTCCGCCAGCTCGAAACGCCCCTTGCGAACCCGGTCCGCCCCCGTGAACGCACCTCGCTCGTGCCCGAACAGCTCACTCTCGAGCAGGTTCGCCGACAGGGCAGCACAGTTCAGACACAGCATCGGGCGGTTCGCCCTGGGCGAGCTGCGATGCAACGCCCGAGCCACCATCTCTTTGCCCGTGCCCGATTCGCCCTGAACCAGCACCGTGTTGCTGCTCGGTGCGATCCGCGCCATCGTCTCCCGCACCACCCGCATCGCCGACGAGTCGCCGACCATCTCCCGCTCATCGCCGTCGGTGAGCGAGCGTTTCAGGGCCTCGTTCTCCGATCGCAGCAGCGCGTGCTGAACCGCGCGATCAACGAGCAGGGAGATCTGCTCCGCCTCGAACGGCTTGGTGATATAGTCGAATGCCCCGAGCTTCATCGCATCGACCGCCGACTCTACCGTCCCAAACGCCGTCATCACGATCACCGACGTGTCGCAACCGGCCGCCCGCAGCTCCCTGAGCAGCGTGACACCATCCATCCACGGCATCTTCAGGTCAGTGACGACACAATCGAACGAGCCCGCCTTGATCGTTTCCAGGGCCTCAACCGGATCAGCGAACGTCGTCACGAGGTGGTCATCGCGAGTCAGCGTCTCGGCCACCGAATCGCGGAGCATCTCCTTGTCGTCCACCACACACACCCGGGCCATCGGGAAACCTCCTCGATATCACTTGCAGCTCTCGGCTTTCAGGTTTCGCAAGCCGGCCCGTACCCCGAGCCGGTTTCATATCCGGGCGGAGAACCGCCGGGTTCACGAGGCAGACCGAGCGAGAAGCAAGCCCCACCCCCTTCACGGTTAGCCGCCCTGACACTGCCGCCCAGAGTCTCGGCAATCTGGTGCACGATCGCCAGACCGAGACCGGTTCCGTCGTCCTTCGTCGTGAAGAACGGATTGAAGATCCGATCCATCTGCTCGGGCGGTATGCCCGGTCCCTCGTCCTGAACCCTGATGGACACCCAATCGTCCGAGTCGCGAACTACTTCGATCAACACCCGGCGCTGCTGGCAGGAACTGCCGGCCGAGGCGGCCGCCTCAACCGCGTTCATCAACAGGTTCAGCAGCGCCCGCTGGAGCAAGGCCCCATCAGTTTCCAACTCGATTCCGCCAGGAGCACTCGAGACCTCAACCGTTACTCCGGCTTGCCCGATCGTTGTCGACGCCAGCTCGACGGTCTCGCGCACGAGGGTATCCAGGCGAACGCTGGCCGGGTTCGGCGCGGACGGTCGGCCGAATTCCAAGATGTCGGCCACGATGGCGTCCAGCCGGCTGACGCACTTGGTGATCTTCCCCACCAGACGCAGCTCGCCCGGGCGCTCCCTCAGGTCCCGCCCCAACAACGACGCGAACAACTGGATACCGCCCAGCGGATTGCGGATCTCGTGAGCGACCCCCGCCGCCATTTCACCCAGGGCCGCCAATCGCTCCCGCCGGCGCAACTCCTCGTTCTTCCGCTCAAGCTCCTCCCGCAGCCGGCGAACCTCACAGCCAAGCTGCTCGTGCGACCGTTTAAGCTGCTCCGTCACCTCGTTGTACGAGTTGACGATCCCGCCCAACTCACGCTCGCGCTCGGTAAGCCCACCTGCCAGAATGCTCATTCGTCCGTCCAATCCACTCGCGATTGACACGTGCTCTCCATTGCGGCATAGGCCGCCCCTGCCTCCTTGTCCCTCTTCAATCCCGCCAGCGCCGTGGCCGTGGAAGTCTTGCGGGCCGCCAGCAATTGCACGTCGCCCTCATCCTTGGCCAGAATTCCTGACAGGAGCCCGTTCACCTCGCACACCAGCTCGTCCACCACCCGGGCGTCTGCCTCCCCCAGCCGCGGCCGAATCTCCTGCCAGCTCCGTTGATGCGGCCGCAATTGATCCGCCAGCATCACCAGGCGATCGACGATCTTCTGACGCTGACCGAGAACCGCCAGCAGACGCTCGGTATCACCACCGGCAATCAACGACCGCTGGTACTCCGCCAGACCCGAGAGCCGCCCGTAGAAATCACGTTGCTCCGTCAGTACGGAGATCAACTCGCCCGCGTCGTAAGTACCCTGCTCTCGGGAATCCTCGACGTTGCTCATATCATGTACTCATCTTTCCCGGCGGTCCCCGGCTCGCTATGCTTCAAGCCGCCGCCGTTCTCACACCAACGTCTCGCGTCAGCCGGGCGCCGTCATCCCCGCCACGGCAAGGGTCGGCGTCCGCTCCAGCCACGACAGGTAATGCTCCCAGTACGCGTGATCCTCATCCGGCGCGTAATGCACGAACGCCTCGCCCGGAATACCCTTCAGCGCCCACTTCGCACGTTGCAGCGTCATCCGGGCCTTGTCCGCATTGCCCATTCGAAGATGGCAGTTGATCATCTGGACGTACGCGCTCATGGCCACCGGGTCGTTCTGATAGAACCATGCCGCCCGGTCATAAAGCTCCAGCGCCTCGGCGTAGCAGCCCAGATCAGACGACGCCGAGACCCGAGACAGATCGTACACCACGTCGGCACGGTAAAGGTGGCTCAGCTTCATGTAGAGCTGATCCAACTCGGAGCGCTGATCCGCTCCCGCCGGCGCCGACGGCGGACGGGACCGGCAACGGTCGATCACCTCGCCGTACGACTCCCGGGCCCGCCTCAACCGCTCCTGATGCGTCGCCCGCAGGTGATCCTTGTAAGCGACGTTCTTGCTGTCGCGCAAGTCCACACGAATCCGGACGGCGCTTCGTCGGTACGCCTCGGCCAGCATGAAAGTGGCACGATTCGCACGGGAATCGTCGCCGTAGCGTTCGAGGACCTCTTCATAACGAGCGATCGCTTTCTCATACTCCCCGGACCCGGAGTAGAGGTCACCCAGGCGGAAAAGAGCCTCCTTGTAGTCCCGTGCCGCCGGCGTGACCGAGCGGAGCGACTCGTCGGGCCGGTGAGAGACAAGCCGGAGCAGAGTCTTCTCCGCCTTCTCGACTTCGCCGACCTCGATGAAGCAGTCGGCCAGCGGCACCAGCGACGCCACCGCCGAAAACGTTCCCGGAAACTGGACCAGGTTCTGCTGATACCTGGCGATCGCTTTGTCGAACTCGCCCAGCGCCTGGTAGGTCTGCCCGAGCCGATGCAGCGCCTTGGGCACGCGATTGCCCGTGGGACGCTCGCGGATGAACTTCTCGAGCACCTCGGCGACCCGGGCCCGGTCGCCGCCCTCGTCGAAGGCGTCCGCGGCACGCCATGTCGCCTCCGAAGACCTCTCACCATCGAGCGAGACCAGTTTCGCCAGGCGAAGGTAGTGCCGACCCGATTCCAGCAGATACGCCCTGGCCTGAAGTCCAGCCCCCTCCGGAGCCTCGGCCAGAGACGCCCGCGCCGAAGCCGCTTTGCCCAAGGCAAACGCCAGGTCCGCCAACCGCTCCGAATACACCGCCTGCTTCTCCCAGTCCGCCGGCGGGACCAGCTTGGCCGCGATCCGCAGGTAGGCCATCGCCACCTCCAGGCGACCCGACGCCAGTAATTCCTGGTATCGGCCCGTCGTCGATTCCCGGACCCCGCTCAAGTCCACCAGAGCCCCGTACGGGTCGTCCGTGGTCAGGCGAATCACCTTGGTGTAGGCCTCAACTGACTCGTCGAACCGCTCCAAACCGGCCAACGCTTCCGCTCGCCCCAGCAACGACGCCGTCCGGTAGGGGCCGGCCGGAGTCTTATCCAGCACGTCGTCATAAAAGGAAAGGGCGAATTCCGGCGACTCCTGGATCTGCAGGATCCGGCCCAACAGCCAACCCGAACAGGCGTACAGCGGGTCCGCCTCGCTCAACCGATCCCTCAACGCCCGAAGCAGCCGTTCCGAATCATCACGCCGTCCGGCATGGAACCACGCCAGCGCCTGGAGGTAGTCATACCGCCCCCGGAATGCCGAATCCTCGAACACCCCCGCATGCAGCGAGAGAAACCGCTCCGCCTCCTTGTGCTCCCCCTGCCGCCCGAACAGGTCAACCGCCTGCTCAGCCGCCCAGTACCGAAGCTCATCACTGACGCCCGGCTCGGTCAGGAAGGCTTCGTATGAGGTGTGGAATTCCCCGGCCGGCGCCCCGCCCGTGCTCTGCCGGATCTCCAGGATCCGCTTGCGAATCTCCCACGCCCCCTCAAGGCCCTTGGCCACTGCCTCCTGATACTCGGCCAACGCCTCGGTCGGCCTCCGCAGCCATTCCAACGCCATCGCCTGCATGCGATGCGTCTCGGCATCGTGTGATTCACCTTCCGCCAACCCGGCGTTGCTGTGCTCCAGGATCGCCCGCGCGTTGCCGGCTCCGTGCACGGCGTTTCCCAACTCATGCTCGAAGATGATCCGAGCCATCAGGCGATGAAGCTGGCGGCGCTCCTCCGGCAAACGCGCGGGCGCCTCCAGCAACATCGTTGTGTACTCGCTCGCCTCGGGGTAGAAGCCCGCGTCCGCCAGTCCGACCGCGTTATTGAGGAGTTCTTCAAAGGTCGGGGGCGCGGGGCGCGCCCGCATCCGCCAGATGCCGACCAGCAGCATCACCACCGAGAACACTACCAGCGGAACCTGCCAGTGGCCCGAGATCTGTTTCGACAGACTTTGCGTCGGTGACGGGTCGCTCATCCTGAGCCTTCGCTCCGACAGGGGTCTTCCTGACCGCCTGGTCATCCTCGCCGCCATCGAACCTTTCCGGCGGCTCGAAGGCAGGTCCTCTCTCTGTCGGCAATTAGTCCCCTTCAGGATGAGTGCGACAGACCGCCGCGGCCTAGTCTTGTTGAGGATGATCAGGCCACGAACGCCTGAATGGAAACGGCACTATCAGCACCAGGGCCCGACCCGACACCGGGTTACAATGTTGGCAGAGGCTGTAACCGCCAATGTCCGATAAGTCGAACCACGAGGCGCGCGCAAGGATTTCCATCGAGCTAATGCAACAACTTCTCTGCTTTTGTCGCTCTGCAATTCCCGACGTGTTCAACGGGTGCGTGACAGTTCCGGCGGGGACCTTCAGGCGGAGAAGGGGACGGCACCTCGCTTTTCCGAACCCCGACCGTCAGGGAGGGGAGTATCTGCGGATGCGCCAGGGCCGCTTCCTTACGGGCTCGCTACGGAGAGGG
>Ga0307434_1001435_pt1 | contig 12942 bp, 11 predicted proteins | sample SalMarWE160220MG_FD_202156 | JGI IMG/M metagenome (GOLD analysis project Ga0307434, IMG submission 202156) | Salt marsh sediment microbial communities from the Plum Island Ecosystem LTER, Massachusetts, United States - WE1603-220 | ecosystem: Environmental > Aquatic > Marine > Intertidal zone >... | reverse complement strand
CAAACTTACACCGGCCGAGAAGGCAGAGAAGAAGCGTAGACAGCGTGAATACATGAGTGTTTTTGTTCACGGGAAACAGAAACGCGTTAAACGTCCACCGACTATCGACGGAATGGGTGTGGATGAATTCATCCGCAGAAATGCAGACCCGATTTGGCTGCATCAAAATGAGATGTGGGAATACATAGATCAACCTGACTATGAGGATTCCCAGAAGGGGCTATGTTGACGTCTGTTCTACTGCGATCCACCGCCGCAACTTAGCTCAAACATTCGACCCGGGGATAAGGAAGAACCGATGCCAAGGAAAATATGGGTCTACGATCCTCAGTCTGGGGGCAGGAAGATACCGGACTCGATCAAGTCACACATTCGTCAACGCATCCTGGACCACGCTCAGAAACACTACGTTGGCAAGTACAACCGGATCGACGTTCGGTTCCGTGCGCAGTTCTGCTACGTCGACGCGTACACTGAACCACACGTTTCAACCGACTACGACGCTGAACTGTACGGGGAATCCCGTGCGGAACACATCGAGCGGCTGCGCAACACGCCAACGCACTTGTGCCGCCTTCGATACTTTGGCTATGACGATCGGTGGTCAATGGCCTTTTACACCTACAGCCACGAGACGTACGAGGCATGCGTGTTTAACAATGGTAGCTGGCATGGCACACCGGAAGAAGCCTTTGATACCTCTGCGGTTAACTTAATCGACTAAATCGGAAAGGCCGTGCCTCGCAGTGTTGGTTCCTTGTCGTTTCGAGTGGGTAGTGGCTTCTAATTTCTGTTCGCGCGGGATGGATGCCAAAGGAAATTCACCACGAAGAATGGAATTCGATGAGCTGTCGAATCGGGTAACCGGAAACTGGGCCCAGGATTGTTGGAGTCGACCTATGAGCAGTGCCTTTGCCCTCTTTGTGCTCTTCGTGTCCTTCGTGGTGAAACAATCCTGTACCTTTGCGAGAGGCACTCTGTTCCGTACGGTATCTTCAGTTGCTCAACAAGGCATTGGCCTTGACTGGAGACAATCATGATGTATAATGCTGGTGTATACAGTACATGAGGTGCGATATGATACGAACGCAGATATACCTGACAGAACGTCAACGTGACGAACTGGCTGCTATCGCCAAGACCGCGGGGAAGAAACAGAGCGAGCTCATTCGAGAAGCCGTCGATCGCCTCATCGATCAAGCGGGTCACAGTCGGCGGGAGGCGGTATTGCACGCGGCTGCCGGAATCTGGAAGGATCGTACGGATCTTCCAGACTTCAAGGCAACGCGAGCCGAATGGGACAGGAACTGATCATGGCGGAGTCAATCCTTCTCGACACAGATGTTCTTGTTGATTTTTTCCGCGGCCACAGCAAAGCGGTGGCCTTCGTCAACGCCCACTCTGCCCGGATCATCCTGTCATCCATCGTCGTTGCGGAGTTGTATGCTGGAGTGAAAAGGGATGCAGAACAAGCTGCTCTGGAGAATTTCGTCTCCCTCTTCCGTGTTGTCCCTGTAAGCGCGGTGATCGCGAAGGCTGGAGGGCTCTACAAGCGCGATTACGGCAAGTCACACGGCGTCGGACTTGCGGACGCCATCTTGGCTGCTACCGCTGAAGCCGAGAATGCAAAGCTGAAGACCCTTAACACTAAGCACTACCCTATGTTGAAGAGCCTCAGACCAGCCTACAAGAAGTGAAGCTCACCGACTTGTAGGCTGGGAGCTTCACGTAACAGACAGAGTTACACCTTGGGCGCCAGCACTCTCCGTTACGCTTCTTCGTTTGCCTTTTCTGCCGCGGCGATACCGCGCTTCTCGTTCACGAACAGCAGGGCGATGATTCCCAGGACGAGGAAGGCAGCAATAGAGAGGACAGCCAGTCGCTGTCCCGATTGTTCGGCAAGCGTAACCGCCTGCCCGCGTGCCTGGTACCACAATGCTCCCTGTGCAGCGATGAAGCCATACACCGTAGGGCCGATGAACGATGACGTGCGGCCGGTCATCGCAAAGAACCCATAGAATTCGGCGCTCTTCGCAGCCGGCGCGAGCTTCCCAACGAAGGCCCTACTTACCGATTGCGCTGCGGTCAGCGCGAATCCGGCGATTCCACCGATGACAAAGAAGATCGTGCGCGAGTAGTCGAAATACAACCATATGATCGTGGCCAGCATCAGAACAAGCGCGATGATCAGTGAGCGTTTGGAGCTGAGGCGATCAGCCATATGCCCAAACAGATACGCCCCACCAATGCTCGTTACCATGATCATGATCATGAACATGATCAACTGCTCTTGCGTTAGGCCGAAGAGTACCGCACCGAGAATGGCCGCGAAATTGAGCATCATCAGGATGCCGTCGTTATACACAAGGAATGCCAGGATGAACTTGCCGAACTCGCGGAAGTGGCGCACTTTCTTTAGGGTCTCGCCCAATCGCCTGAATGCAAGCCTGATAAAAGATTGCCCTGCAGGAGAGCCACGCCTCTCCGCCCGCTCGGGTAGCCATAGGAATATCGGTAGGGCGAAGCCGGCGAAGAAAACAGCGGTGAGGACAAAGGAAAAGCGAATAGTGAGTGTACCGGGGAAGAGCTTCATCAGTGCCAGGACGATGAGCAAGCATGCGATTCCACCGACATTACCAAGCGCCCAACCACGACCTGAGATCCTTCCGATCTCACGCGGTGAGGCCAGCTGAGGGAGGAGGGCATTGTAGAAGACCTGTGCACTACGGTATCCGATCTCGGCGAGGATGAAGAAGGACATCCCCATTATGACATCTCCCTTCCCGACAAACGCAAGCGCTGCGGTGAACAGGCATGCCATTACCGTGAAAAAGAGCAGAAACCGCTTCTTCGTCCCTGAGTAGTCAGCGATCGTGCCAAGGAACGGAGAGGTGACCGCGACGACGAGCATGGCGATCCCCACGGAGAGGCCCCACAGCCACGATCCCTGCGCTCCACCTGCCACTTGCTGCTTGAAATACGCGGCATAGATAGCAAGCAGAACCACTGCAGCATAGGCCGAATTTCCAACGTCATACAGATACCAGGCCAGCCGTTCTCGCCGAGAACTCGACTGAGGGTGGGATGTAATCACTGCAACCTCCTGTTAAGTCTCAATGTGATTGATAGTATACTTAGATCGTCCCTCTCTGTATATCCTTCAGCTCCTAGAGCTTATCGTTGGTGCGCTCCTCCGGATCAAGGCTCTTTCGAATTCTCCCAGGGGTACACTTCCGTTCCGCGGGCAGCGGCGCGGATCGCCGGGTCATCAGAATAGTGCCCCCTTCGTTCGGGGGGGATCAATTCGGCGATATTACGCATTATAGTATGACCGATCTCTTCCAATTGGGTCCGTCGTTCACGCCCTTGCCCCGTCGCTTGAAACGGGCCGAACGGCTTCCCAATTCGTACTGTAACTCGAGATCTTCTGCCGTTGCGCAGACTCGGGAAAACATCGAGTAGGCCATCAAACCCCAATGGTAGTATCCGCACTCCAGTGCGCACTGCAAGAAATGCTGTTCCTGGACGCGGGGGGCGGAGAACCGTTGCCCAACTCCCTCCTTCCGGGAAGATGCCCAAAACTCCGCCTTGGTGTAGGACGCTCTCTGCGTTACGAAGTGCTTCGCGTGAACCTGTCCCTCGATGGACCGCGTGATAACCCCATAGTTTGGGAATCCACGTGATCCATTTTGGCGCAAATGGCATGCGAAAACCACCGATAAACTCAAGTGGCCACGGCGTTACCCGGATCATCGCGACAGGGTCTGCAAAGTGAAAGTGATTGCCAACTACGAGCAGTGGCTCTCCCACGGGGATATTCTCTTGACCTATAACCTGAAAACGCGTGAGGGAGAGGAAAATCAAACGGGCTAACCAGCGAAGAAGCGTGCGCGTAAGGCGGCGAGGGTATCGATAGAGCGATCCAGATTCCGTGTTCGTAGACATTGACGTCCCTGATCACTTCCCCGGGGGGTAAATTCGCTTGTGGTACTTGAGACATAGCCCTAAACGTCTGCATAAAACAGAGCCCGTAGAAGGTATGCCTTGTTGAGATAACAGTGGAGGCGAGCGGATTCGAACCGCCAACCTCTGCGATGCGAACGCAGCGCTCTCCCGATTAGAGCTACGCCCCCCTGTTCGTAAAACTCACTAGCGGCGCAGGGACTCGAACCCCGAACCTCTCGGATATGAGCCGAGCGCTCTAAACCGGTTGAGCTACGCCGCCTTTCTGGTGGCGGGGGCCGGACTCGAACCGACAACCTCCGGGTTATGAGCCCGACGAGCTTCCAGTTGCTCCACCCCGCGATTCTCTTCTGCCGGGAGCGGGACTCGAACCCGCACGAGGAAACCCTCAAAGGATTTTAAGTCCCTTGCGTCTGCCAATTCCGCCACCCCGGCTTGCACCGGTGACTCCCCAGCTCTTCTTTACAGCGGGAAACGGGATTTGAACCCGCGACCCCTGCCTTGGCAAGGCAGTGCTCTACCGCTGAGCTATTCCCGCAAAGGCATGCCGATTATACCAATCAGCAGGTATCCTTGCAACTGCGAAGGGCGGGACTCGAACCCGCACGCCCGAAGGCACTAGCTCCTAAGGCTAGCGCGTCTGCCAATTCCGCCACCCTCGCGAAGGCACATTAAAGGGTAACAAGCGTCATACCCCCCGTCAACTAAAAAAGGGGATGGCGTGATGCCATCCCCCTTGTGGGCGTTATTACTGGCCCGAGTTATCTAGCGCTCTGAGTGTAGACGGCGCGCAGTGAGCCGCCCTGTTCCAACCTGATCGAGAGGAACTGGGATTGGGAGATTGTGACCCAGGTCCACTGTTGTTCCGCATTATCCCACTCCCTCTTCTGCCAAGCGGCGAAGGGGAGTCTCTGCTCGGTGTGGGTCCAGAATTCGGCCTCTGCCTCTATTCTGATCGTATCACCCTGAGATCCGCAGATCTGGAACGGCGTGGTGTAGTACTGCTGGCCGTTAATCACCATCTGCACCGCGATCGCTTCAGGCTCCGATACTTGTTGCCGGTAGGTGGTCGCTGTTCCGATCGTTTGCACGATAGCGACCGCGCTCACATCGACGCAGATTCTCTCCGTCTGAGTAGGTGGAGGAGTCTCTTGCGTGCTCCCCGCTACATTGAGAAGCACGTTGAGGCGGATCACCTCGCACTCGGCCTGATCGTACAGGGCAAAGACCAACTGGTATGTAGCGGCCTGTTCCGGCATGAACCCGGAGAGTGTGCCGATGTGGTTATCCAGATCGAGGTTGAACTCTGCCTGCCCCGGGAGGTTGCTCGATAGCAGCTCGGCCGCGATGACACCAGCAGAGTTGATCTGGTACCGGATGTCTGTTGGAATCTGACGGGCGGTCAGGAAGTGGAAGGTTCCACCCTCCACCTCGCCAAAGTCCCACTGGAGAGAAGTCGGCTTGCCACACGCTTGCTCCGGCTCTGGCTCCGGTTCTGAAGGCTGCCCGACGACCACATAAACCGTGAGTTCGATCACAAAACACTGGTTACGATCGTACAACGCGAAGCTAATCTGGTAGGTACCCGGTTTCTCCGGTACCTGGCCCGACAACACCCCTCGCTGTGCGCTCAGAGCAAGGTCGAACGTCAGCCCTGCGGGAAAGTTCGAACCGATCGTGGCAGCAGAGGTAGCTCCCATTTCGTTCACCATGTAGGTGAGCTCGTAGGGGAAGCTCTTCATCTGATTCACGCGCATTCCCGGCGCCAGTTCTCCGAAGTTCCAACCGTAGGTCTGGGTTTCGGGACAACCCTGATCGGGCTTGGGCTCGTCACAACAAGAGTCACAAGCTGGGCAAGGTTGGTACTCAGGACATGGCGGACACGGTTTGTACTCCTCACAGACGGGCTGGAGACACTCGGGATCGATGACAGCTCTTACCGAGGTCTCTATGGCGGGTACGACATCCACGGATGTGTAGGCTGCCGCTGCTGCTTGTGCGGCTGCGTTAGCCATTACGTGTGCTTGTGCTAAGGCGCTTGCTGTTGCTTCCGCTGCTGCGAACGCTCTCGCATATGCCTCGGAGACTGCAGTGGCAGATGCCCGTGCCCCGGCGACTGCCAGTGCGCATGCCTGTGCCGATGCATAAGCATCAGCTTCGGCAATAGCCAGTGCACCTGCGGCCGCGTACGCCTCGGCATAGGCCAATGCTCCGGCCTCTGCTGCTGCAAATGCTGCGGCAGAGGCTTTAGCGAATGCCGCGGCGGCAGCCTGAACACCAACCGCGACATGGGCTTCGGCCTCAGCCTGTGCGAGCGCTGCTGCGTGTGCTGATGCTGATGCTTTGGCGTTTGCCGTAGCGATCGCCTCGACGCCAACGGCCACTGAAGCCTCGGCATGTGCGAGCGCTGTAGCGCACGCGCGTGCTGCTGCTTCTGCCTGAGAGTTCGCTTCGGCGATTGCCTGTACGCCCACAGCGGCTGAGGCTTCGGCGTGTGCTTCTGCGGATGCACATGCACGAGCGGCTGCCTCTGTTTCGGCTACGGCTTCTGCAACCGCTTGTACCCCGGATGCTGCTGCTGCCTGAGCCTCAGCGTAAGCGCCCGCGGCTGCATATGCTGCTGCTTCTGCCCGTGCTGCTGCTAAGGCAGCCGCCTGAGCGTGGGCAAAGGCATCTGCAGAGCTCAGCGCCACCGCTGCCGCAAAGGCGTGGGCGTAGGCCTCACCGTTCTTGACAGCGGATGCATCCGCTGTGGCTTGAGCCGTTGCTTGACTCGCCGCTGCAGCACACGCCGCGGCCTCAGCTTGAGCTTGTGCCGCTGCTGTTGTGCATGCCTGGGCCTGTGTTTTCACTTGAGCGACTGCCGCAGCGACTGCTGTGGCCATTGCACTTGCCGCACTCTGTGCCTTGGCGTACGCCGAGGAGGCGGCAAATGCACTAGCCGAAGCTTGTGCTTTTGCGTGGGCGATCGCGCTTGCCATTGCCTGTGCCTTGGCCGTCGCTGTTGCGCAGGCTGAGGAAGCAGCGAATGCACTAGCCGAAGCTTGTGCTTTTGCGTGGGCGATCGCGCTTGCCATTGCCTGTGCCCTGGCTGTTGCTGTTGCACATGCCTGAGCGGAGGCACTGGCCTCTGCCTGAGCCGTGCTGTAGGACCCAGCGATCGCTGATGCGGCGGCCTGTGCTGCCGCATATGCTTCTGCGTATGCCACTGCTACAGCCTCTGCCTGAGCTTGTGCCTTAGCATACGCAACGGCGATAGCCGACGCTGCAGCTTCTGCCTCGGCTATCGCCAAGGCATGAGCCTCAGCGACAGCTAGAGCCGCTGCGGAAGCTTCTGCATAAGCAAAAGCTGCTGCCTCAGCCTGAGCCTCCGCGCGAGCATATGCCGACGCTGCTGCCTCGGCTTGGGCGCTTGCAGAAGCATCCGCCAGGGCTGTCGCCTGTGCGGCTGCCTCTGCTGTTGCGCTGGATTTTGCAACCGCCGTGGCGATCGCCTTCACGACCCCGCTCACCTGGGTGTATACCGTCCCACACGGAACGGATGTCTGAATGTTTTCTTCGACGAGTTCGGCCGCGTCCTGGGCTTGAGAGTACGCCTGTGCCGAATCATTTGCCTGCGCCTCGGCGTACGCGCGAGCGCTCGCGACAGCCTGAGCACGGGCCTGTGCTGACACCATAACCTCGGCAGTGGCCTGCGCTTCCGCTCTGGCAGTGGCTACCACGAAGGCAGCCGCACGCGCCTGAGCTTCCGCGGCCGCCACGGCCTGCGCCAATGCTTCTGCTACTGCTGATGCATAGGCGTGTACATCCGCGGCTGCGGCCGCACACGCTGTAGCGCTTGCTTCGGCTTCAGCCTGAGCAGCAGCGATTGCCGCCATCACTATCTCGATCTCTGCCTTAGCGGTCGCTTGAGCACTCGCACATGCACTCACTGAGACGCCTGCGTTGGCTTGAGCACTCGCACATGCTAATGCAAAGGCCGCTGCTGATGCCTCGGCACGAGCGGCCGCTTGAGCGCAGGCAATGACACTCGCTTCTGCGTCTGCCTGGGCCGCGGCACACGCCTCGGCAAGAGCCTCAACCTGTGCTTCCACTCGTGTCTCTGCCAAGGCTGTCGCTTGAGCAGAGGCTTGTGCCGCTGCACTTGCCGCCGCAGCCTGGCTTACGAGTGCGTTAACATTCAATGAATCCAACAGTTGTTGTGCATCAGCAGCGATCGCTTGAGCACGGGCTGCTGCTTGCGCCGCAGCGCTTGCCGAGGCCTGAGCCATAGCAACGACACTGGGTAAAACTGGCGTAGTCTCCTCTTGGGCCATCCCCCCTGTTACCATAAGGAGGATCACCCCCAACAAGACAATAAATACCCTTATTCGTTTCACAAGTACCTCCTTGATACTTCTACCTTGATATTTAGTCTTAGTCCAGCCTTAACTTATCTGCACATCACCTCCTAAAAAAGTGGCTCTCCACTTAAATTCGCCCTACGGGCAGCATGGATTACACGACCACCTGAAGAACGGCCAGCAGCAATCCTGTGCTTCCTCTAGCAAAACCAGGCTGGTCCGGCAGTAGCAGTTGGTAGTGATCGTCGAGGTCTCGTTGCACCAGCTGCAATTCCAATACCAGTTACAACACCAGCCGCAGCAACTGCAGGGATCGTATAGCTTGAAGGAACGAGATAATGTTCCGACCGAGGTGTCGACGTAGAGCATGTACTCTCCCACAGGAATGGCAGCTCCGACAGAATCGATCTGCGCCCAGTTTCCTTGCCAGATAGAGGCAGCGACCGGTGCGTCATGAACCACCATGTAGACCGTCTGCCCCGAGGAGTTGGCGATATGCCAACCGAGGATCTGGGTCTCACTGCAGGTACACTGACAGCAACAGTTTCCCCACCACCAACCGCTCGTCGTGTTCTGAACCTTGAACTGGATCGTCTCTCCCACCCTATAGCGGCCGCTCGAAGCGGTTGTCGTCGCCTGCCCAACAACCACTGCCATCATCAATAACACCAACAACACGATACTTCCTCGCGTTAACCAACGTCTCACATCACTCACCTCCGAGATTGATTATACAATATACACCGAAACGGGCCGTGAGTGTCAAAATCCGGGCGGGAAAATCGAATTCAGCGTGGAGATCCAAGCCTTCAAGTGTGTTCTGGAAACTTGAAACGCGCATATGCTACACTCTTCAGAAGTTGTAAAAAGGAGATGGCCTCGCATGACCGATCACCACGGATCACTTCGCCAGGAGTACGTCGCCCGCATCAACCGAGTGACCGATTACATCCGCGCACATCTAAACGGAGACCTCCGTCTGGATACGCTTGCCAAGGTCGCGAACTTCTCCCCGTACCACTTTCATCGGATTTTTCGTGGAATGACCGGGGAGACGCTGAATACTTTTATCCGACGGATCCGTGCCGAGACAGCGGCAATGAAACTGATCAACAACCCCAAGATGACAATCACCTCTATCGCCATGCACTGTGGCTTTTCGAGTTCCGCCGCCTTCGCACGTGAGTTCAAGACCTTCTTCGGCATGAGCGCGTCGCAGTTTCGTGATGGTGGTCCACAGTCGCTCCGCAAGATCCGTGAAGCTGATAGCAAGATCGATCAATCGCTCCGCAAGAATGGGAAAGACACCATCCTTGCCTCATCCTATACTAAGGGTGTAATCCAAGCTCTAAGAAGGAGGACGATGATGATCGAGATGAATGTAGAAGTGAAGGAGCTGCCCGAACTGCATGTGGCTTACATCCGCCACATAGGCCCCTATCCGGGGATTGCAAAAGCGATCGAGAAGCTTATGAAGTGGGCCGGACCGCGTGAGCTGATCAACTTTCCTGAAACGACGCTCCTTGGCGTGTACCACGACAACCCGGAGATCACAGAGGAGTCAAAGCTTCGTTCGAGCGCCTGCATCACCGTGCCGGAAGGTACGCCGGTCGACGGAGAGGTGGGAAAGATGACGATCCCCGGCGGGCTGTTCGCGGTGGCGCACGTGGAGATCGATCCCGATCAGTACGGTGAGGCCTGGGATAAACTGATGGGCGAGTGGTTCCCCGAAAGCGGGTATCAGCCCGATGACCGGATGTGTTACGAGATCTACTTAAACGACCCGGAGCAGCATCCGCAAGGGAAACACATCGTCGATATCTGCGAGCCGGTACGGCCGCTGTAGAAACCTTCCCGTATAGGCTAACGTCGGAGGCAAGCTCCGACGCTACATACAATCAACGCTCTTTGCTCTTCTTCGCGTTCTCTGCGGCTTTGCGAGAGGAACTCTGTTACGTACCGTATCTTTAGCTACCCATTCGAAACGACAAGGAACCGCTATCTGTTACCACCGCGGAACTGGCTCGTGTAAAGGCGATGATAGAAGCCGCGTTTAGCGATGAGCTCGTCATGCGTTCCCTTCTCGATGATACAGCCGCCATCGATAACGAGAACCTGGTCCGCATTGCGTATCGTGCTCAGCCTGTGCGCGATGACGAAGCTCGTGCGTCCCTTCATCAGATCGAGGAGAGCACCCTGGATATGCGCCTCGGTGCGCGTGTCAACGCTGCTCGTTGCTTCGTCGAGAATCAGGATACGCGGGTCAGCGAGCACCGCGCGCGCGATCGCTAGCAGCTGACGTTGCCCTTCGCTCAGGTTCCCTCCGCGCTCTGAGAGCGGGGTGTCGTACCCCTGAGGGAGTCTTCTAATGAACTGGTCAGCGTTAGCCAGTGTTGCTGCTGCTATCACCTCCGTGTCTGTGGCATCGAGCCTTCCGTAGCGGATGTTCTCCATCACCGATTCGGAGAAGAGGAACGTCTCTTGTAACACGATCCCCAACTGCCTGCGCAGACTATCCTTCTGTACACGGCGGGTATCCTCTCCATCGATGCGTATTGTGCCGGATTCTATGTCGTAGAAGCGGGTGAGGAGGTTGACGATCGTCGTCTTCCCGGCACCGGTTCGACCGACCAGGGCAATCGTCTGTCCCGGTTCTGCGACGAGTGAGACATCCTTCAGTACTGGCACGCCAGGAACGTAGGCGAAGTCGACGTGATCGAACAGAACCTCACCGGCGATCTTCTCAAGTACTATTGCATCAGAAGCGTCGGTAAGATCCGGGACAGTATCAATGATCTCGAAGATCCGTTCCGCACCGGCAAGCGCTGCCTGAATCTGGTTATACAGGTTCCCGAGCTGGCGAAGGGGTTGAGCAAAGCGGCGTGAATACATGATGAACGCGGCGATGATCCCTACACTCGCCATTCCGTGTAGACTCATCCACCCGCCAAGACCGACGACTACAGCAATGTTGGCATTAGAGAGTATCCCTAACAACGGTGGCATTAGCATCGCGTAGGTCTGCGCCTGGATCCCGACCCGGCGCACGGTCTCGTTCGCTTCATCGAAGCGTTTCAGGGCCGTCCCCTGTTGACCAAAGGCCATGATAACCCGCTGACCACTGTACATCTCCTCCAGATTCGCGTTCAGTTGGCCGATCCTCATTTGCAGGCTTCTATACCACTTACGCGTGCGTTTGCCAACAATGGCGACAAGCACAAGCATCAACGGGAAGACGAGCATCGAGCCCAATGTGAGCAGCGGGCTCAAGGCAAACATCATCGCCAGTACCCCAAAAATGGTGAGAAATCCGGTGAACAACGCGGTCGCGTTCTGCGATAGCACACGACTAATGTTGTCCATATCATTTGTCAGCCTGCTCATCAGCTCGCCGTGCGGGTGGTTGTCAAAGAAGTGCAGGCTGAGCGTTTGCAGGTGTGAAAAGAGGTCGGCTCTAAGCTCTCGCATCGCACGCTGCGAGGCTCTCGCCATCAGCACGCTCTGCCCGATCTGTGTCACCCATGCGCCCAGGTATGCGCCGAGCATCAATAGGGTAACTCGCAGAAGTCCCGCTAGGTCTCCACTTTTTATGAACCTATCGATCGCCAATTTCAACAGAAACGGGCCGAGGAGAGCGAGAATCGTGCTTATAGCAGCAAGAAGGAAGACAGCGAGAATGGTCCCTTTGTGTGGACTCAGGTAGTGCAGCAGACGCCGGAGCGCGCCGCGCGCATCGTGCGCCTTCTCGATCCGTGCCCTACCACCGTGGCCGCCGGGTCCTGGCATCCCCGATCCATGTCCACCGGGCATCCGCCGCGATTCTTCCCTAGACATCTGCCATCCCTCCATCTCCCAACTGGGATCGGTAGATCTCTTGATAGATTGGGCACGTCGCTAGGAGTTCCGTGTGTGTGCCGATCGCCGCAACCTCTCCCTGATCGAGGACCACGATTTTGTCCGCCAAGAGGACCGTGCTGATCCTCTGTGCAACGATGAACCGCGTGGTATCGCCTTCCGAGTGTGCGATCAAACGATCGAGTGCGTCCTGCAGCTTGGCCTCGGTCTCCACATCGACCGCGCTTGTCGAATCATCGAGTATGATGATTTGAGGGCGCACGAGAAGGGCTCGCGCGATGGCGATCCGCTGCTTCTCCCCGCCGGAGAGGGTCACTCCACGCTGTCCTACTCGTGTATCGTAGCCATTGGGCAGTGCTGAGATGAACGCGTGTGCCTGTGCCGCCTTCGCAGCAGCGATCACCTCTTCCTCATCCGCTTGTGGGTCTCCGTAGCAGATGTTATCGCGAATCGTCCCTCCAAAGAGGATCGCTTCCTGCAGGGCCACCCCGATCTGCACCCTGAGGGAATGAAGGCGGATATCCCGCACATCGAACCCGTCAATACTCACCCGTCCTTCGCTTACGTCGTAGAAGCGAGGAATGAGGTGAATGAGAGAGGATTTTCCCGCTCCGGTCGCCCCGAGGATCGCCACCGTCTCCCCAGGCTCAGCAATGAGGTTGATCCCTTTCAACACCGGGTCGCGTCCATCCTGTGCGTAGCTGAACGAGACGTTCTCGAACAGAACGCGCCCCGCCACATTCTCCAAGGGACGAGCCGTCTTCTTCTCCTGCACCTCGGC
>Ga0307434_1001434_pt1 | contig 12943 bp, 22 predicted proteins | sample SalMarWE160220MG_FD_202156 | JGI IMG/M metagenome (GOLD analysis project Ga0307434, IMG submission 202156) | Salt marsh sediment microbial communities from the Plum Island Ecosystem LTER, Massachusetts, United States - WE1603-220 | ecosystem: Environmental > Aquatic > Marine > Intertidal zone >... | reverse complement strand
CGAAACAAAGGCTCCGCCCCCGCCTCTGCGATCATCTCCTCAGCCACGGCGTTCAACTCCGCCGTCGTGACGCCGGGACCTGTCATCTCCCGCATCCGCCCGAGCACCCGGTACACGAGTCGGCCCGCGCGGCGCATTCGCTCGACCTCTTCAGGACTCTTCAGCCCAGCGGTCCGGGATTGTCTGCCCATTACCCTTTTCAAGAACCCGCCTCAGCCCAGCCGGCTGCGAATGGCCGCCGAGAGCGCCTCGAGAACCCCATCGACGTCCTTGGTCCCATCGACTTCGACCAGAATCCCCTTCTCGCGGTAGTAGGCCTCCAGCGGTGACGTCTGTTCGTAATAGGCGGTCAGACGCTGCTTGACGACCGCTTCGGTGTCGTCCGTGCGGTGAATCAAGGGCGTCCCGTCGTGATCGCAGACGCCTCGTTCCGCCGGCGGCAGCGCCCGAACATGATAGACCGCGTCACAGGTCGGGCAAATCCGCCGCCCGGTGATCCGGTCCACGATTAACTCATCCGGCACCGTCAACGACAGCACCAGATCCACCCGCCGGGACGCCCCCGACAAGACCTTGTCCAGGCTCGTGGCCTGGGCCCGGGTACGGGGAAAACCGTCCAGCAGCACACCCTTTGATCCTCCCGAATCCTGCAGTTGAGTCAGAATCACCTCCACGATGATTCCATCGGGCACCAGCTCGCCGGCGTCCATGTACTTCGCCACCCGCCCCCCGAGCGCCGATCCCTTCTTGCGCTCCGCCCGAAGCACATCGCCACTGGAAAGGTGGCGCAGCGAGAAGACTTCACTCAACCTCGCCGCCTGCGTGCCCTTGCCCGCTCCCGGAGGACCCAGAATCACCAGATTCATCTCTGCCTGCCCTCGCCCTCTAGCCGGGGTCAGCCCGATTGCCCCAGGAAACCCTTGTAGTTGCGCATGACGAGGTTCGCCTCGATCCGTTGCACCACGTCCAGGGCAACGCTCACCACGATCAGCAGCCCGGTCCCGCCCAGGAACGACGAGACCATGAAACTGATATCCAGCCAGACCGCCACCACCGACGGAATGACTGCGATCATGGCCAGGAACGACGCCCCCACGTAAGTGATCCTGCCCATGACCTTTTCCAGATAGTCGGCGGTGCGCTTGCCCGGACGCAACCCCGGGATGAAGCTCCCGTAGTCCCGCAGGTTGTTGGCCATCTCCTTGGGCTGGAACTGCACCGCGGTCCAGAAGTAAGCGAAGAAGTAAACCAGGCCGATGTAGCAGATTTCGTAGATGTAGCTGCCGATCCGCAACTGTGCCTGACAGAAACGGAAGAACCCGACACTACCGAAAGCACTCGCCAGGTACCCGAATACAATACCGGGGAAGATCATCAGGGAGCTGGCGAAGATGATCGGCATCACGCCGCCGTGGTTGACCCTCAGCGGCAGGTACTGGCGCTGGCCGCCCAGGACCCGCCGGCCCCGGGTATGCTTGGCCTGCTGAATGGGAATCCGTCGCTGGGCCTGGGTGATCAGGATCGCGCCCGCCACCACGCCGACAAACGCCACGACGAGGAACACGATCTTGTGCGGGGTCATCGCCCCACTGGTGCCCGAGGCGGCCACGTTGAACTCCGCGGTGCGGATCACCTCGATCACCGCGTTCGGCATCCGGGCCACGATCCCCGCCATGATGATCAGACTGATCCCGTTGCCGATCCCGTATTCGTCGATCTGCTCGCCCAGCCACATCAGGAAGATGGTGCCGGTGGTCAACCCCAACACCCCCATCAGCCAGAACGACTTGGTGTTCTGGAAATCGGCGAAGACATACCCCCTTCCCCGCATGTAGTTCACCCAGAACACCGCCTGGATCAGACACAGCCCCACCGTCGCGTAACGCGTGTACTCCTGAATCTTCTTGCGGCCGGATTCGCCCTCCTTCTGAAGCCGCTCCAGAGACGGCAGCACCGTCGCGAGCAACTGGAAAATAATGCTTGCCGAGATGTAAGGCATGATGCCCAGGCCGAAGACCGTGCTCTGCCGCAGATCCCCCCCGGTGAACAGGGCGAAAGCCGCAGCCAACTGGCCGAAACCGCTCTCGCCGCCTTCCCGCTCGACCGCCTCGGCCATGAACGTCTGGTTGATCCCAGGCAACGGTACGTGAAACCCGAGCCGATAGATCACCAGCAGGCCCAGCGTGAAGAGGATCTTCCACCTCAACTCCGGGATCCGAAAGATATTGGAGAGGGTACTGAACATTCCCGTCTACCCTTAGCCGTCCCAGCCGGTTTCAGCCGATCGTCCTGATTTGACCACCGGCCCGGGTGATCTTCATTGCCGCCGACGTACTGAAACGCATCGCTTCCACATCCAGTTTCTTCGTGAGGGCGCCGGTCCCGAGGATCTTCACCGGCCGGGATGCATCGCGAACCAGGCCGGCCTCCTCCAGAGCGGCCGGTGTCACCTTCGCCCCGTCTTCAAAACGGGTCTCAAGCGCCGAGAGGTTCACGACCTGATACTCCGTCCGGAACCGCGCGTTGTTGAACCCGCGTTTTGGAATCCGTCGGAACAACGGCATCTGCCCGCCTTCGGTCAACAGACGAGCCCGATGTCCTGAATGCTGCCCCTGGCCCTTGTGGCCTCGGCCGGATGTCTTCCCGCGTCCGGAGCCGACTCCGCGACCAACGCGCTTGCGGCGCCTGTTTCGCTGGGCCCGGGAAAGGACGTCTGAAATCATCATCGCCGATCACTCCCGCCGCTGGCCCTCAGGAAATCGACACCTCGCGAAGCTTGCTGATCTGCTCTTTCGAGCGCAACGATACCAGGCCGGCAAACGCCGCCTTCACCAGATTCTTCGGGCTGTTCGATCCGTAAGACTTCGTCAATACGTCCTTGACCCCCGCCAACTCCATCACCGCCCGAACGCTCGCCCCGGCAATGACCCCCGTTCCATCACCGGCGGGAATCAGCAACACCTTGCTCGCGCCATAGCGGCCCAGCACCTGGTGGGGAATCGTCGTGCCCTCGATCTGGATATCCACCATGTTGCGGCGGGCGATCTTGTTGGCCTTCTCAACCGCCCCGGGAACCTCGTTAGCGTTGCCGTAGCCGACGCCAACCCGGCCGTTGCGATCACCCGCAACCACCAAAGCGGAAAAACTGAACCGCCGGCCACCCTTGACCACGGTCGCACACCGATAGATCTTCACCACGGTGTCTTCTATGTCGCCGGGCTCCGCGGTAAAGGCACGGTCTCCCCGGCCTGCCCGGCCGCCGGGCCCGCCGCGTCTGGCCGGCCCCTGGGCCCGACGCTCCGATCGGCCCGGATGCCCCGGCGCCGTCTGGGCAGTGGCGTGAGAGACCTGCGAGCCTGTGGTTTCCACCGGCCCGGAGCTTGTTGGCTTCGGCGTCGGCCCCGAACTGGTTGAGGCGTCGGGCGCCGCTACGGTTTCGGGCTCCGCCGACCCGGAGGCGTGCTGTTCCGGCGTCGGGGACTGACCTTGCGTTTCGTTCGTCAACTCGTCTGCCATCACCGCCTCGATCACAATAGGCCGACGCCCATCCCTCCGCGGGCCGACCCTACTACCGGTCACCTACATCTTCAGCCCGGCCTGGCGGGCGGCTTCCGCCAGAGCCTTCACGCGACCATGATACTTGTAGCCGTTCCGGTCAAAAGCCACCCGCTTGATCCCTTTGGCCAACGCCCGATCAGCAAGCAACTTGCCCACCTGACCAGCGGCCGAGGCGTTGCCTCCGTAACCCACCGAACCGCGCACATCCTTGCTCACCGTGCTCGCCTCGGTCAACGTGTTTCCCGCCGTGTCGTCGATGAGTTGAACATAAATGTTCTTCAGACTGCGGAAAACCGTCAATCGGGGGCGATCCGCGGTACCGAACACGCGTTTGCGAACCCGCTTCTTGCGGCGCAAACGACCTTGAGTTTTCTTGTTGGTCGTACTCATCACAACCACCCGGTCTCGTCAACCCGCGTCTCAGCCGCCGCTGCCAAACGCCTTGCCCTGCTTGCGCCGGACGTGCTCACCGGCATAACGGATCCCTTTGCCCTTGTAAGGCTCGGGGGGGCGGATAGCGCGGAACTCCGCCGCGAATTCGCCCACCTGCTGCTTGTCCACTCCCTGGATCGTCAGCTTGGCCGGCTCGGTGTCACCCCGCGCCGCCGGGACCTGGACCGTCACCGTCAGTCCCTGGGGGATGTCAATGCAGAACTGGGCTTCCTTCTGTTTTCCGCCGGCGTCGGCGCCCCGACCCATGTACCCGACGTTCAACAGCAACTGCGTGCCCTGCAACTTGCAGCCGTAACCCGTGCCGTAAATCTCCAGCTTCTTCTCGAATCCCTTCTCCACGCCCAGCACCATATTCGCGATCACCGCGCGCGTCGTGCCATGCAGCGCGCGGGCACAGGATGCGTCGTCCGAACGCGTCACCTGAATCACACCCGCCGTCGCGTCGTACGCGACCGACACCACCTCCGGGTACCGCCACGATAACTCGCCCTTCGGGCCCGAGATCTTGACGGCGCGGTCGGCCAAAGCGACCTGCACGCCGGAGGGAACCACAATCGGCTTCTTGCCGACACGGGACATCGTCTTACGCCCTCTTCACCACTCGCTCATTACCTCTGGGCCGCGAGCACGCCTTCGCTCAACTCACCGTACACAAAAACTCGCCGCCGACGCTCTTCTGCCTGCATTGCCGGTCGCTCAAGACACCCTGGCTCGTTGACAGGATCGCGATGCCCAGACCGTTGAGCACCCTGGGCAGCGCCTCGACGCCCCGGTAATCCCGCCTTCCGGGGCTGGACTGCCGATTCAACTCCCGGATGACCGGCTCGCCCATCGGTCCGTACTTCAGATGGATCTGGAGAATACCCTGACGGCCGTCCTCGATCCGGTCGTAATCGAGGATGTATCCCTCCTGCTTGAGCACCTCCGCGATGCCAACCTTCAGATTCGAGGCCGGCACCTTGACCTGGCGATTCCGCACGCGGACCGCGTTACGAATCCGCGTCAACATGTCCGCGATCGGGTCACTCCACATCGTCTCGATCCTCGTCCGCTGTTTCGTGTGCCCTGAGCCGCTGGCGCCGGCCCATTTTCGACGTACACCGGGGCCGGTGGTCACCAACTGGCCTTCTTTACGCCCGGGATAAGCCCTTCGTTGGCAAGCTTGCGGAAGCAGACCCGGCACATCTTGAACTTCCGATAGACCGCCCGCGACCGGCCGCACAACTGACACCGGCGAACCACCCGGCTCTTGAACTTCGCCGGCTTATTGGCCTTGTTGATCCACGCTTTTGTTGCCATCGATACCCGTCCAACCTTGACCGGGTGGAAAACACCCGTCCCGATCGGGCTACGCTTTGCCGGTGCCGCCCGCCGGCTGTTCCGTGCGGAACGGCATACCCATGAGACCAAGCAGGTCCATTCCCTCCCGGTCGTTCCTTGCCGTGGTCACGACGGTGATATTCATGCCCTGGGCCGCCTCTACCGCCGCTGCATCGATCTCCGGAAAAATCGTCTGCTCGCCCACACCCAGCGAGTAATTGCCCCGACCATCAAAACTCTGCGGGTTCAACCCGCGGAAGTCGCGGATACGGGGGATCGCGACATGAATGAGCCGGTCGAGAAACTCATACATCCGTGCGCCGCGGAGGGTGACCTTCAATCCCGTCTCCATCCCCGCCCGCACCTTGAAGTTGGACACGCTCTTGCGGGCCCGGCAGACGAACGGCTTCTGCCCCGTGATGGTCGCCAGATCCCTGCTCGCCAGCTCGATCCGTTTCTTGTCAACCTGGGGGCTTCCGGTCCCCAGCGACACCACGATCTTCTCCAGCCGGGGCACGGCCAGGTGGTTCCTGGTCTCCGACTTGTCCATCAGAGCGCCAACCACCTCGTTCTTATACTTTTCCAACAAGCGAGCCATGCCTACTGATCCGCCTTCTCGCGCGTCAACTCGCTCAGACGCGTCCCGCCAACTGAAACCCTGTGTTTGCCGGTCACCCTGCCGTCCCCATCCCGTCCCACTTCGAACCGCACCCGGGTGCCTCGACCCGCCTTCTCGTCCACGGGAAGAACGCTCGAGATGTGAATCGGCGCTTCCTTCTGCAGCCGGCCGCCCTGCGGGTTCCGCCGACTCGGTCGCACGTGCCGATACACCATGTTCACGCCCTGTACGAGAACGAGCCCTTTCTTCGGCAGCACCTTGAGCACTTTGCCGCGCTGGCCCTTGTGCTCGCCAGCCACCACCTCTACCTGATCATCCCGGCGTATGTGACAGGCCATCGTTCTATAGTCCAAGCGTTCGCAGTTGTCTCGCCCGAAGAGCCCGGGAACCTTCAAACCACCTCATTCGCAAGCGAGATGATCTTCATGTAACCGCGCTCGCGAAGCTCCCGGGCCACCGCTCCAAGAATCCGGGTCCCCCGGGGCTCGTTCCGCTCGTCGATCAACACCACGGCATTCCTATCGAACCGGACGTAGCTTCCGTCCGGGCGGCGGGTCGGGCTCTTCGTCCTGACCACCACCCCCTTGACCAGCCGGGCCTTCCTGTTCCCGGGCTTCATGAAATCGCTGTTCGCCAATGCCTTCTTCACCGTGCAGACCACCAGGTCGCCGATCCCCGCCGTCTTGCGCCTGGGCTTGCCGCTGCGAGCGGTGCTCCCGCCCAATACCCGGATCACCATCACCTGCTTCGCGCCGGTGTTGTCCGCCACATCGACCGTGGATTGCTGTTGAATCATCGCTGTCTCTCGTCAAAGGCGACCCGGAAAGCCGTTCGCCTCTCCGGCCAACATCCGCCCTAGGGGCTCGAGGCCAGCACCTTCACCAGACGCCAGGTCTTCGTCTTCGAGATCGGCCGGCATTCCGCCAACTGCACCCGGTCGCCCTGCTTGGCCTCCCGCCTCTCGTCATGGGCATGCAGGTTCACCGACCGACGCACGTACTTGCCGTACTTGCGATGGGGCACCAGGTGCTGCACCTTCACCCGGATGGTCCCGGGGGTCTTGTGAGCCGACGTCACGACACCGATCCTGGTCTTTCGTATCCCCCGCTGCGCTGTCCGGGCCGCCTTATCTGCCATGATCCGATACCCGATTCCTGTCCATCCACACCCGCCGGGCCAAACCCGGCCGGCAACCATCAACCCTCGCCGGGCTCACCTGTGCGTCGCCAGCGTCTCCAGGTGGTACTGTCTCTGCTCGATGCCCGTCTCGCCCCGCTCGCGGAGTACCGTGAAAAGCTTCGCTACGTCCCGCTTGGCCTTGGTGAGCATCGACGGATCCTGGAGGTTCTCCGTCACCGCCTGACTGCGGAGATCGAAGAGGTGACGACGGAGCCGGTCCAGCTCACTGTGCAGCTCCTCGGTTCTCAGCTCCCGGATTTCAGAAACCTTCACTGCCGGATCTCCTCGTCAGTCCCTTCGCGACCGGCCCGGACACGATCGCCCGTCGGGCAGCCTAGACTGCATGTCGGCGAGTCACGAAGCGGCAGCAGAACGGCATCTTGTGCGCGACCAGCGAGAGGGCCTGCTGGGCCTCGTGCTCGGTGACACCACCGAGCTCATACAGAATCGTGCCTTCCCTCACCAATGCCACGTAGTACTCCGGCTCGCCCTTGCCCTTGCCCATCCGTGTTTCCAGCGGCTTCGACGACACTGGTTTGTGCGGAAACACGCGGATATAGACGCGACCCTCACGATGCAGAAAGTGCGTGGCGGTCATTCGGCCCGCTTCAATCTGCCGGGCAGTCAACCAGCCCCCTTCAAGGGCCTGCAGACCGAACTCGCCGTAAGCAACCGTGTTGCATCGGTGGGCCACCCCGCGCAGCCTGCCCCGCTGGGATTTCCGGTACTTCAGTCGCTTGGGCATCAACGCCATTGCAGTAGCTCTCCGCGGCCCTCAGCCGCCCCGCCCATTCACTCATCCGCCGTTGCACGCCGGCCACGCCCGCCTGGGACCGCCGTCACATCCGTCCTCGCCGCCGCGGACGCGGAGGTCCCGCATCCTCCACCGGCTCGATCGTATCCCCGAAGGCGCCCAGATAAATCCAAACCTTCACCCCGATCGCCCCGTACGTCGTCTTGGCCACGGCAAACCCGTAAGACACGTTGGCCTGCAGCGTCTGCAGCGGGATCGACCCGCGTTTCTGGGTCTCGCGGCGGGCCATCTCCGCCCCCCCCAGACGCCCGCAACACAGAACCCGGATCCCCTTGGCCCCCCCCGCCATCGTCGCTTCGCAACGCATCTTCATCGCCCGGCGGAAGCTGACCCGCTTCTTCAACTGCTCGGCGATGCCCTCGGCCACCAGTTGGGCATCGAGATCGGGATGCTTGATCTCCATGATATTCAGGCTGATCTTGCGGTCGAACAGCTCTTCGAGCTGCTCCCGGAGCTTGTCAACCTCCGCGCCCTTAGGCCCGATCACCAGCCCCGGCCGGGCCGTGTGCAGCGCCACCCGCACCTCGTTGCGCGTCCGCTCAATCTCGATCTTACTGACCGCAGCATATGGGGGCCTGCGGTTCAACTGCTCGTCCACGTACGCCCGAATCCGGCAATCCTCGATCAGGAACTCGCCATAGGCGGCCTTCGGCGCATACCACCGGCTCTTCCAATCCATCGTGATGCCGGTTCTGAAACCAATCGGGTTGACTTTCTGTCCCACGCTCGACTCCCGGCGTTCGCCAGTCTCTAACGCTCTACTCAGAAGGGATAAGCCGCCGTTGCCGGCATCTTCAACGCTCCTGAACCACCAGCACAATGTGACTCATCCGTTTGAGGATCTGGTGGGCCCGGCCTCGATCCTTCGGGCGCCATCGTCGGAAATAGGGCCCCTCATCAACCCTCGCGTCGGCTACGAACAGCCGACGAACATCCGCTTCTTGTTCGTTCGCGTTGGCAATCGCCGACTTCAACACCTTCCCGACCAACCGGCTCGCCCGCTTGTTCGTAAACCGCAGGATGTCCTGGGCAGCATTCACGTGCTCACCTCGAATCAGATCCACCACCAGCCTGGCCTTCCGCGGACTGATGCGCGCGTAGCGGTGAGCCGCCTGCCATTGACCTGCTGCCGTCGGTGCCTCTGCCACGAGATCGTCCTCTGTGTCCACCGATCCGGCCCGGGGCATCCAGCCGCCGATGCCTCAGGCCCGCTGAAACCCTTACCACTACCGCTTCCTGCCGCCCGAGTGCCCCTTGAACGTCCGCGTCGGGCTGAACTCGCCCAGCTTGTGCCCCACCATCTCTTCCGTCACTAAGACCTTGTGGAAGATCCGCCCGTTATGCACCTCAAACGTCACGCCGATGAACTCCGGAACGATCGTACATCTCCGCGACCATGTCCGGATCGGCGCGTAACTGCCGGTATTCCTGGCCTGCTGAGCCTTGCGGAAAAGCTTCTCGTCCACAAACGGTCCCTTCTTCAGGCTTCGCGGCATCGTATCCTGGCTCCCGCTGAGTCCAGCCCCCCGTTACCTCTTCTTGATCACCAGACGCCCGTACCGCACGCTTCGACGCCGGCGGAGAATCCGCTTGTTCGAGTTCTTGTTGGGGGACCGGGTCGCACTGCCCTTGGCCGGCCGGCCCCATGCACTGCACGGATGGCGCCCGCCCGCCCGTCGGCCCTCCCCGCCGCCCATGGGATGAGCCACCGGGTTCATCGACGTGCCCCGATTGTGGGGCCTGCGACCCATGTGCCGCTTCCGGCCCGCCTTGCCCACCCGCACGTGCTGATGATCCACGTTGCCCACCTGCCCGATCGTGGCCCGACATTCCACCCGGATTTGCCTCATCTCCCCCGACGGCATCAGCAACGTCGCCCAGTCGCCCTCCCGGGCCACCAGCCTCGCCGCCCCGCCGGCCGCCCGTACCAGCTTGCCCCCCTGGCCAGCGTTCATCTCGATGTTGTGCACGTCCATGCCCACCGGAATCCTCTTCAGCGGCATCGCGTTGCCGACCTTTGGCTCAACGCCCTCACCGCTCTCAACCCGGTCCCCAGCCTTCAGGCCGACCGGGGCAAGAATGTAGCTCTTGGTCTGATCCGGGTATTCAACCAGGGCAACGTGGCAGGATCGATTCGGATCGTACTCAATGGCCGTCACCGCGGCCGGGGTGCCGTCGTTGCGCCGCTTGAAGTCGACACGCCGGTACATCCGCTTGTGACCACCCCCTCGAAACCACGAGGTGATCTTACCATGGTGATTCCGGCCGCCGGTCTTCGGCTTCGGCTCCACCAGGCACCTGGTCGGCCGGCGCTTCCTGTCCGTCACCTCCGAATGCTCGTTCACCGAACACTTGCGACGTCCCGGCGTCGTCGGGTTGTAACGCTTAACGCCCATGACCCACCGATTCCCTTGGCTTTCTCGCCAGCCGCTTCCTCGTCATAACCTCAGAACAAATCGATGTGATAATCCGGATGGAGCACCACCACCGCTTTCTTCCAAGCCCGCGTCTGCCCGTAGGTCAGCCGATACCGCCGACGCTTGCCCGTCCGGTTCGACGTCCGAACCGTCAGCACCCGCACGTTGTAGATCTTCTCAATCGCCTGGCGAATCTGCGTCTTCTTCGCCTTCGCGTGCACCTCAAACGTATACGAACCGCCCCGAGCCGGGCGCGTCCGCGTCCCATCGAACGAGAGCTGGCTCTGGTGCGTGCCCTTCTCGGTCACCAGCGGGCGGACAATCGTGTGGTAGATGTCCATCGCGAGACGTTCCTCTTCGTCCTCGGCACCGGGAACCGCCGGCCGCCATCACCACCACCGATCCGGATCGTGAGCACCCGCCGCCCCGGGTCCCCTGCTCACAGGGGCGGCTGCCCTCGCCAAATGCTCTAGGTGTCCGCCGCCGCCGGCCGGTAAGTCTGCGGGTTCCTCACCACCGCCTCGAACGCACTCCGCGTGAATAACAGCTTCCGACGACGCAGAATCTCGTAGGCATTCAACTCCTGCACCCGGCGGATCTCGGTTCTCGGGATGTTGCGGCCCGACTTGTATACCGTCGGTTTCAGCGAATCGAGCGCCAGAACACACCCGGAGTCCGCGCCAACCGCCTTGAGCATCGCGCAAAACGCTCTGGTCTTCGGCTCCTCAATCGTCAGCGGGTCGACAATGGCAACGCTGCCCGATTGAAGCTTGGCCAGCAGGGCGCTGTTCCGGGCCAATTGACGCATCCGGCGGGGCATCTCCTGACGAAAGCTCCGCTCTGCTTTGGCAAAGGCCACCCCCCCACCCCGGCGCACCGGGCTCCGCCGCGATCCCATCCGGGCGTTCCCCGTTCCTTTCTGGCGATAGAGCTTGTGCCCGGAGCCTCGGACCATGCCCCGGCTCCTGGTCCGAGCCGACCCCTGACGCTGGTTCGCCCGCCACATCACCACCGCCTGCTTAAGCAAATTGAAGCGCACCCGACCTCCCAGCGCCGCCTCGTCGATTTGCATCGCGCTGGTCTGCTCCCCGCTCATGTTGTAAACCGGCACGTCTATCATCAGGAACCTTCGGCGAGTGCCTTCCGGCACGCGCGAACTCACCTCTACGATCTCGTCTTGGCTTGCCGAACCACCACGTATCCGCTATTAGGACCGGGAACACTGCCCCTGACCACCAGCAGGTTGTTTTCCTTGTCCACCCGAATCAACTCCTGGTTCCGGCTCGTCCGGCGCACGTGTCCCATGTGGCCGGCCATCGGCTTACCCTTCTTGATGTTCCGCCCCAGGCCCAGATCGGCGTGGCCGCCGATCGAGCCGGGACTGCGATGCTTCCGCTCCGTCCCATGCGACGCCGGCTGACCACCGAAACCGTGACGCTTCATCACGCCGGCAAACCCGTGGCCCTTGGTCGTGCCCGTCACGTCCACGTACCGGACCCCCATCGACTCGAACAATTCAACCGTCCAAACGTCACCCGCAGACGCCTCCGGCGGTTCATTCATGCGAATCTCACGCACGAACTTCTTGGGGCCCGTGCCGGCCTTGCCAGCATGGCCGATCATCGGTAACGTCGAGCGATGAGGCTTGACATCCTCGAAGCCCAACTGAACCGCGTCGTACCCCTCCGACGCCTGGTCCGAGCTCTTGACCTGCAACACCGAACACGGGCCGGCCTGGATCACCGTCACCGGCACCACCTTCCCGTCCTCGGTGTACACCCGGGTCATTCCGATCTTCTTGCCTAGCAGTGCCGCCACCATAGAGACAGATTTCCCTTCAAAGCCCCTCAGGCCCAGCACATCCATGCAATGCCACGCGATCCAACTCACGCAGCCAGGTTGTTAAAAGCTGACAACAAGAGAGCAAAAGCTACTGCCACACGGCCACCAGGCCACCGCAGACCCAACCACCTCAACATCCACCAGCCCTAGGCCTTGATCTTCACAAACACCCCCGCCGGCACGACCAGCCGGTTCAAGGCCTCTACCGTCCGCGCCGTCGGTTCGTAGATGTCGATTAGCCTCTTGTGGGTCCGCATCTCGAACTGCTCGCGCGATTTCTTGTCAATGTGCGGCGAGCGCAACACCGTGTACCGCTCAATCCGGGTTGGAAGCGGAATCGGGCCGCACACCCGCGCGTTGGTCCGCTTGGCGTGATCCACGATCTCCCGAGCCGACGCGTCAAGCGCCCGCGGATCGTAAGCCTCCATCCTGATCCGGATGCGTTCGCCCTGCATGGCCTCCCTCAACCCAGTTCCCCGGAACACCTATGACGTAACGGCTGCTTGTATGTCCCAGGTGTTACGCGCACGGTCGTAGTATAAACGTATACGCCTCACCTTGCCGGGTTCATCTCTGAAGGCGTTCCGGCTCGTGTACCTCTCGGTTCATCCAGCGCCCGCCACCCCGCGCCGCTAAATATCAAGCGCACAACGGGTTGGACGCAGACCAGCTAGTCTACTCATGCTTCGCTTGTCGTCAACCCCAGACAGGCCCGGGTTTTTACATTTCTTCAACTTTGAT
>Ga0307434_1001433_pt1 | contig 12944 bp, 10 predicted proteins | sample SalMarWE160220MG_FD_202156 | JGI IMG/M metagenome (GOLD analysis project Ga0307434, IMG submission 202156) | Salt marsh sediment microbial communities from the Plum Island Ecosystem LTER, Massachusetts, United States - WE1603-220 | ecosystem: Environmental > Aquatic > Marine > Intertidal zone >... | reverse complement strand
TGTACTTAATGCTCAAAATGATAGCAGAAAATCTTTCGATAAACTCGGAACTTGGATGAAAGACGAGAAATTTATTCTTGCGTCTGAAGCTTTCAAGGCATGGACGAGAATTCTAGATGAACATAACCAGCCCCCAGTTAAAGAACTTCCTCCTGTACCATGGCCAGAAGGCACTGCCCCATCAGAACTAGACTTGTCAGCGCTAAAAAGCTATTACAAGTCCATTAATTGGTATTTTAGGCCAAGCATTATTAAATATATTTATGAAAGAAAAGATTTTTCAAGATATGAGAAAATGGAGTTTATGGCAGATATTATAAAAAATGACGACAGTCTTAGAGCGGTTGAATACGCAGGGCGTTGCTTTGAAAAAGAGACTAGTTTGAAGAAGAAGACCCTTGCAATAACAGAATACCTAAATTGGTGGGAAGAAAACAAAGATAAGATAGATGAATAACACGGTATTTAGAATGATTTTTTGACATATTTCTTTTCATGCAGATTATGAAATAAGAATTGGTGGGAAAAGTAAAAAAGTGTGGAGTAGCTTTGCGGAGATGTGAGTTTCTGCCGGAGGCCGCCCTTCGACCCCTTCGATTTCACTCAGGACAAGTTCGCTCAGGACAGGCAGAAACCGCATAGATTTTTGACACGGATTTACGCGGATTACCCAGATTCATCGTCTTCAACGCAAATATTGTGTCTATTCTACTTTCCTTGGTGGCAGAGGTGACGGCGGTTTGGAGGTCTAGATCGTTTGCTGACAATAGTTGATTCCTTTGTTATGGATCTTCTCTATCGTTCATTTTTCTAAAGTAATCAATTTCTATATCGGACAAACGTTCAAGGTCACCTTTCTTAGAAAAAAGTTTCATGCTTTGTTCTGTTAATTCATCTGTACCAATTACGGCTCTAGACAACAGAGCAACTTTTGTTTCTCTAGCAATTAATTCCCTCAAACAATCTTCGGTTACACTTTTACCCTCGTCATAATCAGCCAACATCTGCACCATTCCGTCGTTTAGCTGTTTTACTTCAATCCATAATTCAGTAGGTAATATAGCAGCTGCTTCTTCTTGAAGTTCAGAAAATTCCTTTAAGCATTTGCCTATATCATCACGAGCTTGTTCCTTGAATCTATCATCACTGCTGCTAAGGATAGTTGCAAAAACTCTGATACGGCCCTGTTTGTGAACGATTTTTGTAATGAGTTCCAACTGGTTATCAAAAAGAGCTTCCCGAAGTGTCCCACTTCTTGCCTTGGCCGTGAAATAAAGGCCTAGCCCACTTGCGATTAAGGTAGATATTATTCCAACAAGCCCAACTATCAAAATTACAATGTTTTCGTCCATGATATACCTCTTTTTGGAAGAAAAATAATATCGCTGGTTACCACCATAGAGTAAAGGTTTCTTATAACGTACTATTAGGAATCTCGGCTAGTTCTGACTTTCCATAGACTGCTTCAAGAATATCACGTTTGTTTTCATATACTTTCTTTAGATGATTAAAAATATCACCTAATATTATAAATGAATTTTGGTTAACCTTTGAAAACTCCTGAGTCTTATTTTTGACTATTTGCCTAGCCAGATCACGAACTTCTTGAATTAAATCTTTTTCCCCTTTATAAGGACCCTCTGACGTTAGAATAGTGTAGAATTCAAGTTCACGAATATCATCTTCAAGGAATTGTCGTTCATGAATGATAGTGTTTCTATCATAGTAGTAGGGTTTAATAACCTTTCGTAATTTTTCCAGTTTCTTAGGGATGGATGTGTTCTGAATATGTGAATTGCTTATTACTAATTGGTGAGAGATCATATGGCTAGGATTGTATACCTCAAATACTCTATCAATAAGTCTTAGCAATCTATCATACATAGATTGAGTTCGGACAATATAGTTTTCAATGCAATATAGGAGATAGCTCTGCTTTGTTATGCCTATTTTCTTCATTTTTTGGGTTAGCGAAAATGAAGAAAAGTAAAATACGGATTGCTCAAGCTGTTGACAGATTGTAAGAACATGAGCTAACGTGTTTGCCACAGAAATGCAATAGAATTCTGCTTTTGAAGGAAACCGTTTATATTCACCTTTTGCCTTTAGAAAAGAGTGACTATTTTCAATTACTGCTAATATTCTTATGCCATAATATAAAGCTGATGAAACAAAAGGATGATTACTGAGAGCATCATAAGTAGAGTATCCTTTATTTTGTTTTTTGTTACTCATTATTAATTTCCAACATAATATACAACCGTTCAGAGTAGAAAATAACGAGTCAGGCAACTAATGTCAAATCAGAAACCCCCCACATCATCTGAGCGGGGTTTATTATCTTCCGATGATTGCTATTCCGAGTTTGTCGGCGAGGGCGAGGGTTTCGGGTTTGTCGAGGATTAAGACCTTTCCGGCTTCGACGACGAGGCATTTACCGCCATTTTCAGAAAGAGCTTTTATCGTGTCGGTGCCGACACAAGGAACGTCAAAACGCATATCCTGGTTCGGCTTGGATACCTTGATAAGTGTCCAGCCGCCTTTTTTGCAGAGCTTGCCGGCCCGTAAAATCATCTCGGCTGTTCCTTCTATGGCTTCGACGGCCAATATTTCACGCTCTTTTACCGCTATGGCCTGGCCTATATCAAGACCTGCGAGTTTTTTGACGATTTGCAAACCGAACTCGATGTCGCCTTCGGCCAGCATAGGCGGTTTGTGTTTGGTCATAAGGCCTTTATCGGCGAAGTGCTCTTTACAGTATTTTGTCGAATCCTGCAGTGTTATGCCTCCCTTTTCAAGCTCATCGGCGAGAGCGCAAAGAAGAGTATCGTTTCTTTTGTCTTTGCCTCTCAGTTTCCAGTACCATATTTTCAATGCTATCCAGTCCGGCAGGTATTTTAAGATTCGAAAGGGCGTAAAGATTTTCGATTTTGCGACGCGGCCGACCATAACGGTTTCAGTTACACCATACTTTCGCAATTTGCGTATCCAGCTTCCCGGCCTGGCTACCGAGACGCGAAAGAACTTATCAACCTGCCCGGCCAGTGAGCTTTCAGCAGAATCGCCGAGTCCTGCGCAGATTACTTTCAGGCCGGCATCTCTGGCGCCTTTTGCGACCATAAAAGGGAGCCTGCCCTCACCTGCGATTAAACCGAGTACCTGCTTGCTACTGGCCATATTTCAAAAAGATATTATTCAGCTTTCTTTTTCTTTGTTTTCTTATCTTTCTCGATTTCTGCGATTTGCTTTTCGAGGTCGTGGATGCTCTTTCTCATATCAGGCAGGTTCTTGATCATGCTATAGGCGCGCCTGGCTATTTTTGCATCGATTGCAGGCGAACCAAAGATAACTTTGTTGTCCCCAACGTTATTTATTACGCCGGACTGAGCACCAATCATAACAGTATTGCCGATAGTAAGGTGACCTGTTATGCCGACCTGTCCGCCGATAATGCAGTGATGCCCCATACTCGTTGAACCGGAGATTCCGACCTGCGCGACGAGCAGGCAGTGAGGGCCGATGCGTGTTCCGTGACCTACCGCTACAAGGTCGCCCAGCTTGGTGCCTTTTTCTATTATGGTATCTCCGAGCGTGCCTCGCTCAATTCCGCAGCAGGCGCCGATTTCGACATCGTCTTCCAGAATCACTATCCCTACCTGAGGTATTTTATGATGCAGGCCGTTATGACTTGCAAAACCGAAGCCATCCTCACCTATGGCCGAGTTGGCGTTGATAATGACGCGGTTGCCTATACTGCAGCCGTCATAAATCGTAACGTTGGCGTAGATTATGCAGTCGTTTCCGACCTGCACACCTTCGCCGATATATACGCCCGGGTAAATAATGCATCTGTCTCCGACCCTGGCATCGTCGGCTACGGTGACGAAATTATGTATATCGCAGTCGGCTCCTACTTTTGCACTGTCCGAAATATAGCACATCTTGCTGATTCCGACTTTTTTGTGCTTACGATGGCCGTGCAGCAGGACCATAATCTGCATAAAGGCGTAATAAGGGTCTTCCGCCACCAGGAGAGGTACTTTCGAATCGGTGATTGTATCTTTTCCCACTATTACGGCACTGGCCTTTGTAGAGCGCAGCTGCTTTTCATACTTCAGGTTTGCTAAAAAACTGATATCGCCCTCGCCGGCCTTATTGAGGGTGGCTGCAGAGCTTATCTTTGTATCCGGGTCGCCAAAAACGTGCCCGTTCACATACCTGGCCACTTCCTTTAATGTTTTTGTCGGCATATTCACTTCCTGTTAAGCTGATGTTATCAAAATCATTAGCACCACATTATACCAGAATGCGGTTTACGGTCAACCTTGCAAAAACAGGTTTTATTTGCATCTTTCTATCCAGCCGCCGCCGATTACCATGCTGCCGAAGTCATTGTTAATATAGAATACCGCGAGCTGGCCTGGTGTTACCGCTGAGACTTTTTTTTCAAACTCAATTGTCACATTATTCGCCTGCGGGATAACCTTAGCCGGGACGGCGTTGCTGTTATAGCGGATTTTGACGTTCGCCATAAAGGGCGAGCCCGGCCTATCCGCAAGCCAGTTCACCCTGCAGGCCCGCAGAGTGGTGCTCATAAGCTGTTCTTTGGGCCCGAGCGTTACCGTGTTACTATCTGCGTTTATATCAGTCACATAGTATGGCAGTCCCATTGCAACTCGCAATCCCCGCCTCTGGCCGATAGTAAATCTGTGTGTGCCGTTGTGTTCGCCTAATACCCGGCCGCTGCTGTCAATGATTTTGCCTTTGCGGACTATTTCAGGACATCGACTTTCAAGGACGGCTGCATAGTCATCATCAGGTATAAAGCATATTTCCTGAGATTCCTTTCTGCCCTGGATTTCGAGACCGAATCTGGAGGCGAGCGTGCGTGTTTGCTCTTTGGAATATTGGCCGAGCGGGAAAATGAGCTGTTCTAAAGTTTTTCTATCGACCATCGCGAGGGCGTATGACTGGTCTTTGTGCGAATCGGCTGCGGCGTATAAACCGGATTCGCCTGTGCCGTCTTTGAGAATCCTGGCGTAATGGCCGGTTGCGAAAAAATCGGCGCCCTTGTTCTTTGCGAATTCAAATAATGTTCCGAACTTGATATACCTGTTACAGTAAACGCACGGGTTCGGTGTTCTGCCGCTTTTGTATTCATTTATAAAATACTCAAGCACCTTCTCGAATTCTTTGCGTAAATCCAATATATAAAGCTTTATGCCCAATCTTTTTGCGATAGTTTGGGCATCGGCAGGTGATGATTTGTCACTGCTGCCTGTAATCATAAATATGCCGGTGCAATCGCAGCCCTGCTCGATAAGCAGTGCAGCGGCCGTCGAGCTGTCAACGCCGCCGCTGAGCGCAATAAATACTTTGCCTTTTTTCGAGGACATATTTTCCCGTCTCTGATATCTATATTTGCGGTCTCAATAAAGTTTTTTGTGTGCAACCGCGGATGTTTCGAAGTTAATCCTGGGGATATATAATAACGCGGTCGTGAATTATTGTTACCAGGTCATTTTTGCCGTCTGCTGTAACATCTGCAACCTTGAGCCACCTCGGCTCAACCGTTGTTTTAGTCGCCTGCTCACGATAGTCCTTCTCCTCGAATATTTTGAACCTCATTCCGACGACCGGTTTTCCTTCTGCATCAATTGTAAGTATTTCGATATGTTTATTTTTGCTCTCGACCATAATAATATCCGCAACATCGTCAGAATTTATGTCACCTGCTGCGAGATTGCCGTATATTCCATCCTTTATTTTTGTTTCATAACTGAAATTTTGCTCCGGATGCTCGAAGCCGGCTGCTTCCGTCTGCGGGGTAATGAGCGCAAATTTTTTGCTGTCGAAAAGAATAATGCTCCTGTCCTTTTTCCCTGTTAACGGTTCATAAAGAATCTTGAGATGGTCTGCCGATTCCCATCTGCCGACGTCTATTTCCTTTTCGAAACGATAAGTCTTATCCTCGCCCGCGGTCAGCATCTGGAGCTTTCCTTTTTGACTGTCCAGTAAAAAGATACCCGGCTGAGCGTTCGAACCTTTATCGTCAATGTCGAAAGCGGCTACCGCCGATACCTTGCTCTCAGTGCTCTTGGCGTTATACTGGTCCACAATGCTCCATTTCTCCGAATCCGCAAAAACGAGGCTCCTGGCAAAGTTACTTTGAGCAATCAGCAGCTCCTCGCCTTTTTTGCCGTCTATATTACTGACGGCTATTGAGCTAAGGGCAGCTTCTTTAATCAGGCTGCTTTGCGCTTTCGGAGAATCGATTACTTCAAATTCGCGTTTTTGTACCTGGCGAACGAGTATCGGAGACTGATATTTAACAAAAATCAGGACATCATTTAAGCCGCCCTGGTCCACGTCCACAATCTTTATACCGTCCGGATTAGAGGTTAGCTTTTCAAGCTCAAGTGCGTCCTCGAACTCGTTTGTTTGGGCTGCAGTTTTTTTGCCGATGTTGTATAAAATCTTCAGGTATCTTTTGTCATCCGACAGTTTGGATATGTATATACAATCGGTATTGCCGTCGCGGTCAATATCAGCAAGCTCCATAGCCAGCGGCTCACCTGTCAGATCCAGCGGCTTGGGGAAAGATAGTCTGTTATCCTCATAGTTCACTATTCCTGCGATTTTTTCCTTGACACTTAATACTCCAATCTCGGTTTTTTTATCTTTGTCGATATCCGCTGCCGACAGGTTAGTAATATCTGCGAAAGCAGGAAACCTGACGGGCTCAGCCAATCCGTAATTTTTCTTCTGACTGTAAAGAATCAGCTCTGCAGCTCCTGTGTCACTTATCAGGACATCAGTCAGGCCGTCACCATCAAAATCACCCGTTACTAAATCTCTTTTCGTGTCCGACTCTCCGGCGGCCAGCGGATAGAATAAAACCTGCCAGTCCTCGGTTTTCTGGTTATCGGCTACGAAATGATAGCAGAGCAGGCGTCCGCTTTTTGCATCAATCATCAGTATCTCGTCGCCTTTTTTGCCGTCGATGTTACAGAGTTTAAATACCCACGGCTTTTCGATAAAGAACTGTCTGAGCGGGCCGAGCTGTCCTGCCGGGAAGCCAAAACGCACCTGAAGAGGTTTTTCACCGTCTGTTGTTATCAGAATCAGGTCATTGATACTGTCACCATTTAAGTCGCCGACATCGACTCCGATGACCCTGTCTGTGCTGGGATATTTTACCGGTTCCGCCAGTGAGCCGTCCTCCTTCTGCTCAATGAAATAAACCCCATCATTAGCGGCGAGTGCCAGGTCCTGCCTGCCGTCATTGTTCAGGTCCGAGCAAACCAAGGCGTTTGAGCTTACAAAGCCGTCGTTAATTTCGATTTTTTTTCTTGTTCTCCAGCTCAAACTTTTTGTCTGTTTATCCGTTGTTTCACTTTTCTTTTGAAGTATCACATAAAGGCCCTTCGGGTCTCCGTAAAATGCCAAATCCACCATTCCATCCCCGTCTAAATCTCCACAGGCAAGAGAATATATCCTTTGAGATACCGAAACAGACTCGTTTTTAAAGCGTGTAGCAAGGCTGTCGAAAATGGCGTTCACATCCTCATCTTCGGGCTCGACTGTTACATAAGTTTCGTCAACGCTAATCGTCTCTTTCTGGATAAGCAGCTCTATCCTGGATTTGCTGTTGTTGATAATAATAATATCGTTTCTGCCGTCACCGTTAAGGTCGGTTATGCTCAGGTCGGCTATACCCCAGTCGAGTTTGATAATTTCCATCTCGCCGAAACCGAAATATTCACTGAGGTCGTCAGTTGTGTCCTGTTCGACGGCAGCAGCAGTAAAATGTATCGATAAAACAAAAATTATAATTATTCTTATCAGCCTCACTGTATAATCCTCCAAAATAAAGGTTTCTCCAGTTTGCATCAGTATAAATACTTACAGCACGAAAATCAATAATTTTTAACACGCAATTACCCGTTTTGAGTTGAGGTAATGAAAGGCAGATGAGCTGTCCTTCTGGTTCAGGTGCATGGTATCCAACAGTAGAGTATATGCCTGACGGCAAAATTGTAGCCGCCTGGTCATCACGCTCTGATGACCGGGTCACAATTGCAACAGAGACAATTGCTTATGCAGGAGACTTTGATTTTGATGGTGATATTGATGTAGATGATCTTGAGACGCTCACAGCACAATGGCTGCAACCACCCACAGAACCATCAGCCGATATTGCACCTTATAAAGCGGGTGATGATTTTGTAAATATGCTTGATTTTGCCTTCTTAGCCAGAAACTGGCTATGGTCCAGCGAATAATTAAATACATCTGCTCTGTTGTGATAGTAAATCCTAATCCATATTTCCCCCGAAGGAAACTATGTAAGCCTGATATCATTCGCAGGTGTAGAATTGCTTTCAGCTCTTTCTGTATCTATTCAGTAATAATATGTCAAATTTGACTCTCAACCAATAAGGGGATTATACCAGCGAGCACGGTTGTAATATTGTTGTCTATTTGCTTGTTAAATAATTAATAACGTTATTAAGCGAAGCAAAAACAAATAGAAACATTTCCTATGAGAAATTTTAGAATTTTATTTATGAAAAGAGTTTTCAGTAAAGTCTATAAATATGTTGATAATAATAGGTTTTTAAGAAAAACTAATCTTAAATTTAATTATAAATCCTATTATGGCTGACATAATAAAGCCTATAATGCCAATAGAAAAAAGTGGTTGAGGGTAACGAAATAGGTAAAACTGTACAGGATCTTTTATCAATATGGATTTCTTGCCAACAGAATTGATTTTAACAACTTTGGGCGACCATTTTGGATTTTCAATTGCATAAGTATTACCAAAAGCATCCTTTGTTCTTAAGCCTGATGCTTTCCGTGCCAAATACTCATCTTCTTCAAGAGATGCAATTTTAGTTATTTTTAATAGCTGTCCCTCAGCGTTAAATATTAGACGCTCACCTTGTCTTACAGCTCGTACATTCAAGTTATTTTTGTCATCAATCCAAATATCAAATAATCCACCTCCGGCATTTATAAACCAACCTTTAAGAAAAACACCCTCGCTATTGTATCGCTGGATTCTGCTGTAGCCTCTGACACCTAGATATATGTCCCCTTTTTTATCAACGGCAATTCCGTTAAGATTGCCAAGCGGAAATTGAACCTTTGAAGGGAAAAAACGCGATCGCATAGATTCGGATAACAAGCTTGTACTTCCAAACCACCATAAGCAAAAAAAGACAATACTAAACAATATTGAAAAAAGAAATGATGCAGCTAAAGCTTCGTTCCCAACACTTTTCGGAGTAATATTTTCTATAAGATCTGATATAAGATATAGGGCTAAGCTTATGCACAACATAATAATGGAAATTATGATAGATATTAACATTAAAAACGTGAAAAACCGAGGAAAGTTTAGCATCGTAAAGCCAAGTACACTAGGAAGTATCACACAAAACAAGACGAAACCAAAAACCACAACTACGCATTGAACAATACGGCCCGCTAAGCCTTTATCCCCTAATAAATCAAAACCATCTAAACAGTTTTTAATTGCCAACAAAATTTTTACCATTACAAAAGCTTTCTAAGCCACACAAATACATTTTTTTAACGATACCGAAGGCAAAATAAATCTAACTGACTTTGACCAATAATAAAAGAAATTATTATTCTATCAATCTCAATCTTACCTTATTGCAGAAAAATATTACAACTGGGCTGAGCTACACAAATAAGAACCAGCCCCCTAAAATTCAATTTAAAGAATGGCTTTACCTAATAGCCCCATTCCCAGAACTTTGTGTATTCCAATATAGAAACTGAAAGATCAAGACCTTTTCCTAAAGTTCCGCTCACTCCTATAGAAACCCCTCCGACTTTTCCTGAGGGATTAGTAAATACGCTTATTATGGCATCATTTTTCAATCCTATTGCTTGTGCAGCTGCTCGTGCTCCCCGTCGAACTTCCGCAAGTTGTTCTGCTGCGTCTGGTGCATTTGGCGAAACTAAAGTCAGTTGCGATATGAAATTTGTGAGCGCATTTTCTATTTTTTCCTGTAATTTATTCGGAAGACTTCTGAATGCAAAAGTAACGGAATAAAACGTTCCCGTATAGTAATCCGGACTTTGGGCTCCATAAACTAATCCTCCATATAATGAACCAGTGACTCCAGCGCCTCCGCCGCTTATCATAAGTCCTGCTGTATATCCTGTAGCATGGTAAGCGGCTAATTTTCTAGCCCCGGGAAACCACAAACCTTCAACAAGCCCCGTAACACCCCCTCCAATTCTATAAGCACCAACTGTAGCAGATATACCTCCCCCACCCATTAGGGCAGACGGCGACTCTAATAAAATCATTGACTTAAACCAATCTGGTATGAACGAACTTATTACCTTACTTATAAGAGGAGCTACAACTGGCATCACAATCCTGTTCATCATAGCGCCAATTGCCATGCTGACCACCATCGAAGTTAGGCTAAATTGGCCAGTGGGATCAATACCGTTAATTGGATTGTTGTGGCAGTAGAGGTATTTGTGCAGGCTCTGCGGGTCTTGCTTATTTCCGGAGTATGGATCAGTTCTGTTAAACAGACCATTAAGAGGATTATAGTATCTCGCCCGCAAATAATACTGCTGAGCATCGGTATCAAACTACCCACCTGTGTATAAAAGGTTTCAAGATTTAGTTGCGGATAGATTTTTTAGTAGGCGCAAATTTATAATGAGCAAATCTAAAAAAAACGATTAGATCAATTTGTAATTTTTCAGACTCAAATTAATTTTTGAGTAATACAAGAGTACTTTTCTAATAATAGAGATATCTTAATCTTTCTTGGGTATTGGTCTTAATCGTGAATAATTTTCTTGATTTGCATTAGTTTCTTGTGTGAAATCCATTAGCCAGAGTTTGCCTGTATAAGGACATAAATATTCTATCTGTCTACCACCGTCTATAACGTTTATAGCTTTAAGGTGATCTTTAGCATAATCATGAGCTGACATACCTTCTAAAATATTTATCTTTTCACACAAGCATTTGACTTTACCTATTTTATCCTGCTGAACCACTTTTTTTTCAGGCTCAGATATTTTCGATACCATAGGCAAATCCAAGTAGCAGAATCTTTTCGCTTTAACAACTAAACTATGCGCGAATCCAATTAAAATTATTGAAAACAATACGAGACCAAAAGCTGGAAAAGGCATGGCAAATATACTCAGAACAAAAGGGTCAGAAATCAAAATCGACTCTTCGTTTTTGCTAATCTTTGAAATCTGCCAAGAGTATAATGTTTTGGTCACTTTATAGATATTTCCAGAATCATCACTAACTCTAAGTTTATTTGAAGGATCAACCTTTGGGTAAACCTGATCTCGCTTTACTGCAAGCAAGTGGCCACTTGAATCATAAATATGACTCTTTTTATCGTCGATATCATCTACACTCAAAGAATTGTTATTTATTATAGAAATATAAATCCCTCCACATGAGATAGGAACAAACCAACCTCTTAGGAATTCTCCATCATCACTAAATATCTGGAGCCTACAATGGGAACGGTCGGCACAATAGACTTGCCCCTTGCTATCAATATCAATCGAAGTAATATATCCCATAGGAAACCGTACTTCAGAAGATACCATTCTAATCCCAAGATGTGCAGCAAAAGCACAGGCTCCGCCAGACATAAATGAAGCTATCCAAAAACTCCCAAATATGATGGCAATCCAAAGGCTTGTTTTCCAAGATATTAAACGTATTGCCTTATTGAAACATCCTATAAGTAAAGCGATAAAAAAAAACAAGAGACACAGAATGTTTAATACTAAAAAAAACTTTGGGAATGCGAAAACTAACCAAAAGAGCATAAAAACTGCAGGTAAAAAAATAAATATAAAAGGTAAAACTATCAATAGAAAAAAAACGGGTAATATTATTTTATGATTATATGGATCCGATTTAATATCTCTCAGCATCTTAGCATAACGCTGTTTCACTGTAGATAACATTTTAACCATATTTATATCTTTCTTAAAATATCGAGATAATTATAAAATAGTAGAAATAAGCTGTAAAGAATTTTTTACCGAAAAAAAGCCCGTATGTCTGATTTGTCTAATTGATGGGAAATTGTCCCATCAATAATAATCCAACCTCCAAAGTAACTTTGGAGGCTGGAGATAGAACTGGCTATATCGTAAACTCAACGAAAACTCACATTTCTACTAGGATGTTGTTGAAAATAAAATGAATTAAATAGGGGACGTTGAATTAAATAGGGGAATTAAATAGGGGACGTTTACCTATTTCGGAATCCTTTTTTTTGCTTTTTACCCTTTTTTTTTACTATCTTTTTGTTTTTAGGTCTTCCTACAGGCAAGGCTCTGAGCCTGCGCCCACACATAACCTCAATCTTGCTTATAAACTTGTCTGTCCCCAACGGCCGGCCTGTTCTGCTATAGACTCCTAATCTATTCAGGTCCGATTTTTCCCTCTTTTCCTGTAACACCTTCTTCCAATCCAATCTCCAAGATTGCTCCTTCCACCTGACTTTATCCATTAAGCCGAATTCATCATCTTTGCCCATATGAAATCCGGCACTTGACCAGCGATAAGTCCAGGGAAAGCGAACCATCTTTGCCCTTACAGGATTTTGCTCCATATATATTAAGGCCTTGAAAAAATAGTTGGTATCCATCGGGCAGGAAAAAAATCTGTTCTGCCATAAATGTCCGCCTCGTCCATGCATATAATTTATGTATTGTGCATACAAAAGGTTTGTCCTGCCCATAGTCTTGGCCAATGAGTCTTCTTTTCTCGGGGTTGCGATGATGTGTATATGATTGGTCATTAGGCAGAAACCATCTATTGTCAGGCCAAACCTGGCTGATTGCTCCTTGAGAAAACCAAGAAAAGCCTTTCTATCATCATCTACAAAGAACAC
>Ga0307434_1001432_pt1 | contig 12945 bp, 7 predicted proteins | sample SalMarWE160220MG_FD_202156 | JGI IMG/M metagenome (GOLD analysis project Ga0307434, IMG submission 202156) | Salt marsh sediment microbial communities from the Plum Island Ecosystem LTER, Massachusetts, United States - WE1603-220 | ecosystem: Environmental > Aquatic > Marine > Intertidal zone >... | reverse complement strand
CATCTGTCGGCTCAATTGTTATATTGGCCAGAACCGGTGCAGATAGCAGGCCGATCACACCTAATATTAAAATTAACTTTTTCATAAAATTTACTCCATGCTTATTTCTAAAAATCATTCCAAATAATAAAAGAACGTTTCTCGTTCAATAGTAAGCTAAAGCTTAGAAGCTTATCTCAGGCTGGTATAGGAGGGCCGCGGGCAAGATTTTCAAAAATAAAAGCTGGTGAAAAATAATGAAGCTGCTCAGTCCTTTTAATAAAGCATCTAAGCAGCAAATTTGGTGCTTGTAAGGGTATAATTCCATCGACCCAACGCGGTGCAGTATCGAGTTTTCGAACAATTTGTCGGCCGAGAACTTTTGCAGATAAACTTTCTGTGAAATTTACATCGGCTGGGATACCTTCCAAATGGTGAAGCAATCCTATGTATTGCCGGCTTTCAGTGTTATTATGCTGCCGGGAGAAATTCTTAAGGTAGGGAGAAAAAGACAGTTGTGCAGACTGGCCAGACTTATAATTTCTATGAGTCAGACTCTGCGCAAACTGCGGCAGAGCGTTGATACCTATTTGGCCCGCCCACATTATAAAAGCCAAGCCTGTCAACCAGGCCCTGCGGTCCCTTATAAAAGAAATGCACAGAAAACCCATGACAGTCATAAGAATAGCTGCCGGGACCGGAGGCATAGTTTTTATATTAATCGGTAAAACACCGCCCCGTTGAGTCTGCTCAGTGGGAATATTAAGATAGTCCTTAGCAGCAGAAGACAGTGCAATATCGTTACATTTGCCCTGTGGTTCATATGCGAGGAAAGCGTCCGAATCTATCTGCATTGACTCTGTAGGTTCAAGATATAATTGCTCTATATTGCCAGTTGCAGAAACTGTCTGCACAGCCGCTAACAATAGAGAGACTAATACTACCCACCACCTTGAATCTGCAATACAATCCATGAGCTTTTCGGTCCTCTTTTCTCCTAATCACCCCGAAAACTCCGCTCGCGAGCAATCCCTAAGCTCTCAAAAATCTCGCATCCCCTGCAAGAAACGGTATAATATCAATTGATAATAATGTACTCTTTAACAAATATGCGGTCAATAAAAAAACGTAAAAAACTTGAGAATATTGAAAATTTTTTTTTATAACCACGATATTATTGGTCGGAAATAATTTTTCTACTACTTTTGGCATAGACCATTTGGTATACTGTAGCACTATCTCCCAAAAGACAAACAATTCGAGGAAGTAAATAACCACCAGTTAAAACTGGTGGCATTGCCGTGCTCGGGCGTTGCCCGTCCGCCTACGGCGGTTGTTTCCATCCACCAGTCTTAATGGTGGTATTGAAATCGGAAGAATAAAAAAGGCCGCTCTAGCGGCCTGTAAGATAGCTTACCTGAATTATGGCGTTGATAAAAACAAATTCTAAAACACTATGGGCTGCATTTGTTATCCCTGCTCACCTGTGAGATGATACCCGACGGACTCGGTTTTTTGTTGCTCATTTTTTGCGGCGGCGATGGATTTTATGTCACTTTGATTGTGGAACAGCTGGACTTTCTCTAAATATTTAAGCAGCATAGATATTCTGTTTCGTGACCGCGTTTTACCGAAGATACTTCGCAAGTGCGTCTTTACGGTACCGGGCTGAACCCTTAATCTCCGAGCAATATCTCCATTCGTAAGGCCCCGGCAGACCAGCTTAGCGACCTGCAATTCTCTACGGCTCATTCCATAATACTTTTGCAGGTATAACCATTCTTTCTCGCTAAGTATAGTTACACAAGGCTGACCGAAAAAGCTTTCTTCTTTCCCGTCATCAATATATGATTGTTTGTCCGAAGTCATTTCTATTCCTCCTTTGACATTTTCTCCAGCAAACTCCGGCTCTCCGTCAGCTCTTCCTGAGAGAGCCCGCCAATTTTTTCATTTAGTGTTATTGCCTGTTTCAATATATTTACCGCCTTTTCTCTTTCTCCGAGCTTGTAAAGAGCTTCTCCCAGATGGAAGCAGGAAACTGTGCGAGAAGACATATTAGGAAGATACAATTCTATGCACCTGCTGAAATCGCTTACTGCCTCCTGCAGTCTGCCCGTTCGACTGTAAATCAGACCCCGCGTATCGATGAGGTCAATATAATCCGGGGCGATTTCGAGGCCTTGCTCAGCAAGTGCGAGAGCTTGTTCGTATTGATCCTGCCCACACAATATCCACGCAAGATTATTCATAGCGACAACGTTATCAGGTTTCAGTTCAAGCAGCCGTCGGTAAAATTCTGCTGCCTGAGCAGATTGACCTCTCAAGTCAAATAACATGCCGAGAGCACTGAGAGCCTCTGTGTTCACTGGGTCATTTTCAAGTACTGAATTAAGAATGTCCCCTGCTGCAACACGAGCCTGCTCATCATCTCCCGCGGTTACCTCCCCAGCAATCATCACAACGGTACGGCTGTCTCCCGGATGCTTCTGATACCACAGAGCGGTCTTTTGACGAATCTGGTCCCACAGCTTATCGCCTTTAAGCAATCGGACGTGTGTCAACAGCACTCGCGGGTCATTCGGGTCCGTCCGATAGAGGCCGTCTAAAATTTCCTCTGCACCTTTTTTATCACCACTTTTGTACATTGCACCGGCTAGCGATATAGTTACATTACGTTCATAGGGCGTACCGTTAAAGGCACGTAATTGCTTATTTAGAAAGACAACGGCGTCCTGCGGCTGGTCTGCGGTTAGAAACATTTCGCCAAGCAGTAACGTAGCCTCAATATCATTTGGGTTTTGCTCAAGCAAACCCCTTAGAGTCAGGATTGCAGAGACAGGTGATACGGCTGCCTCAGCCCTCGCTTTGAGTATAAGCAATGCCTTGTCATTTTGATTGTGTGCAAGGCCTTTTAAGGCAATTCCCACTGCTTCGCTCGGCTGCTGCTCATATATTAATAATACCTCACCCAACAGCAGCCATGCCTGGCGTTGGTCTGGCTGAGTTTCAGTTATTGAGCGAAGAACAGCCTGTGCCTGCTTAATGGCTGGATAATTTCTCTCAGCGAGCAGAGAACGAGCTTTGAGCAGGTTGAGTTGATAATCATCCGGTTCGGCTTGCAGGGCCTCATCAAGAAGATTAACTGCCTGCCTTGCCATTTCCCTGTCGGTAAATTCCAGATACATTGAGATGGCACGTTTCTTGATTTGAAGGTCGTTTGGTTCCAAAACCATAGCATGCTGAATATCTGATGCCGCCTGATAAAACTGCCCGGCGGAATATTTAAAGCTGCTCTTAGCTATCCATGTTTGCGCGTTTTCAGGTTCGATAGCGGTTGCCTGCTCAAAATCTTTCAGTGCCAAATCCATCTGCCTCAACATGGCGTACGTTCGACCGCGAAGCACATATGCCTGAGCGTTATTAAATTTATTTACGGCCTCATCGCAAAGCTCTATCGCCTCGGCTGTTTCATTCAGGAGCACACAGAGCTCGACCTGTTTTTCTATGGCCGCTTGTAAATCAGGCTGTTGATTCCTCAATCTTGTCAATAACTCGTCTGCATCAGAGTATTGATGCTGTTGAATCTTCAATGAAGCCAGAGACAAGCAGATGGCCGCGTTGTTTGGGTCATCAGAGAGCATATCTTCCAGAATCTGGCCGGCTGGCTCTATTTCGCCCTGAATAAGGCGGCTTTGCAGTTCCAGTCTCCTCAATTCGGGATGAAATAATTTTTGCTCGGCCGTCCGGGCTAAAATCTCATCTGCCTGAGCATATTCGTTTATTTTCTGGAGAGCGGCGATAGTCCTAATAATTAATCGAATATCATCCGGCCGATTATTCAGCGCCTCACTATAGGCAGAAGCCGCAAGGTGAAAATCCCCTCCTTTACTGTAAGTATCGGCAAGCAGCATTCGGCTATACTCGTCACCTGGATTGGCAATCAGATTCTCTTTAAGAATGGAGACAACCTGAGGGTAACGTTGCTTAAAGTCGCCTGATTCGTACCACAATTTTGCCTGTTCGTACCGCCACTGCCAACCATCTTCGCCTTCGATGGATTTTATTGCTTCGATAAGCTGTTGTGCTCGCTGTGGATTACCCATAATCTCTCCACATTGCAGTAGTCGCCGCTTGATACTGATGTCCTGCGGCAGTTCCTGTTCAAGTTCGAAAAGGCAGGTATAGGCAAGCTCCTTTTTGCCCGAGAGATTATAAATTCGAGAAAGGAGCAGGCCTATCTGTCGGCGGACCGGGCTTTGCTCGACGCGTGCCAACAATTTTTTCATTAATGTTTCACAATCCGAGTACTTTTGAAGTCTAATCGAAAGAAGTGCATAGAGTCCCAGAAGGTCGGTCGCTTCCGGAGATTTATTTATAGCTTTGCTTAGAACAGATAAAGCTTCATCGCCTCTTTCCTTGACAGAGAGCAGCATAGCTTCTGCCAAGGCGACCTTTGTGTCGAGAGGATACTGTTCCTTCAGTTCAGAGAGGACGTTTTCCGCCTCCGTGTGATTTCCCCTGAGCAGGGCATATTGAAATTTCACAAACTTGACGTCCAAGGCCCCGCCGCTGGCTTGGTCCAACTTCCCAAGCTGTGTTTCAATGTCTTGCCAGACTTGTGCATCTGCGCTTGTATCGCTTCCGGCTAACAGTTGTATCCCGGCCTGAAGATTCAATAACATCACCCCAAGGTGTCCCGGAGAGATTGATAATGCCTTTCGAGATTGCTCCTCAAGCTCTTCCCAGCGCCCGGCCTTTGCCAACATAGTGGCCAGTGCAAAACGGGCATCAAATGAGTTGGGCATTTCAGAAACCAATATTTCCAATTGCTGCAAAGCAGACTGAGTATTTCCTACACGTGAAAATGCCATTGCCAAGGCCAGCCTGGCTTGTAAAGACCTGTTTCCCAACTCTATTGTCCGCTGCCAACATCTTATTGCTTCGTAATCATTGTCCCTGCGGTCGGCTACAAGACCCTCGAGGTAGGCTACCATCGCAGGCAAGATTTCTTTCTGGTTCATTTGTTTAATGCATTCTTCAGCATCAGCGAGGTCATCGGTTCGAATGTACAGTTCGGCAGCTAATAGCATAAAATCCCACGGATAATCAGAAAGCTCTTTTAATCCTTCTTCAGCCACCTGCCGCATCTTGTCAACGGATTTTGACTTCAATGCCAATCGGGCCCAGCTCTGCCATAATAATGGATTTTGTGGTTCCGACTGTTTTACCGCGATAAGATGTTTTTCGGCTTGTTCCAAATTTCCGGAATCAATGAATCCCATTGCCAAAAAAAGCCGTACCTGAATATCGGAGAGGTCAAGTATTTCAGCCTGTTGAAGGTCGGCTAACACCTTTGCCTGCTCTTTGGTACTCATATAGAAATTAGCGCGGACTATATAAGCCATCGCAGAAGATGGATTGTTCCTAACCGCTTCATTAAACCAATACTCCGCCGGCTCATTAAAGTCCTCCGGCCTTTGAAGGGCCAGCCGCCCGAGCATCTCAAACGCCAACACCTGGTTCGGATCTCTGGAGACTATCTCTTGCAGCTCTATTGCTGCCTGTTCAAACTTGCGCTGGGCTGTATAAGCTAAAGCCAAAATTCTGCGGACTTTCGGGTCTTTATTTAATTCGCAATATCTTTTCGCAATCAGCTCTGCTTCACCAGGTACACTTATCTGAAGGTACAATCCGGCGAGCTCCGTGGCAGCCTCCAGATTGGCCTCATCTAACCTCAAAACAGAGCGGTAAGCGGCTATCGCCTGCTGAAGGTTTCGAGGTTTCAACGGTCTTATCTTTATCTGGGAATCAGCATATTTGAGCAATATTGCCACATCATTTTGATGAATCGAAAGATAGCGACCGAATTGTCTGGCTGCCTCCTCGTACTTGTGCTCCTCATACGCCTTGTTGCCGAGTACAAGACCGCTTTCGGCCCGCATTGTTCGCCGCCATTGCCTAAGTCCGAAAGCGGCTATCGCCATAACTAAAATACCAAGCAGAATGGCGATGGCCAGTTTCCAATTAAAATATCTTCTTGACATATCCTTATATCCTCTCAATCTGGCTTCAGAACTGGCGAATAAACAGGTTCGCCATTTTTTTCATCGTTTGGTAACATATCCACAAATCCAGCTTCAGTGATAATTTTTTTATGTATTTGATATCGTAGTGTATCCATTCCTGAAAATCCCTTTGTGGTTCTCGAGTTCCAAAAACCTGCCAAAGCCCCGTAATTCCAGGCCGAACCGACAGCCTTGCATAGCGCCAAAACGGACACATCTCATTCTCCGACTCGGGAGAAGGCCTGGGACCAACCACACTCATCTGGCCGAGTAAAACATTGATAAATTGCGGCACTTCGTCAAGGTATGTAGCTCGCAGAAATCCACCCACATTATTGATGCGCGGGTCATCATCCATTTTGAACTGTGGTCCATCTACCTGGTTCAACGCCCTCAGTTTATCCTGCATCTCTTCTGCGCCGATAATCATAGTTCTGAACTTGATGCACTTGAATAACTTGCCATGAAGCCCCTGTCGCTCGTCCTTGAAAAACACAGGGCCTGATGAAGTAAGTTTTATAGCGAGTGCGATAATCGGGAAAAAAGGCGCGAAAAGTATCAGAGCGACAATGGCCGTCGCTATATCTAAGATTCTCTTAAAGAACCTTTCGTAAGAAAGCCTCGGCCAGACACGGAAGTTATTATTTCGAGGCTTGCGGCTCAGTATATTATGATTGCCCCATAGGCTTCGCTTATAACTATAGGCCCTGGTACAGGCGTTAGTACGTTCATTTCTTAATTCAGGCCCTTTTAGAACCCTGTTTTGTATAATCTGACGGCGTGGTATTAAAACATCCGGGCCAATTATTGACGAGTTTACTACCGCACCATATTCAACTTCAACATTGTCGCCAATAATGGTCGGCCCTATAATGACCGTCTTTGGACCAATCCGAACATTTTTGCCCAACAAAACCTTGCCTACAATTAACGGGTCGTCTGAGTTTTTTGAACGGTCAGATGATTTGGTCGCTTCAACAGAATCCTTGATTGTCTTATTGTTAGAAACCGGAACGGCTGAACCGAGAATAGCACTGCAGAAATCAAGCAGGCCATCTTCTGTCTCCAGGTCAATCACATCACCACCCGTTTCAACCGAACTTACTCTCAGCGAGGCCGACTTGCACCTGGCCAAAAAATCATTAAAATTTCGGGGCAGGATAAAATCATCCGAGACTTTTTCAAAAAGATTCGTTCTGACAAAAACATGATGCGGCCAGTCGTCAGGCAGGGGTACGGATTCCACAGAATTGCAATATAACCTGCGGAAACCTACGAGCTTGCCCCCCCCTGCTATTCTGGCCCTCTCGTTGTACGCCTTCAGCTCTTCGGCAGCTTTAACAGCCACAATATCAGCTTCTGTTGCAGCTAACATTTTATCAGTCAATTCCGGGTCGATTTTTGTAACGAATCTTCCGTTGGAAATGCAAATCCAGCTCTTCCATCCAGCTCTTCGCAAAGTTTGCATAGAGATTTGAACGTCATCCATATATGGAATTATCCGGTTTGCTTTTACAATATTCTCGCAGTCCCAATCCTTCGGCAATATAAGGGAAGTTTTTCGAGGGTTATTAGTTAGCCACGGCCAATTGGTGAGCCCTTCAATGACAGCACCAGCAGCGGGCGGGCTTGAGAGTGCGAAGCGGAGCAAACCGTTTCCCTTTTTATGTGAGCCTTTAATACTTTTATGTATGATTACCAGGTTCATAGATTGACTAAATATTATTACTTTAAATCATTGGCCTTAATGGAAATCTATGTGGTTTAAAGCTATTGAAAGCTTGAAAGGACTTTTAAAAGATACTCTTACTGTTTTTTGTTCCCGTGAAATGGTAATAGCAGCTTTGCGGCTCGGGTACTACTTCTTTTCGCCTTGTTGTATTTCTTCTGATAACTGTAACCGTAACGATAATAGCCCACATCGGGCCGTACATTAGTAAGTACAGTGCCCAGCAATTTAATATTTACTTCGGAAAGCTTTTGCCTGGCCTCTTCAAGATCAACAGTAGTAGTCCTGCCGGCAAAACTTGTCAGAATCACCACATCAGCCATTTTCGCCCACAGCATTGCATCGGGGAATGCAAGCAGTGGAGGGGTATCGATTATCACATGGTCGTATATCCGGGCGAAATCTCGTATACAAGGAGCAACATTTGGCAAGGCCAATAGTTGCAGAGGATTATGCCCATCTACGGATTCCGTTGCAAGCACATCCAGACCACTCAGTGGTACCTTATGAACAGCCTGGCTAAGCATCACTCCCGAAAGAACATCCTGTAATCCTCTGGAACCGCCGGGCAGGTCCAGGAAATTGGCAATATCCGGTTTTCTAAGGTCTCCATCTATTAAAAGAACCTTCTTGCCCGATTTTGCTATGCTCGTAGCCAGATTGATAGCAAAAGTAGTTTTGCCCTCACGACTGCTCGGGCTTGTAATCACCAGCCCCTTAGGTATATTGCCGCCATCGAGCAAGCCAAGATTCGCCCAGATGGTTTCATAGTCCTGCTCAATCTGCTGCGGTATAAGTGCACGTTTGATTCCCTCCTGACTGCTTGTAGTACCGATTACCCTGACACCGATATGTCTGGCCACTTCTCGGGGTGTTCGCAAGCTCTTATCCGCTTTATCCCGCAGGAACGCCAAAAGCACTCCACAGAATGCTGCAAAGAAAAACAGAGCCAGACTGTATTTGACCCGCTTGTCTCTAATATTAGAAATATCAGCATAAAAAGCGACAGAAATCCGTGCCGGCTGCTTCAGCTCCATTTCCAGTTCCTCAATCCTTTTGAAAATCCTCTTCAGATTGTCCTGGTCCATCTGGATTTGAAAACCGACGTCTTGAATATCCAGCTGCTTCAAGCCCACGTTTACAACCTGGTCGTTTTCCGCATCTAATTCCGCTTTTAACTTTGCAAGCTTGTCACCAAGACGCTTTTCAAACTCTTTCATTGCCTCCAGTTCGAACCTGTCTTTTAAGAAGATGTTATTGACATCCTGTCTGACGGATTTTTGTTTTTCTTGCGTTTTAGCAAAAGCCTGGTCAAACCGCTCAGAAGTTTGTCGGCGCTGCTCATCAAGGCGTAACTTGAATATACCAAAAAATTCTTCCTTCTGTTTCAAATCCGGGTTATCGGGAGCAAGCGTCAGCCTGGCCATAATCAGGTTAAATTCCAACTGGTCCACAGTTCTGGACAGGCTTTGGACGTTGGGGTCGGAATTTATATACCGGGTACGCATCGTCAAGAGGTCTTCGGACTGCTTAGGTTCCTGCTGTGTATATTGAGGCTCATTAGCATCCTCTTTCGCGTACATCTGTTCAGACAACTTTATCTTGGTTTCGAGTCTAATTCTACCGGCCTCCACCTTTGTAAGCTCATTGACCAGAATAGAAATTTGGCTCTGCAACGTTGCATCCTTCGGGCCACCCGAGGCGGTAGTAATATACTCCTGCACCGACCGGAGCTGCTGATGCTGACTTTTAATCTTTTCCTCGAGCTCCTTCTGATATTTTTTCAATTGCTCCAGTTGTTTAGCGCCATCCTGCATCTCGCTGGTACTTTGTACCGCAGTATAATTGTTGATAAAGGAGTTGACTATTTGTTCGGCCTCCCTGGGATTTCCACTTTTCACAGTGATTTTTATCAGCTCGGTACGGCGAGCCGGCTCGACCACAATCACTCCCTTAGTTACTGCTTGTTTTAATAGTGCTGCAGGGTCCTTTTGAACCTCTATGGTATCCAGTTTACTCTTAATCTTATCTATAAAGCGGCTGCTTAGTTCCTGAAAGAAAATCAGGTTCTTTTTCGCCAAGTCGTCTGCTACCCTCTGGATAACCCAGTCGCTGGCGATAAGCTCCGCCTGCGTATTCACAAAACTATCGTAATTGGATATCTCTCCTTTGTCTGATTCGCCTGTTACGATATTGCGCAGAATTGGTGCAACACGTATAGCTCCGGTAACACTATACAAGGGTTTGATTGCCATCCAAATTGCGGGCAGGCCGACTGCAAAAATCGCCAGAAACACCATCGCCGCTATGTACCACCGTCGGAAAATGCCTTTCAGCATTTCGGTCAAGCCAACACTTTCGTCGGTTGGCGATTCCACGTTGATTGGACTTTGCTCCACTATCTGGCCGTCGTATTTTTCTATCTCATTCATCATTACACTCCCATTCTAATTCAGCGATTTAAATCACCCTCTTTTTAATATTATTATATTTTTCTCTGAAGGAGCTGTAATCAGTTCCGACAGAAGCCACAGTTCAGCCACCACTGCGCCCAAGGCCAGCGGCATCATTGCATACCCACCATAATCATGGAATATTTTCTCCCAGTAATCACCGCTCACCACCGTGAAGGCGATAGCTGTCAGCGTCAGCCGTATCGTGTTACAGAGTAAAGCTATCGGCAGACACGAAATCAGGACAACCAACTTCTCCCACCATGAGCGCCTGACAAGCAGGACCACCAAGGCGCCTACCACAAAAAATGCAGTTATCATTCTCAGGCCGTTACAAGCCTCGGCTACCGCCACAGACGTATTACCGATATGAATAATATTGCCTTCCTGAATGACCTCGTAACCAATCAGCTCAAGACAAAACACTGCCGAAGAAGTGGCCCAGCGCTGAAGAGGCAGCGCAACAGCAGCCTGGATGCGGTTCGGCCACGGCAACATCAGGCATAAAAACAGCAGGATTGTCGCCACCTTTTTGAAGAACTTCCAGCCACAAAAAAGTAAAACCAGGGCAGCGACACTGAGGACAATAGATAATCTTTCCAGCGAACCATACATAAAGAAAAGACCGAAAAACCTGACAGCCTGGGCGAAAAGGAGCAGCAGCACACCCCACATAGAATACTGAACATCACAATCGGCGATTTCGTGCCGCCTCGACCACAATACATACAAAGCCAGAAAAGGAACGAGCAGCCCTGAGGAATATTCATCGCTCCTTTTCCACACATTCCAAAGGCTTTCGATGCCGGATTGGTAGGACCAGAAAAATGAAAGTAAAAGAATAATTACGGCAAATATACTCAAAGCACTACCAATGCGCGGGAGCACTGAATTTGGTAACAAGCTGCTGAGTCGCCTCTGCTGATTTTGTACGGCGTTTTCAATTGCAGGCGCTATGTTTCTGATAAATCTATATCCGAGAGCAAATGAGCTTCGCAGCCATCCCACCGGCCTGGCAGAGACAGCCTCCTCCTGGACGGTAGTATTCGGTATCAAGAATGCGCCTTGGTCAACTACGCAGTTACTAATCAGACAGTTCTGCTCGATTCTGACATTGTCCCAAATAATGCTGTTCATGATGACACTGTTATTGCCGATTCGAACATTGCGCCCGATTACCGACGGCCCTATAATAACCACTCCATCCGATACCGATGCTTCATTCAGAATGACAACATGGCCAAAAATCCGTGCGGCAGGGCTTATATTTACATTGATACCTTTCCATACTGCCTTGTCATGATTGTATTTGGCAAGTTTTAAGGTTGCACCAGGATTTTTTGTCTGCTGCAGGTAATCACTGACAGCATATAAATATCCCTGCCAATCCGAGAAATTTCCAGCATCCTTCGGAAGAGCAACTGCTCGAACCGTTTCACCATCGCTAATCAATGCTGGAATAAGTCCTTGTTTAATGTCGAAGTATCCGTCGGTGGGTATATACTTGACTATGGAACGGTCGCAAACATATATCTCAACAGGTTTACCGTATCGTTTATCACCATTCCGGCTGGGATTAAAAAATGCCGTCAGATGTGACTTGCCGTTATTATGCGCCCGCAGCAACAAATCAATTTCAGGTGGCGAAACAATTGCAGCGGTAAATACGACAAATAATTGGCCGCCTTCGTCCTCGGCAACCTTGCGAATACATCCGGCTGTGCCCAAAGGCAGTGGTTCATCAAGGAATTTCAGTTTCAAGCTGGAATTAATTTTCAAATGACTCAATCTTTGGATTACTGAATCATCCCCATTGGAACACACAACCACTTTGGTTATTCCCTGTCTGGCCAAATGTATCAGAAGACGCTGTAAAACAGGTTCCTCTCCAACCGGCCACAAGGCAGTTTGTAATTGCGATTTGATGGAGAATCTACCGAAATTTAACCTACTAGCAAGTACAATAGCTGTAACTAACTTGTCTCTAATCATTCACTTACCACGAACTATCGAAACCTACAAATTGTCGAGAAAACAACGGATTCTGTTTGCTACAGCATAAGAACTCGCTGCTCTTTGCCGCGGCATAAAGTGCATAAGTTCCTGAATGGCTTTCTGTAAACCATTCGTATCATGCGCAGCTAATAAATAGCCACGCTCTTCAAATTTTTTGGCAATTGCTATCTGGTGGTCGTTTACTACTTCGTTGTACTTTTTACGCCTCGGCATTACGAGTAGTGGTCTGTTATATTCTAACGCCATCATTATAATGCCCACGCCGGCATGACTTATCAGGTATTTTGAGTTCCTGACATAATTATCAAATTCATCTTTTTGTAGAAATTCCACATAATCAAAACTTCGCGGCTGATACCTGCCGCTGCCTATCTGTGCATAAATCTTCTCGTCAATGAGACCTGTTTCTAGTGCCTCATCAACAGCTTTTACAAGTCTGTCAAAGGGAAATTGTGTTCCCACGGTCAGGAAAATCATACAATCTGTCCGGTATATTCCACGTTTTTATATTTCTCAACAAGTTCCGGCCACTGCACTAAGAATAAATCAGCTATGAGACGGACCATCCTGCCCGACAGTGATATCCGCTCCACATTAGTGATGCTGTCGACCCAGAGTACCTTCGCACCTGTCAGCTTACCAAGAAAACACACAATGCAGCCCACCGCTGCGCCCGTACTAATTACAACATCAGGTTTTTCCC
>Ga0307434_1001430_pt1 | contig 12954 bp, 7 predicted proteins | sample SalMarWE160220MG_FD_202156 | JGI IMG/M metagenome (GOLD analysis project Ga0307434, IMG submission 202156) | Salt marsh sediment microbial communities from the Plum Island Ecosystem LTER, Massachusetts, United States - WE1603-220 | ecosystem: Environmental > Aquatic > Marine > Intertidal zone >... | reverse complement strand
GCCTGGTTGATGAACCCATGCTCGTAGCCCAGGATGTGGGCGTCGGGCCACCACGCATCCACGTACGGATGGTTCCCGGCCGAGGTGCACATGATCTTCGTCCAGCCTCGCACCTTCGGATCACCCGTGTTATCCAGGTACTCCAGGTAGTTCATGTCCTCGAAGCGGAACCGGATCGCTCCCTTGTCGCCGTGGACCTCGATGCCGTTCTGGTTCATGTACCCGGTGGCCAGGCGCGAGCACTCGAAGCTGGCGACGGCGCCCTTTTTGAACCGGGCCAGGAACAGGACTGCGTCGTCCACGTCTGACTTGCCCTTCCGTCGGCTGCCCCGGGCGCCGCCGGCGATCCCACCGGCCGGGCCCGCCGACGGGATCGTCCGCTCCTTGATGAACGTCTCGGCAATCGCCCCGGACACCTCGACGATCTCGTCCCCGGTGACGAAGCGGGCCATATCGACGACGTGGGCGTTCAGATCGCCGTGGGCGCCGCTTCCCGCGAGCTTCTTCTGGAACCGCCACAGCAACGGCGTGTCCGGCCCGCCCCAGTCCTGGAGGTAGATGCAGCGTACGTGGAAGATCCGCCCGATCTTGCCCGCCCTGACCAACTGGTGGGCAAGGGCGACGGCCGGGCAACGGCGGTAGTTATACCAGACGAACGTCTTGGCCTTGGCCTTCTTGGCCGCCTGGACCATTCTCCGGGCGTCCTTGAGCGTGCCGGCAATAGGCTTTTCACAAGCCACCGGCTTGCCCGCCGCCAACGCCTCCATCGCCGGCGGCATGTGCATGTAATTTGGCGTGACGATGTCAACCAGATCGATCTCGTCATCGTGCACCACTTTCTTCCAGTCATCGGACCAGTTCTGCCAGCCCCAACGTTTGGCGAAGGCCCGCGGCCTCTCTTCCTTCATGCCGAAGCTGGTGTGCATCACCGGATTCCGGGGCAGCTTCGTGAAGAACTTGCCCACCTTCAGGTACGCGTTGCTGTGCGTGCGCCCCATGAAACCCTGACCGATCAAAGCGACGTTACAGGACTTGGCCATCGCGCATGTCTCCTTTCTCGTCTCATTCTCCGGCCTGCCGCGCCCTTGCCGGCCGTCCGAGGCAATGAGTTGTTCCAATTTGCAACACCCTATAACGGCCGGAACCGGCAGAATCAAGGGCTCTGGCGCGGTGCTCCTTTGCCGTGGGCACCCTCCCCGCCCCGGCAAGCGTTCGGGGCGATGCGACCTCTTGCAGAATGGCGGTCGAGCGGCGACATTGTCGCCATGCGAATCACCGATATCGACCTGTACTACCTGGCTCTGCCGGAGATCGTCGATGCCTCGGACGGCACACAGGACACGCTGCTGGTTCGGATCGGGACCGACACCGGGATCGAGGGTTTCGGCGAATGCGACGCGTCCCCGCTGGTGTCGATGGCGGCCTACTGCTGCCCGCGATCACACAGCAACATCGTCAGTATCCGCGAGACGATCCTGGGCGAGGCCTTCGACACACCGGATGACCTTAGCCGCCTCCAGGCCAAGGTGTGGCGTCGCGGCCTCGACCTCGAGCAGATCCATCACGCGTACGCGGGGGCGGACATCGCCCTGTGGGACGCTTTGGGCAAGCATCTCGGCCAGCCGGTCTGGCGGTTGCTGGGCGACGCGGAAACGCACCCGAAGGAGCCCTACGGCTCGGTGCTGTTCGGCGACACCCCAGCTCAGACGCGGGAGCGGGCAGCGTCGTTGGCGGCGGCGGGCTTCACTGCGGCCAAGTTCGGTTGGGGGCCGATGGGCAAAGGCGACCTGGAAGACGACGTCGCTCTGGTGCGGGCCGCCCGCGAGGGCATGGGCCCCGATGCGGAGATCATGGTGGACGCAGGCTGTGTCTGGGGGCAGGACCACCGGGCGGCGCTCGAGCGGGCCAAACGCTTTGCCGAGTTCAACGTCACCTGGCTCGAGGAACCCTTCCATCCACATGCGATCGACGCCTACGCCCGGCTCGCGAAGGCCTCGCCCGTCAAGCTGGCCGGCGGCGAAGGGTCCAATACCGTCCGGGCGGCCGAAGACCTGGTGCTGCATGGCGGCGTCTCGTTCATTCAGATCGACGCGGGCCGGATCGGGGGCATCACCTCGGCCTTCGAGACCCGCAAGCTCGCCCAGCGGCACGGCGCCTGCTACGTCAACCACACCTTCAAGAGCAAGCTGAGCCTGGCCGCCGCCCTGCACGTGTTCGCGGGCGTCGAGCCGTTCAGGTACCTGGAATACCCGCAGTCCGGCTCGCCGCTGGCGGAATCACTGTGCACACCTTGCCTGGAACCAGGCCCGGACGGCAGGGTTCGACTCACGGATGCCCCGGGCCTGGGTGCGGCGATCAATATGGAGACCGTCAAGCAGTATCATCGACCGGTGCGAATCGACGTGGCGGGTGTTACAGTACTGGATTGTTGACTGGTATCATGTCAACCGATGACTGTTATGATCCAACCATTGTTGCCGAAGCGAGACCCCTCCTGAAGAGAACATGGAGATGATTCTCAAGAACCGCTACGCGGTGGTAACCGGCGGAGGCACGGGGATCGGCAGGGCGATCGCCAAGCGGTTCGCCGCGGAGGGGGCGACGGTGGCGATCTTCGGCCGGCGGGAGAAGGTGCTGGCCGAGGCGGTGAAGGAGTTCACCGGTGACGGGCACCGGGCGATGCCGGTGGACATCTCGATAGAGGATCAGGTCAATCGGGCCGTGCTGGAACTGCACGACGCCTGGGGCCGGGTGCATATCCTCGTCAACAACGCCGGGATCGCCTATGTCGCCGATCCGATCACCTCCCCGCTCGATGAATGGGACAGGGCGATTCGCGTCATGCTCTACGGGACGGTGCACTGTGTCCGGGCGCTGGTCCCGATGATGCCCGACCGCATGGGCCGCATCATCAACGTCACCAGCGTCCACGACCGGGTCGTTGAGAAGGGTTGCTCGGGTTACGCGGTGGCCAAGGGCGCGCTGAAGCAATACACCCGGGCCCTGGCGGTCGAGCTGGCGGGCCGGGGCATCCTGGTCAATGCCATTGCCCCCGGATTCGTGGACACCCCGATGTCCGTCCGTGACGATGGCGTCAGCGAGCTCGATACCGACTGGTTCAAAGCGAATTACGTCGAAGGTTACCGCTTGCCCCTGCGCCGGGCGGCGCGCCCGGAGGAAATGGCCGGCCTGGCGCTGTTCCTCGCCGGGCCCGACGCCAGTTACATCACCGGCACCACCATCTACGCTGACGGCGGCCTGCTGTGCACGTTCTGATTGCGCCTGGTAGCGGCCCTCGATAGTCAGGCGATTGGCGTCGGAACCTGCCGACTCTCACAAGAGGGGAGCTGCCTTGCTGATCGCGCTGCGGACCGGCGAGAAGCCGACCCTGCGCACATGCGAGATGATCTGCTTTCACTTCGCGGCTCCGGCGCACGAGAAGGAGCTGCTGGCCCACATGGCAAGACTTCAGCCGCGGTCTGACGAACACCCGAGACCGGTGCCGGACAGTATTGAGAATGCCCCTTTTCTTGGCCCTCGGCGGTCCCGTGGTGAAAGCCGGTGCTGAGTGATGTAGACTCAAGTCATGACGGCAAACGGGCGATCGTGGTTGCTCGTGTCGCTGCTGCTTGTGGCGGCAACAGCGGTGTTCTGCGCGGGGATCACCTGGGGTCTGCCCTCGCGCGAGATCGACCGGTATCTGTTCGGTGACGAGCTGGTGTGGTCGGGCGAGAAGATTCAACGACTGGCGGGCGAGCGCACGGAGGCTCCGACGCGCGGCGCCGACGCGGACGTCGATCCGCTTGCCAACCGCGGTGAGATCATCCGGGTAAACGAGACGGACGAGCAGCGGGCGGAGATCCTGCGGCGCTACCGGCTCTACACCCACCAGCCGGACGAGATGGTCACCATGATGGCCCTGGCGCGGATGCGTCCGGGGCGGGGTGACCTCGATCCGAAGATGTATCAATACGGCGGCCTGTGGATCTATCCGGTCGGCGCGGCGCTCAAGGTTGCCTCGGCATGCGGTGCGATCGCGCTCACGACCGACCTGGCGTATTACCTGGATCATCCGGAGGCGTTTGGACGGTTTTACGTGGTCGCGCGGCTATACGTGGCGGCGTGGGCGGTGGTGGGCGTGTGGGCGGTGTTCTGGATCGTGCGGCGGCTGACGGGCGGTTGTGTCAATGCCGCAGCGGCAGGGGCGGCACTCTATATCGCCATGCCCGTGGTGGTGAACATGGCCCATGAGGCCAAGCCGCATCTGCCCGGGGTGGTGCTCATGCTGCTGGCGGTGATGGCGGCCATGCGGTACGTCGAGACAGGCCGCCGGGGATGGTGGATCGCGACCGCGTGCCTGTGGGGGGCGGCATTCGGCATGGTGCTGTCGGCCTGGCCGGTCTTCGTTGTGCTGCCCGTGATGACGCTCATGCGGCGGCAATCGTGGCCCGAGCGGATCGTCAAGACGCTCGTCGGGGTGGGCATCGGCGGGGTTGTCTACTTCGTCACCAACCCCTACGTACTGGTCAACCTGCTGGTCAACCGGGACCTGCTCCGGTCGAACCTGGCCAACACGCGGGCGATGTTCAGGTTGGGCCCCTGGCAGGAGGCATTACCAAACGCGCTTCGGCAGGTGGGTGAAGGGACGTCGATCGTATTGGCCGTGGTCGGTGCCGTCGGCGCGATCGCCCTTGGCATCAAGGGGTGCCGTCCGGACCACCAGGAGGCCGAAAACGACAGGGCTGCCGCGCCCGACGCGATGATCGGGACCGGCTGGCTTCTGGGAGCACCTGCGATCCTGGTGTTCGTGCAGTTTGCAGCCTTTGCTGCCGGCCAACCGGGTGAGTACGGCCGGTTTGCCTTGTTCTCCGACGTGGCGCTGGCGATTGCCGCGGTGGTGACCGCCCGGCGATACCTGGAAACGCGCGGGCGGCGATGGGTGGCGGTGGCCTTTCTCGTTCTGACGACGGCACTGCCCGGAGGTGGCTACCTCGCGGGTTTCGTCCGGGACAGTTCGCCGGAGACCAGCCGGACCCAGGCGGCACGCACTCTGCAACACCTTCAGGCCAGCGGGGCGAGCCGGCTCGGAATACTGGCTGAGCCCGCACCCTATGTGCTGCCGCCGGTTGATCTGTTCAGGTGGCAGATCCTCCTGTTGCCTTCTGACTCCACAATCGCTGGCGGGCAAGCACCGGCTGATGTGCTTATCCGCCCGCGCGGCACAAAACCGTTCCCGGTCTACAGGCCGTCGGAGTACCACGCGTGGTCGCCGGCCGTCTGGGCATTCGACGCAACGCCGATCAGTTGGGCGAGCAAACCGTTCGATTTCATGCTGAGGAAGGGGCTTCTCGGGTCTCCCGGCAAGTGAGAGAGCGGCGAGTGCTTCCTGTTTGCGGCGGCTCGTATAGAATAGCCCCTGAGAGGTACTACCCGTGCCCGCGAAACCCGCGACCGATCTGCAGGAAACCGCTGACAAGGTGCACGCCGGCGAGCGACTCAGCTACGAGGACGGTGTTCGGCTCTACGCCTCGGCGGATATTCACACGCTGGGCGAGTTGGCGAACCTGGTCTGCGAACGGTTGCATGGACGGACGACCTACTACAACATTAACCGGCACATCAACTACACGAACTACTGCGTGCTGGGCTGCAAGTTCTGCTCGTTCTATCGGCCCTACCCGAAGGGTGGACCGGTCAAGTCTGCCTCGTCACATGCCGCCGTCCAAGGCGAATTGGACGACGGCGGCTACGAACTGACGCTCGAAGAGATAGTTGAACTGGCGGCCGAGGCGGCGGATCGTGGAGCCACCGAGGTGCACATCGTCGGCGGCCTGCACCCGAAACTGCCGTTCGAGTATTACCTCGACATGTGCCGGCGCCTGCGCCGGGTCTGCCCGAACCTGCACATCAAAGCGTTCACCGCAATCGAGATCATCCACTTCGCGCGGATCAGCAGGCCGAAACGCTCCATTCGCGATGTGCTCGAGCAACTGATCGAAGCGGGCCTGGGCAGCCTGCCCGGCGGCGGGGCGGAGATCTTCGACGATCGGGTGCACGACGAAGTCTTCAGGAACAAGGTCGGCCAGGTGGGCTGGTTCGAGGTGCACCGTGCCGCGCACGAACTCGGGCTGTTCACGAACGCAACGATGCTCTATGGACATATCGAGCAGCCCACCGAGCGGATCGCTCACCTGATCAAACTCCGCGAGCATCAGGACGTGTCGCTGGCCCGGTGCAAAGCTCATTTCAACTGCGTCGTCCCATTGTCGTTCATCCCGGCCGGCAGCGAGCTGGCTCACCTGCCGGGACCCACCGGTCTGGATGACCTCCGCACGCTGGCGACGGCCCGGCTCATGCTGGACAACATCCCGCACGTTAAGGCGTTCTGGGTCATGCAGACTCCCAAGCTCGCCCAGGTCAGCCTGAACTGGGGCGTGGACGACATCGACGGGACGGTGGTCCACTACGAGATCACGAAGCGCCGGGGCAGCGGCGCAACGCGCCAGGAGCTGTCGGTGGATCGGCTCAAGCGGCTGATCGTCGAGGCGGGCGGGGTCCCCGTCGAGCGCGACACGCTCTACCGCCGCGTGATCCGTAAAAACGGAACCTGGCGGATCGAGCAGCCGCAATCCTGAATGGTGGATAATGAGCGGCGAAGGCCACGCCGGGCTTTGCTGGTGCTTTGGTGTCGCCGGGATGAATCGCCCGGGTTGAAAACCCGCGCCGAAAATCGGAAGGCCGCGCAGCCCCCCGCGCGGCCTTCCTGGTGCTGACGCCGGTGGTCCTCCCGGCGTCCTACGGGAAGAAGGATGAAGCCGGGTGGAGCCGACTGGTCGTTTCTCCGCGGAACGAGCGGCGACTCCACCACGCTGCCCCCTCCATTCCCCGCACGTCCGTCGGCCCGGAGACCAACGGACCGCTCGCCCGGGGTGATCACCTCTCGGCAATCACCCACGCCCCGCGACTTCTCCCCCGTCGGAAAGCAGCCCCTCCTCTGCCCGGTCACCGGCGGGTGCACTTGCCTGCCTCGAAACAAGCGTCGGCCCGGGCGCAGAACGCCCTCTGTCACGTTTCGGCGCTTCGGTCGGGACGTCGTGACTCAGTATGAGAACGAATCTGCTCACTCATTCACGATCGAGCCTCTCGGATATGATGCGCTGATGACGGCGTGGGGAGATGGACAGATCGCCGCCGCAGGGGCTATGTCCTTTACGCGAATCTCGATCGTGGTTCAGGATACGCGACGCACGTGGCCGCCCTGGCAATTACGAAACGTGCGCGCGTCCTTGAACAGCCTCATGACAATCAACTCCTGTCCAGTTTGTCAATTCCTCGCGGCTCTGGGACGTGCCCGCCACGATTTACTGGTCCTCTGTTCAATTATTAGGTCTCCGGGCGCCAAGGCAAGCGCCTTTAGAAAAAAATTGCCTTACGGCAAAGTCGCACGGGCAATGGTGAGCGAGCGACCGGCCGATGCGCGTCACGCGGGCGGCGCGATGTTGCGCCGCCGGGCGGATCGTTGTCGCGCCAATACCCGCGAAGTGCACGCACGCGCGCACAGAGCCGGTTACTTGCTCGTTGCCAGACCGCGTGGATCCCTGGCCCGAAGGAGCCCGGTTCTCTGGTCCCATTCAAAGGTATCCACCGAGAACCGGCGCGCCTGGCCGGTGCGCTCGTCCAGCACATACAGCTTGGCGGGCAACTGTGGTGAGCCGATGACCTGCCCAACCCCGGTATCACTGCTGTAGGTCACCTTTGTGCCGATGACGAACCGGTTACCCTCTTCGAGTCGGACCCGGCCCAAGGCCTGGAAACTCTTGAGGCGCGTTGCCCGTGACAGGGGCGAGGATCCCGACTGGCTCTCTCTCTGGCCGCGCTCAAACTCGACGAGCAGATTGCCGCAGGTTAAACCGGCCTGGCGCCCTTTGAGTCTGCGGAGCCGGTCGGGGTCAATGTTCATCGCGGCCGCCAGTTGATCCAGCTCGGCCATCTTCGAGCCGGCCCAGTGAGTCATATCGACGTGGTCCTCGAAGACGGCCAGGTTGCGGGTGTTCACGAACAGCATTGAATTCTGCCATTCAAACAAGGTCTGAGAGGGACCGATGCGGTCGAGGGAGGCGGCGGACGCGCTGCCCAGGAGGCTCGAGGTGGATGCCCCGGAACGCGCGGGCCGGCGGGTCTTTGACCAGCGATAGTCCTCGATGAACAGGTTGCCGGCCCCTTCGACCCCGAGGTGCTCGTTCACCAGGTCAATCGCGATCTGAGGTCCGGCCAGACGGATTCGGCTGGACAAGCGCGGGCTTCCCGCCGCCGGCGGCACCGCTCCCGGCAAGAGTCGCGTCAACCACCGGGCGACGGGACCGGGGCCCGGTTCGGACGTTTCATTGTGGACCGTCGATTGGATAACGGCATCGCCCACCGCGTGCAGGTAAGCCAAGCGCTTGCGCACCCGTTGCGTAACCCGGCCGGTCGTCGATTCGTGTGGAGCCGACCGGAGTGAGTCAAGGATGGGCCCGACGATCCACCGCGGGTCCGGCCCCGCCGGTCGGGTGGTGGATGCCGGGGCGGGCCTGGGGAGGTCCTCGAACCGCAGTTGCAGCTCGTTGCAATCCAGCGTGAGGGTCTCGGAAACGGCATGGGCGGCCCCGGTGAACCGGCCGACGTTCTTCTGGCCCTGGAGCAGCATGCGGTCTTCCCACGTGACGGCAACCGGGATCGGTTCATCCACGGGCCGCCCATCGAGGTCCTGCTTGCTCAGGAACCGCAGCGTACCCGCGCCTGGGACCTCCGCCGACTGCGTGGTCATGTCGATGCTGATCTGGGGCCCTCGGATGAAGAAACCCTCGAGGTCCACGTACGCCGGCTTATCCTCACTCCCGTGGATCAGTGCCCGGCGGATGTCCTCGGCCCGCCCGAATGTGCAATCGAGCAAGGCCGCGGCAAGGTCGAGTTCCTGCTCACGGTCATGCACGGCGACCTCGCCTTTGGCGAGCATCCGGGTAGTGATGATCTTGCGCCGATCGCGGAGCCTCTGTTCAAAGGTGGTCCACTGCAGGGAGCCCGGTTCGATACCGTGTTGCCTGGCCTTGGCCTGGTATCGCTTACGTTCAGCGTCGGTGATCGTCTTGGGCACCGAGGCCATTTCGATGACCAGTTCGTCCTCGGCCCGGATTTCGCGGACCGGGGCCTTGCCAGTCGGGCGCCGGCCGGGCCGGTCAACCTGCCGGGCGACCACGTGGCCAAACGCCCGCCCCACCTTGGGCACGTTCCGCCCCGTATCATCGAGCGTCATATCCACTTCGAGTCGATCGCAAGAAACGTGCTCAACCGCCTCGCCCGCCTGGCGTGTCATGTGCACGCCGCCCGCAGCCAGGATGCGATCGGCTACGATCATGTCCCGCTGATCGGCGGCTCCGGTGGCCGGGTCGGGCGCCTTGCACGTTACATCAACGTGGTCGGCGGTGATCGATCGCCCGGGCTCGGCGAACGTCACGTCGCCGTCGAATACCGCATGCTCGAGGTACGCCCCCTTGGGAATCAGTGAAGCGCGGGTGAGGGTTTGCTGCCCCGTACTGGAGATGCCGAACTGGATTTGCACCGACCGGCTCCAGGTGATCTTGACATTCGGCTGGTTCTCGTCTGCCGCCGAGGCGGCGTCCCCGGTCATCATTGCGGCCAACGCCGCGTCGTCCCCGTCCGCTCTGCGGTCGAGAAGGCGGCCCGGTCCCTCAACCCGCACGAGCCGGGCCTGCTTGTCAACGTAGATCCGCTCGCCCGCCAGTTGCTGGTGGGGGCCCGACCGCTGGGTCACCAACTGGTCCGGCGAGCCCCGAAGCCAGAGCCGCTCGGTCTCGGCGTGGTATTCCAGTTCCAGGCAGGCGACGTCGCCAGCGTCGCGATCGTTAAGCCTGACCGGCGAGCCCCTGGCCAGGACGTGAACACGGTTCACCGCCGCCGGTACGGGCTTCTGGTCAAGCTCGGCCGGTGTGATCTCGAGCGGGCCTGTCCAGTGCAACTCGACAGTGGACCGGCTCCGGATGGCCGCCCCTTCGGTGCCGGGCGACGGGGCTGCCCGCCGGGCGATGGACGGCTGGGTGGCGGGCGATTGCTCAAGGGCGTCACGCTCTTCGCGGCCGAGGTCGCACAGCAACTCCAGGACGCTGGCCGTCAACCGGCCGGCGGCCTTGACCCCTTTCTTCTGCTCGGCTGTTACGTTGCCGGTGAAGCTGATCCGATAGGTGTCAACGCGGTTCTCCCGTGGCTCCTCCGGTTCCTCATCCGATTCGAGAAAGGCCAGTCCCTCGTCGCGAGGCCGGGCAGAGGGCTTCTCAACCGGCCTCTCAACAGCGGCGACCGTGCCCGTCGGCGGCTGCCGCCCGTCCGGGGAGGTCACTTCGGCGGGCTGGTCTTCCAGTTCCATCTCATCGGACAGGGCCAGACTGGCCAGCTCGACGTTGTGAAGGGTAGCCCGTTTGCCCTCGGCGACTTTCAAGTACTTGAGCCTGTTGTCGACCTCATTCCAGATAAGTGTCAGCCCCCGTCCTTCGAGCGTCCCGCGGGTGCTCTGGAGCAGGATGGGGCCATCGCTTTCGAGCCGGGTCAGGTCGAGATCGAACCGGACGTCGTCGAGCCAGATCTTGACTACCGCTTCGGCGTGCTGCTCGGGTTCCACCAGTTCCGGGTTGTCCTCGCGCCATTTGGGCTTGGTCAGATCGATGAAAATGCTCACGTGCCCGCGGAACCAACCCCGCTTGGGGTTCAGGTTGTTGTTGTCGCCTTTCTGGACCGTTACCCGCCCCTGGTCCGCGCGGACGTAGGCCAACTGTCCGCTCGGCAGAAGGAGCCGGGCGGTGGGCTCGACCATTTCAAACTCGTTGTCGCTGACGGGCTGCCATCCGCTGGCCCGAAACATGATTCTGGCGTTTCCCCGGCGGTCGTACATTCGGAAGACGGGTGCCTGGCCCGAGGGGATCCTGGCGTCTTGGATGGTAAACGCCCGGTTCACGAGGTCAGCGGCATCAGCCGGCCGGGTGGCGACCGGAGCCCGCGTTGATGCCGGGGGCGGCACGTCAGCCCACCGGGCCCGGGGCACGTGCGGGAGCGTGTCGTCCCGCCATTGATAAATCTGATAGGCGACACAGACAATCGCGAACGTCGCCGCGGCAAGAATGATCTTCTTGAACACCGGTCACCTCTCCAGGGTAGGATTTCAGCTCCGCGACCCTAGCGATCCGCGCCGAGGGCCCGGAGGGCCGCCTGCCATTGACCGTCGCGCTTGAGCAGATGCTCGATGGCTTCGCGGACGGCGCCGGCCCCACCGGGCCGGTCCGTCACGTGACGGGCCAGTGCTTTCACCTCGTCCACTGCATCGGCGACGGCGATCGGATAACCCACCTGTCGCATCACCGCCGCATCAAGCAGGTCATCGCCGATGTAAGCGGTCTCCTGGTTGGACACGCCGGCGGCGGAAAGAAGTCGCTGGAACCCGGGAAGCTTGTCCTCGGCGCCCTGTTCGAGCAGCTCGATGCCGAGCATCCGGGCCCGGGCGACGATCGCTTCGGAGCGCTTCGAGGTCAGGATGGCGGCCTGTCGGCCGGCTGCTTTCCACAACCGAATACCCAGGCCATCCTGGATGTGGAAGCACCTCATTTGCCGGCCGGAATCGTCGATCAGGATCCTCCCGTCCGTCAATACCCCATCCACGTCCAGTACGAGCAGGCGGATGTCACTGTTCGGCACGACGGGCTCCCACTGGAAAGCGGACCGGCCAAGGTGACGGCGGGCCGCCACTACGCGGCCCGACAGTATGACCCCGGAGCCGCCGAAGTTCAAGGGTCGGCCCCGCGCGAAGCGGACCAGGGTGCACTACGTTCCCGGCGGGGGGCTGAGGTTGGAAGATCAGGCTGTTCCGCCAGGGCGCCGTCGAGACCGTCGCGGGCGGCGCGATCGTGCGGATCGCGTCGCAGCGCTTCGCGGTATGCGCGGATGGCCTCGTCGATCTTGCCCGCCTTGAACAGGGCGAAACCCAGATGGACCCGGGCCCGGACATGTTCCGGGTTGAGCTGAAGAACCCGGCGGTAGTGCTCGATTGCCTCTGTCATCCGCTCCTGTTTGAGCAGGATGGTGGCCAGGTTGAAGTGCCCGGTGGCATAGTCGGGGCGGAGCCGCAGCGCCGCTTCAAGCTGTGCAATCGCTTCCTGGGCCTGGCCCTGCTGGAACAGGGCGTTGGCCAACTCGTTGCGGGCATCGATCGACTCGGGCCTCAGGCGGACCAGCTCGCGGTAATGAGGAATGGCTTCGCCGGGTTTGCCGTGCAGGACCAGGGCCCGGGCCAGGTTCAACCGCACGTCCGGGTCATCGCCTCTACCCTTCAGCGCCATGCGGTAGTGTCGGACCGCATCGGCAATATTGCGTTTCCCGAGCAGGACGTTGGCAAGGTTATGGTGTGCCTCCGCGTGGTCGGGTCGAAGCGCCAGCGTGCGCTTGTAGTGCGAAATGGCCTCGTCGGCGCGACCCAGTTGGGCCAGAGCGTCAGCCAAGTCACGATGGGTTTCCGCGTCGTCGTTCTTGAGTTCGAGCGACCTCCTGTAATGCGGGATCGCCTGCTGGAATCTTTTCTGCCGGGCCAGGGCCAGCCCCAGGTTGCGGTGGGCAAGGTGTGCGCTCGGCGCGAGCCGGATCGCCTCGTTGTAGTGCGCGACGGCTTCCACGAACCGGCCTTGTTTGACCAGCGCGTTGGCCAGGTTGTTGTGCGGCCGATAGTAATCCGGGCACTTCTCGACGGCGTCGGACCAGAGGTTGATCGCGCTGCGGTAGATGACATTGCGGCGAACGGTGGTAAACATCAGGGCGGCCGCCAGGGCAACAACCACCGGTGCCTGCAGGGCCATCGGCACGCGACGCCGGATGACACGAAACCCCTCGGCCAGGATCAATACCACGCCGACGCAGGGA
>Ga0307434_1001428_pt1 | contig 12962 bp, 14 predicted proteins | sample SalMarWE160220MG_FD_202156 | JGI IMG/M metagenome (GOLD analysis project Ga0307434, IMG submission 202156) | Salt marsh sediment microbial communities from the Plum Island Ecosystem LTER, Massachusetts, United States - WE1603-220 | ecosystem: Environmental > Aquatic > Marine > Intertidal zone >... | reverse complement strand
GCTGTAATCATCTGTAGAAATTCATTCCTCGTGGGGTACCTTTGACTGGATCGTTCAGGATGCCCTTGAAGCTGGCTATAGAATCGGTATTGTGGCTTCCAGCGACGGGCATAAGGGCCGTCCAGGGGCCAGCTACCCTGGCCCTGCGAGTTTCGGCGCCTATGGCGGACTTACCTGTCATCAACTCCCGGAACTTAACCGGGATGAACTTTTCGGACATTTTCGCCGGCGCCACCATTACGCGACCAGCGGAGCGAGAATCTACCTGGACACGACAGTAGCCTTTGAAGGGTCGGCACTGGACGAAGATGAGAATGACATAAAAAATGCTCAGATGGGCGCCATCCTCACGACGTTCGATCGTGAATTTACATTTTTTCTGGAAACCGTAACGGAAAAGCCAATAGAGAAAATCGAAATTTTCGATGGCACCCGTTGCATAAAAACAATTCGTACCTGGGGTGAGCTGGACCGGAGGAGCAAACGACTGCGCCTGAATTGTAGCGGTCAGGAGTATCGCGGGCGGGGGCGAATGGTTAACTGGGAAGGTGTAGCTCGGTTTTCGGATGGGAGAATAGAGCGACTTCAACCCATAAATTTCTGGAATCCGGATCGCCAGCCTATTTTACAAAACGAAAAAACAGTTCAATGGAAAACAGTTACGACGGGGGGCTCTTCCGGTTTTGATCTCTGGCTGGACAGTGCTGCATGGTTTGGACATCTGCTGATCGATACCAATCAGTTCAAGACGGAAATCGATTTGCAGGATCTTGATGCGGAAATTCTTGAATTCAATTGTGGAGGCATGGACAAGCGTTTTTCAGTGCAACGACTGCCGGAGGAATTGACGGAAACACATTTTAGGTTCGAACAAAAATTGGAGTTGGAAACAGACAGGGAACGTCAGATATTCACCCGAATTACCCAGGAGGATGGGCATCAGGCCTGGTCGAGTCCAATTTATCTGAGGCGACGGCGCTAACCGGAGATCAAATCAGCTGCTCTTCCAATTTATATTACTGGAATTGTAATGACTGAATAGAACATACAGATCGGGACCAGAACTCTGACAATGGCTGGATCGGCCGGAGGACCAAAATGCCGGTAAGTCATCTTCAGCAATATTGCCGAATTCAGTATCCTGGATGGCCCCTTAACATCTAAATATTCCCTAGTTCATCTGGTCTATTGATTTAGGTCAAGGTGCCGATTTATACATCTGTCACAAGTTGAGCCGATCATCCTGAAATTTTGTACATTTTGGGAATCTATCGAGAGGAATGCCATGGCGCAAACACAGCAAAGAGAAGAATTGAGGGCTTTTTCCGATGCAATGGCTGCACTTGGTGTGATTGCCGTCATATGTGTGGGCTTATGGTTCATGCTTCAGTCATCCGAAGCAGCGATGAAATTCCACGGAGCCGTATTCGCAATCACAGCTATTGTGGTCGGTCTGATCATCCTGCTTGGATTTATTGATGGAAGAACCGATTCCCTATCAGGGACCGGGGAGTCGCAAATATACAATGACGGTCCAATCAAATTTGCAACGGTTGCCACCGTATTTTGGGGGGTCGCCGGATTTATGATCGGTGATATCCTGGCCTGGCAGATGGCATATCCCATTCTCAACCTTGACCTGCCGTGGACCAATTTTGGCCGCCTCCGGCCACTGCATACATCCGCTGTCATTTTTGCATTTGGCGGCAATGTTCTGATCGCAACCTCCTTTTATGTGGTTCAGCGCACGACTCGTGCAAAACTGGCCGGACGGTGGTCACCCTGGTTTGTAGTGCTCGGATATAATCTCTTCATACTGGTTGCCGGAACAGGTTACCTTCTTGGTGTCACCCAAAGCAAGGAATATGCGGAACCGGAATGGTATGCAGATTTGTGGCTGACCATCGTCTGGGTTGTATACTTTCTCGTTTACATCGGGACACTGGCGCGGCGCAGGGAACCACATATCTATGTCGCCAACTGGTTTTATCTGGCCTTTATTGTTACAGTAGCGATGTTGCATATTGTCAATAATCTCGCGATTCCCGTGAGCTTCAGCGGCACCAAAAGCTATGTCCTGTTTTCCGGTGTTCAGGATGCCATGACACAATGGTGGTATGGACATAATGCCGTCGGATTTTTCCTGACCGCTGGATTTCTGGGCATGATGTACTATTTTATCCCGAAGAGGGTTGAACGTCCGGTATATTCCTATCGACTGTCCATAATTCATTTCTGGTCCCTGATTTTTCTGTATATCTGGGCCGGCCCTCACCATCTGCACTACACGGCCCTGCCGGATTGGGCGCAAACTCTAGGTGCAACCTTTTCCGTAATGCTCTGGATGCCTTCATGGGGCGGCATGATCAATGGATTGATGACCCTCTCCGGGGCCTGGGATAAACTGAGGACGGATCCCGTTGTACGAATGCTGGTTGTTTCAGTTGCATTCTACGGAATGTCGACATTCGAAGGTCCACTTATGAGTATCAAATCGGTTAATTCACTTTCCCACTATACCGAATGGACAATCGGTCATGTTCACTCCGGTGCACTCGGCTGGGTGGGTATGATATCATTCGGCGCCCTTTACTGTCTGGTTCCATGGCTGTGGAAGCGGCGGGGTCTCTATTCGTTGAAACTTGTGGAATGGCACTTCTGGATTTCGACTATTGGAATCCTGCTTTATATTACTTCGATGTGGGTTGCCGGTATTCTACAAGGATTGATGTGGCGCGCTTATGACAGTCTCGGCTTTCTTCAATACTCTTTCGTTGAGACAGTCGAAGCCATGCACATTCCTTATATAATTCGTGCAACTGGCGGATTGCTGTTCGTCATTGGTTCTTTCATCATGGTTTACAATCTTTGGCGAACCGCCCGGGGGGACGCCCTCAGAGACCTCAGCGATCAACCCACAGTTGCCGCCTCTCCCGGCTTGAAACCAGTCGCCGCAGCAGAATAAGGGGGCAAAAATGGACTGGACCAAACACCAAATCTTTGAAAAAAACTCCATTCTGCTCCTTATCGGCATTCTGGTCATGATTGTTATAGGGGGAATTGTTGAGATATTGCCTTTGTTCTGGTTGTCATCAACAGTGGAAAAAGTCAGCGGAATGAGGCCTTACACTCCGCTCGAACTTAAAGGCAGGAATATTTATATCCGCGAAGGTTGCTATGTCTGTCATAGCCAGATGATCCGCTCACTTCGTGACGAAGTTGAACGATATGGTCATTACAGCCTGGCTGCAGAGAGTATGTACGATCATCCCTTCCAATGGGGTTCAAAAAGGACCGGCCCGGATCTGGCCCGTGTCGGCAGCAAATATTCGGATGAATGGCATGTGGAACACATGATAAATCCCAGATCGGTCGTTCCTGAAAGCATTATGCCAGGCTATCCTTTCCTTGCTGAAAACAGGCTTGACATATCCGATATCGGAGATCACCTCAAAGCCAATTTGACCGTCAATGTGCCCTACAATAACGATATGGTAGAGAATGCCAGAGCGGATTTAATAGCGCAGACGAATCCAGACTCAGATGGCGTTGACGCACTTTTAAAACGCTATCCGAAAGCTCAGATACGCCAGTTTGACGGCAATCCGGAGTTTATCTCGGAGCTCGATGCGCTGATTGCTTATTTACAGATGCTCGGCACTCTCGTCGATTTCACCGAATATGATACAGCAGGACCTAATCTGAGATAAGGATTACGCGCTAATGGAATATCAAGCCATCGAAAAAATTAGTCAGATTGTCGCCCTTGTTTTTTTCATATGTCTTTTTATTGGGATATGCATCTACGCATTCTGGCCCAGAAATAAGAAGCAATTCGATGAAGCGGCTGAGATTCCATTAAAAAATGATTCGGAACCCGAGGCGAGGGACTGATGGACGACCATAAAAATATCGACGAAGCAACTGGCCTGGAGACAACCGGACACAGCTGGGACGGCATCCGGGAACTGAATCAACCCCTCCCCAAATGGTGGCTCTATGTTTTTTACGCCACCATCATCTGGGCTATCGGATATTGGATCGTGTACCCGGCCTGGCCGACATCATCGGATTATACCAAAGGAATCTGGGGATACAGCCAACGTGCCGCCGTAGTGGATCAGATGTCTATGGCCAGAAAGGCACAAGACACCTATCGCAATGCGCTTGATAAAACGGCACTTACCGAAATAAGCGCGAATCCGGATTTGTTGAATTTTTCGCTGGCTGGCGGCAAAGCGGCATTCGGTGACAATTGTGCGCCTTGTCACGGGCGGGGTGCCCAGGGGTCAAAGGGTTATCCCAACCTGAATGATGATTCCTGGCTCTGGGGGGGAACACTCGATGACATTCACAAAACCCTGCGTGTCGGCGTTCGTTCAACTCACGAGGACACCCGGACGAGTGACATGCCGAAATTTGGCATCGACAAGTTACTTGAACCCGGTCAAATCAACGATGTCGCTGAATATGTTCTGAGCCTGACCTCCCGTTCTACCTCACCGGAAGCTGTTGAGCGCGGAAAAGCTGTCTTTGCCGAGCAGTGCGTAGCCTGTCATGGGGAACAAGGAAAGGGAAATAAGGAACTTGGGTCTCCCAATTTGACGGACGGGATCTGGCTCTACGGCGACAAAAAAGAAGATGTAGTGGAAAGTATTCGCACCGGTCGTGGAGGAGTGATGCCGTTCTGGGAAAATCGTCTGGATCCCATTACGATCAAGCAACTTGCTGTATATGTACATTCTCTCGGTGGTGGTAAATAATAAAACCCTCGAGGTATGGCATGACGGCAACAAGTGAAACCCTGCTAAAACATGCAAATTTAAACGAGGCTGCGCCTGGCGTCATCCGCCATGATGTTGAAGCCGTAAATGACAGAGAAAGCCGGCCCTTGTATGAGAGCCGGAAGAAAGTTTATCCCAAAAGGGTCTATGGAACTTTCAGAAACGTTAAGTGGGCACTGATGGCGGTCACTCTTGGTATCTATTATGGTCTGCCGTGGTTACGCTGGAACCGTGGCCCGGACCAGCCTGATCAGGCTTTCCTGCTCGATCTCGCTCATCAGAGACTTTATTTTGGACCACTCGATATCTGGGCCCAGGAGTTCTACTACATCACGGGGATCCTTATCATATCGGCTCTGGGACTATTTCTGGTCACATCCGTCGCAGGGCGTGTCTGGTGCGGGTATGCCTGCCCACAGACCATCTGGACAGACCTGATGATTGCTGTTGAACGTTTCTGGCAGGGTGATCGCAATTCCCGTATGCGTCTGGACAAAGCACCATGGACAATGGAAAAACTCTTCAAAAAAATCGCTACCCATCTAACCTGGCTTCTTATCGGCATCGCCACAGGCGGAGCTCTGGTATTTTATTTCAGAGACGCACCAACCCTGGCTGGTGAACTTGTAGCCGGAAATGCACCGTTCATCGCCTATCTTTTTCTGTTCCTGTTTGCATTTACAACCTATCTTCTTGGGGGAATTGCCCGGGAACAGGTGTGCATTTATATGTGTCCCTGGCCACGTATTCAGGGCGCAATGTTCGATAGTGATTCCCTCCTGGTAAGTTATCGGAGCTATCGAGGTGAACCGCGTGGTGCCCACAAAAAAGGGCAGAGTTGGGAAAATCGCGGTGACTGTATTGACTGCAAGCAGTGTGTTGTTGTGTGCCCCATGGGCATTGACATACGCCAGGGGCCGCAGCTCGAATGTATTCAATGCGCTCTTTGTATAGATGCCTGTGACGCGATCATGACAAAAATCGGACGTCCCAAGAGACTGATTGCCTACGAGACGTTTCGTAATATTGAGTCCTCAAAAGATGGCAGACGGTCCCCTCTGCGCCTGGTCCGGCCGAGAACCGTACTCTATGCGGCGCTGATACCTGTCATTCTGGCCATAATGTTATTCGGTTTGTCGCAGCGCAACGACCTTCAGCTTACAATTCTGCGCGACAGGAATCCTCTTTATGTAAAACTTTCCGACGGAGCCATTCGCAATGGCTACACAGTCAAATTACTGAACAAACAATATGAGACCCGGCAGTTTAAGCTCAATGTTTCCGGTCTCAGAAACCCGACTATGACGATTGTTGGATTTAAGAAGGCTACGGATCCTGTGATAGAGGTGAAGCCCAGCAATTTGCGCTCGGTAAGACTGTATGTTTCGCTGGATAAGTCAGCCGTAGATAAATTAACGCCGGAAACGGAATTTATGATCCAGGTTAGGGATTTGAAAAACGGTTCCGTTATGGAGCATCCAACCACATTCAGGAGACCTTGAGTGTCCGCACGACATCATAAACTGCATGAAATAACAGGCAAACAGGTATTTTTTGCGATCGCAATATTTTTTGCGATTCTGTTTCTGATCAACGGTATATTTGTCTACTACGCCATTAACACGTTTAACGGCGTAGAGACATCAGCTGCCTATCGGCAAGGCCTAAGTTACAATCAGCGCATTGCGTCAGAAACCCGTCAGAAGGCTCTTGGCTGGAAAGTTAAGCTTGATGCGAACAGACCCAGGCAGATGATTTCTCTGTTTATTCAGGATAAGAAAAACCGGCCGGTCGCCGGACTACGCGTGAACGCGGTCATGGGCCGACCGGCGACCGACAAATATGACCGCTCCTTGAGTCTTCATGAGAACAGTCCGGGCGTCTATATTGGTCTCTTCGAGGGTCTGACACCAGGTAACTGGTTGGTAGCTGTTGAAGCAATTGATATACACAAATCAAGGACGGACATGGTCTTTCGTCATAAGGAAAGAATTCGGGTGAATTAAATGTCACTGTCCATGACAGCCGCCCCGTCCGCGGCGATGAACAACAGTCAGGAATCAGAAAACCGTTTTGGGTCCGCCACGCTCACGGTCGAGAATATGGCCTGTGGCGCCTGTATGAATTCCATCGAAAATTGTTTGAATTCATTGTCCGGTGTGAATAGCGCGCGGGCAAACCTGTCAGTGAAACGGGTATTTGTCAGCTATGATCCACATTCAGTCAGCATCAAAGATCTCCTTGAAATACTCGGGACACAAGGATATCGCGCCGCGGAATATTTTGAAGACGGTCTGACTGAACAGAAAGACCCCAACAGGGATCTTCTGAAAAGGGTCGGAGTTGCCGGGTTTGCCGCTGCGAACATCATGCTTTTGTCGGTTTCAGTCTGGGCGGGCGCCGGCAGCGACATGAGTTCGTCAACCCAGACTCTGTTCCATTGGCTCTCCGCGCTGATTGCACTTCCGGCAATTGCATATGCGGGTCAACCATTTTTCGCTTCAGCATTTGAAGTTCTGAAAGCCGGCCGTCTAACGATGGACGTTCCCATCTCTCTGGCCATAATACTCGCAACAGGCATGAGCCTCTATCAAACTGTCCTGGGCACAACTCAGGTATATTTTGATGCCGGCGTGACACTCTTATTTTTTCTGCTATCGGGAAGATATCTTGACCAAATGATGCGCCGGAAGGCACATAACGCAGCTCAAAATCTTCTTTCCCTCCAATCGATGTGGGCCACTGTTATAAACGAAGACGGTACAGCAGAGCAAAAATCTGCAAGAGACATCGAAATCGGTGAGCACGTGCTTGTCACCAAAGGTCAACAAATTCCTGTGGACGGCAGATTGCTGTCGGGTACAAGTCTGATAGATGAAAATCTGATTACCGGAGAAACCCTTCCCCGTTCTGCCAAACCTCAGGATTTCCTCTATGCCGGTACAATCAATCTGTCTGATACCATTCAGATTGAAGCCAAGGCAGTTAACGACAGTACGCTGCATGCGGAAATCGGACGTCTCATGACACTGGCGGAGCAGGCCAGGGGAAAGTATGTCCGTATCGCGGATCGCGCTGCCAGGATTTATGCTCCAACGGTCCATCTGCTCGGCGCACTGGCTTTCCTATTGTGGATTTTATATGGTGCTGGCTGGGAATATGCTTTAACAATCGCAATCTCCGTTTTGATCATCACTTGTCCGTGTGCTCTGGCACTGGCCGTTCCCGCCGTTCAGGTTGTCGCGGCAAGCCGGCTGTTCAGAAGCGGCATGATACTGAAATCTTCCGATGGCCTTGAACGCCTTGCCGATATCGATACGGTTGTTTTCGATAAGACAGGTACACTCACAACCGGAATTCCGGAACTGATAAATGTTGCTCAAATTCCGGCAGAAATTCTCCAGCAGGCCGCACGACTCAGTGTTTCAAGTCAGCATCCCTATGCACAGGCAATCGTGCACATCGCAAGATCCATTGGACTCATTATTCGTCCGGCAAGTAGCACTGTCGAAGTTGCGGGTTCCGGAATAAAATCAGAATATGGCGGACAGGAGTGCCGGCTGGGCAACTGGGCTTGGGTTCACGCAGATCTGGATTTCCAATCCAGCCCGCCCAACGATGGTGAAGCGACTTTGTACTATCGATCCGGCCAGGGAAAAATCACCCCATTCGTATTCCAAGACCGTTTACGTTCCGATGCAACGTTCGTGATTGACATATTGAAAAAATCCGGGCTTCAATTGATGATATTGTCAGGTGACAGAATTTCAGCCGTGCGAGAAACGGCCCGTCGCTTATCTATCGCCAACTGGTACGGCCAACAGAAACCTGATGAGAAGTTTGCCCGGCTCGAAGCCCTGAGATCGGATGGGGCAAAGATTTTGATGATCGGTGACGGCCTGAATGACGCCCCTTCTCTAGCTGCGGGCCATGCGTCGCTTTCACCTTCATCAGCTGCCCGCATCTGCCAGACTTCTGCCGACGTGATTTATCAGGGAGAGAAATTAAACCCAATTATTGAAGTTCTGGCGATCGCGAAAATGACCAGGAAATTATCCTTGCAGAATTTTGCGATCGCGGCGGGTTACAATGCAGTATGTATACCTCTTGCAGTGGCTGGCCTAGTTACACCGCTGGTAGCTGCAATCGCCATGTCGGCATCTTCTATGGTCGTTACCCTGAATGCGTTGAGATTAAGCTCTTCCAAATTGGAGTTGATAAAATGACAGCATTGGTGTGGCTTATTCCCATTGCCCTGTTCCTGGGTGGGCTTGGATTAGCTGCCTTTCTTTGGGCTCTGAAAACGGGCCAATTCGACGATCTGGAAGGCGCAGCCTGGCGAATTCTGGAAGACGATCCGAGAGAAAAATCCGATCACTCCTGATCAGATTCAATTAAGTCAGTGAATGCGTGCCAAGTGGCGTGTCCAATAAGCGGAAATGCAATAGCCAGCCCAACAAAGGCCGTCGCGACCGAGCAAATCATGATGGCCGCAATTAGACCCGCCCATAACGACATTGCGCGAGGATTTTCGGTTACTGAGTTGAAACTGACCATAATCGCAGTCGCGATATCTATTTGATGAGTCATTAACAGAGGAATTGATATAACTGAAATTGTAAAAACCACACCGGCTAGAACTGCGCCTACCATGGTACCTACAATCAACAGACCCAGCCCACGAGGAGTAAACAACAACTCGGAAACGAAATCTTGAACAGGAGGAAGACTGCCAGCACCAAAAAACAGCATAAACAGTAAAAATGCTATCTCGACCCAAACCAGATAAATGAACAGCAGAAGAACGCCCATAAATGCCAGTTGACCCGGTGATTTAACACCGACTACGGCGATGTTTGCAAAACCGATGGGTTCCCCCGACTGTAACCGGCGGGAAGCCTCGTAAAGTCCGACCGCAAGCATCGGCCCCAGCAACAAAAAACCACCGGCAAGTGCCAGAAAAAGAGACTGCCAGCCCAATTGAGTCAGTCCAAACAGAATGATCAGCGCTGCAACCATGAATACAACACCATAGGACAAGCTGATCAGCGGAATAGTCCACAGATCGCTCCATCCCTGGGCCATCCATTTCCATGGCGCATCAAATGGTACATTTTTAATTTTGAAAGTCCGAACTTCGGACACTACATCGATCATCGGATTATCTCATTACCTGTTTAATCTTGGGTCGTCCGGTAGAGTACTTCAATTATCGTTAAAGCGGAACGCTGTATCCAGCCTGGTGCAGCAGTCAGGCATCATTCCAGACTCAAACGCACTATGAATCCTCGTTAAATCCCGTGTCCCGGGTGAACGGATTAAAGCAAACAATTGTGTTCGTTGCCACGATATCAGGAATTGTCTGAATATTATCGTTTATATAGCGGCCCACATCGTCATCGCTTTCCAATCTGAACATGCAGAACAGGTCATACTCGCCCGAAATCGAATAGACCTGGGGAGCAATTTCCAGTTCGGCAAGACTGGCGGCCACCTCATACGTCTTGTCCAACTCGCATCGAATGAACATAATAAAAGTTCTCATTACTACTTACCTCCTGATACTCTCTGTTCCTGAATTTTTTCAGTTTCTTTAGTTTTTGTTTCAAATTAAACACCGAGATATTTCTTTTGAAGATCAGGATCGCCGCTTAGTTCCGCAGATGATCCGGTCCAGGCCACTTTACCTTTTTGTACAATGTAATGCCGATCGGCGATCTCGAGAAGATCGGTAAGATTTTTATCAACGATGAGTATGGACAGTCCCATTGCTCTGATGGATTGCAGACAACTCCAGATTTTTTTTCTTATCAGTGGCGCAAGGCCCTCTGTCGCTTCATCCAGAATTAATAGACTCGGGTTGGTCATAAGTGCTCTGCCGATGGCCAGCATCTGCTGCTCGCCGCCTGATAGAACACTGCCCATTGCATTCAAGCGCGCAGATAATTCAGGAAACATGTCCAGAATACCTTCAAGTGTCCAGTGTCCGGTTCCATTGCGGTCAGAATGAGTGGAGATGAGATTTTCGAGCACGCTAAGGTTGGGGAAAATCTGTCTCCCTTCCGGAACCAGACCAATTCCAAGCTGGGAAATCTTGTAGGACGCCAGATCAGTAATATCCCTGCCCTCAAATTTTACCTGGCCGGAACTGGATCTCAGAATCCCCATAATTGCGTTGATTGTTGTCGTTTTGCCCATGCCATTGCGACCAAGCAGAGTTATTACTTCTTTGGTTCCGACTTCAAACTCCATTCCGAAAAGAGCCTGGCTCGTACCATAGTAGGTTTCCAGCCCCGAAACCCTAAGCATCAAAAGTCCTCCCCGAGATAGGCTCTCTGTACTTCATCATTTGACCTGATAGCATCGGGCGTATCGGTTGCGATAATGCGGCCATAGACCAAGACACTGATCCGGTCCGCAAGCGCAAAGACGACGTCCATGTCATGCTCGACAAGCAGTACAGTTTTTATTCCGGACAATCCTGCGAGCGTGTCGACCATTCGTTGTCCTTCCTCGGAACCCATGCCTGCCATGGGTTCATCCAGCAGAAGTAGTTCCGGTTCAGTAGCGAGTGCCATCGCAATTTCCAGCTGCCGGCGCTCTCCATGAGAAAGGCTGGATGCACGTTCTTTAGCACGGGACTGCAACGATACCTTTTCCAATATTTCAAAGGCCGGAATTTGCAGAAGTTCGTCGGCTCCGGCGTTTTTCCAGAACCGAAATGAGTGACCTTCGTGAGCCTGAATGGCCAACGCAATATTCTCAATGACCGTTAATCCGAGAAAAACTGACGTTATCTGAAATGAACGAGCCAGACCCCGAAGGGCCCTGCGATGGGCCGGCATAAAAGTAATGTCTCTCTCTTTGAAGATAACGGATCCGCTATCAGGCTTAATCTGTCCGGCGATTTGCGAGATCAGGGTAGTTTTTCCCGCACCATTGGGACCAATTATCGCATGTGTTTCTCCGAGCATGACATCAAGCGTCACGTTGTCAGATGCGCAAACGCCGCCAAAGCTCTTGTGAAGATCAATTATGCTGAGCAAGACTTCAGCCATCTGTCCCGCTCAGCCTGTTGAAAAATCCACTTATACCCCCCTTCATGAAGAGTACGGTTAAAATGAGCAGCACGCCGAAAGGTAAATGCCAGTAGACCGTGATTCCGGAAAGCACCTCCTCAACCAGCAGGAACGTCATGCTTCCGAAAAGTGGCCCGAACAAATATGCCGCTCCGCCCAGTATGACCATAAACATCAACTCTCCGGAACGTGTCCAATCCATCATTTCCGGTGAAATAAATGTCGTAAAGTTCCCAAGTAAGAACCCGGCATAACCACATATGATACCAGAAATCACATATGCCGTTAATTTGTACCTATATGTATCAAACCCTATGGCGTGCATGCGCTCTTCGTTTTCTTTGGCACCACGGATAACCATGCCGAAGCGGGAGTCTATAAATTTTCTTGTGACAAAGAGTACCACCAATAGCGAAACATAACACAAGCCATAAAGGTGCAGCGGGTTTGCAAGATCGAGGCCCGGAAGTTCCGAGCGAACATCGATGGTAAGACCGTCATCGCCACCGTAGGTTTCCATGGATACCATGGCATAAAAGATCATCTGACCGAACGCCATCGTTATCATGATAAAGTACACACCTCTGGTCCGTAAACATACTGCGCCGGTAATCAGGGCAAATAGAGCGGATAGTAAAATTGCCAGTACAATATGAACAATACCGTTGTAAGTAGCGATTAATTCAAATCCGCCATATGTGGCATGATGAGCTGGAATCCCTACGGCGTAGGCACCCAGGCCAATAAAAGCGGCGTGACCGAATGATGCCATCCCTCCGAAGCCAAGTATAAAATTCAGACTGACCGCGGCGATGGCCAGAATAACCAGCCGGATGCATACATCCATCCAGAAGGTCAGTCCCGCTGAAAAAGCGAGAGGCGGCAGAACGGCCAGACCAACCAGCAGCGCCACAATTATCCAATCATACAATGTCACAGGTCTTCTGGGTCCCGTTCTTGAAGCGAAAAAATCCCGGAATGGAAATGTTGTTTTCATTTCCTATCTCACTTTGGGAGGAAAAAGGCCCTGCGGACGGATCGCCAGGATGGCGGCCATTAACAGATAAATAAGCATGGAAGAAACAGCAGGAGCTGCGGT
>Ga0307434_1001424_pt1 | contig 12980 bp, 10 predicted proteins | sample SalMarWE160220MG_FD_202156 | JGI IMG/M metagenome (GOLD analysis project Ga0307434, IMG submission 202156) | Salt marsh sediment microbial communities from the Plum Island Ecosystem LTER, Massachusetts, United States - WE1603-220 | ecosystem: Environmental > Aquatic > Marine > Intertidal zone >... | reverse complement strand
GGGGGAATGTGTACTACTGGCTGGCGAGCGAGACCCCCATTGAGAAGAGCCTTCCGAATACCGACCTGAAGGCCCTCTCGGAAAACAGGATCACCATCACTCCCATCACTTTTGATCTCACCGATCACAAAGAAGCGGAACGGCTCGCCTCCCTTCCCTTTGAGCTCTGAGACCCTCCAAATGCTCCTCTATTGTCCAGGCAAGGATTACTATCCATCTATGGATGTGCTGTTGCTTTTTATGAGAGGCTGGAAGCATCGGACGAGGTGATACCCCCCATCCGGGCTCACATACTGGGGAAGTTCGGAAAAACACCGCTGCTCGGCGCGGCTGCATCGTGAGGCAAAAGGGCAGCCTCCCTCTGGGGGTGTCGGTGAGGCCTGGGCCGGGCCCTTGCCTTCACCTCCTGCGCTCCGGATCAAGAGCCTTGTGTAGGGATGGAGCGGGCTGCCGAGAACATGGATCGATGGACCGATCTCTACCACGGTCCCGGCCACCATAACACCCACCCTGTCTCCGATCTTACGGGCCAGGCCGATATCATGGGTCACAAAGAGCATGGTTAACCCTTTTTCGATCTGGAGGTCCAGGAGGAGTTTGAGGACCTTTGCCTGAACGCTCGGGTCAAGGGAACTGGTCGGCTCGTCCGCTACCACGAGCAACGGCTCTAGAACCAGTGCCCGGGCTATGCAGATCCTCTGCATGGCGCCCATATTGAGCTCGTGAGGGTATCGCTTTAGAAACTCAGGTTCCGTGGAAAGATGCACATCTGCCATCGCCCGCTTCACGCGTTCAGCCACCTCCTCCTTATCGCCGCCGATACCTTGAATCTTGAGGGGCTCTGCCACGATATCGAAAACCGAAAGACGGTGGCTCACCGCTTCATCCGGGTTTTGATAGATCACCCCGATCCTCCGGGCCAGGGACCGATAGTCCCTGCTCCTCCACTCGTCCATATCGCGACCGTCAAAAACACGATGACCCTGATCGGGATGGAGAACCCCTGCAGCGATCATGGCCAGGGTGGTCTTGCCTGAGCCGGTTTCACCCAAGAGGCAGAAGACCTCTCCTGCCCGCAGGTTCAGATCAGTCGGGCAAAGGGCCGTAACCTGACCGTATCGCTTGCTGACCTCCTTCAGCTCAAGACGGCTCGCGATGCCTCCTCGGAGGCAGCGAACCAGGTGACTCCCCGCCGCGATCATCGGCACATCCTTCCGGCGGCAATCCTCTATGGCCTGCGTACACCGGGGCTCAAACGGGCAGCCTGTGGGCGGCGGGTGGTGATGTTCATGAATCGATTCAGGGCCGACCACGTGGGTGTGAGCCTTGCGAGCATCATCCATTTGAGCGTGGCGGTGGCGTATTCTATAAAAGGCATCCCCCCGTATGCCGCCGAGATCGCGCAGGGTCTCCATGCTCGGATAGGCCCGAGCCAGCGCCAGGGTATACGGATGCATAGGATGAACGAGAAGATCCGCTGCCGGCATGGTCTCCATGATCTCACCGAGGTAAAGCACTGCCAAGTCGTCGGCCAGCCTTTGGGCCAGATCGAGATCATGGGTAATCAGCAAGACCGATGTTCCCTGATTGCGCACATCCCGTATTACCTGGGCCACAAATGCCTTGGACATTGCGTCCAGGGCCGAGGTAGGCTCATCCAGAACCACAACCTCAGGATCCATGATCAACGCCATGGCCAAAAGCCCCCGCTGGATCTCTCCCCCGCTCAATTCATGGGGAAACCGGAGGCCCTGTTCGGGCAGGATCCCCATGCGTTCCAGGGCCTTTTCTGACCGTTCCCTTGCCCCGGTCGTATCGGTGCGCCCATGCTGAATCAACGGCTCAGCCACCTGGTCGATAATGCGGTGGGCGGGGTTGAGGTTGGCCGCCCCGTTCTGGAAAACCATGGCTACCCGGGACCACCGGATCTCGTTGAACCTACTTTCATCCAGGCCGGTCAGTTCCGCCTTATCCAGTTTTACACTCCCCGAGATCCCCGCATTATCCGGCAGAAGCCCCATCATGGCCTTGCCCAGGGTTGTCTTTCCGGATCCTGACTCTCCCACCAGAGCCGTGATCCGGCCGGGCTTGAGCGAAAGACTGACCCGGTCCAAGGCAAGGATTGCGTGATCGCCGTCCCGGTAAGTCACGGTCAATTGGTCAATATTTACTGTCACATCGCTTCCTTTAATCGTGGATCAAACACCTTTTCCAGGCTGATGGCCAGAAAGGTGACCGTCATGATCAAGAGGCTCAAGAGAAAAACCGGCGGCAGCAGCCAATTCCACCAGATATCCAGGTAATAGTACTTGAGGGCATAGCTGATCATGATCCCTAAGGACTTCCGGCTCGGGTCGAACAGCCCCAGAAAGGCAAGCGAGGCCTCCATGAACATGGCCATCCTGGCCTTGGTGGCAAACCCGATGAGATACAGGGGAAAGAGCTCCGGCAGCAGATGCCTCACAATAATATAGGCGCCGGAAGCCCCCATCTGTCTGGCGGCATGGATGTGGAGACCGTTCTTCACCACCAGTGCCTGAGCCCTGACGCCCTTGGCGGTAGTCGGCCACAGCATGAACGAAAGTGTCAAGGCCAGCACCGAAGGAGACGGCCTGAACAGGGCTGCTATCAGGATCAGGATCATCACCGCAGGAATGGCCAGCAGGATATCGGCCAGGCGCATGGCAAGCTGGTCCTGCACCCCTCCGAACCAGGCAGCAGAGAGGCCGACGGCCACGCCGATGGCAAGGGAAACAAGGCCGGCAACCAGGCCGAATGCCACTGTGTTCCGCATCCCATAGAGGAGTTCGGAGAAGATGTCCATGCCCCCGTCATTCACCCCCAGCCAGTGGCCTGCTGAGGGCGGGCTGAGCGGGATAAAGGACATGTTATAGGGTTCGTGGGGGGCCAAGGCCGGTCCCAACAGGACCAAAAGGAGCAGAAAAAGGCCTATCCCTGCCCCTGCTACAAACCAGGGGTCTCCGCCCAATTCATGGTGTATCCTACGGTACATGACCTACCCTCGGATCGATCCAACCATAGACATACTCAAGGACCAGATTGACGAAGAGCACCATGAGAGACGAGATGAGGACGATGCCCTGGATCAGGGGCACATCCCGCATGGAAATGGCGTTGAACAGGAGCGTTCCCAGCCCTGGATAGGCGTAGATGGTCTCCACCACCAGGGCCCCGGTGATCATAAAGGCGATGCGCAGGCCGAAGCGTGTGACCATAGGAAGGAGCGCATTCCGCGCGGCATGCGCATACCGGACCCTTGCTGGAGGGAGCCCTTTGGCCCGGGCTGTCTCTACAAACTGTTCCCTGAGCACCATGACCATGCTCCCCCGCGTGAGCAGGAAGTTCCCGGGGAAATAGGCCAGCACCAGGGTAGCAAGGGGCAAGGCCAGATGCTGTGCCACGTCCCATGCCCGGCCTAATGGGGAGAACATGGCATAGGCGGTCTCCGCCCCTGAGGCCGGGAACCATCCCAGGTAGAGGGCAAAGACCAACAGCAGGATTACTCCGGTTCCAATCTCAGGAATTCCCTCCAATACGGTCATGCATCCAACGCCGCTTCTCTCAATGTAACCGCCCCGGCGCCAAGCTGCCTCCACCCCGACAATAAACCCCAGGATCATGGAAATCACGTGAGCTCCTCCCATGAGCAACAGACTCCAGGGGAGGGCCTCCAGGATCAAGGCCGAGATCGGGGTCAGGAAGGCATAGGAATAGCCCCAGTTCAAGGTGAACAGATTCAAAAAATACCGGCTGAAGCCTTCTCCCCGAGTATAGTAGGCCTTGATCTGTGCCTCCTGGTCTGCGGTCAGGGTCACCGGGGAACTGGCATACATGGCGCTTACGAAATCTCCGGGCAGCAAGCGGGGCAAACGGTAGCTGGCATAGACCATAATCAGGCCGGCAAGAACAAAGGCCGGCAGGGGTTTTATAATACGACTGCGCCTCATGTCATCTGATCAGGGACATCTTGTTCTGGGATATAGGAATGCCCTTACTGATTCCTCCTTTGGTAAAAAACCAGACGATTCCTTTGCCGGGGTTGTAGGCAGCCATGGAATCCGGGTAATAGAGGGAGATCGAAGGCAGATCCTCGGCGTAGACCTCCTGTATCTTGAAGACAATGGCCTTTCTCTTTTCCTGGTCCATCTCGAGCATCTGAGCTTCCAGCAGCCGATTCAGCTCCAGGTTTGCATCATAACGGGCGCTGTTGACTGAGCCGACACCGTACTGAGAGGCTATCATCTCGTTGAGTATCCTGGGGTCGCCCGAGATCCCTCCGTGCCCGGATATGGCAAGGTCGAACTCCCATCTCTTTACCCTGCTGTCAGTTGTTGCCTGTTCCATGTTCACAAGATCCACCTGGATCCCGACGGCTTCCAACTGCTTCTTGATCACCTCACCGTCCCTGTCAGCTACGCTCTCACCCGCTACCGTGATGTTCGAGGTCAGCAATTCAACCTTCAGAGGCTTTCCGTCTTTTATAAAGCGACCATCTGAGCCGCTCTGGTATCCCAAGGACTCTATGAGTTTCCGGGCCTTTGCAGGATCATACGGGTAGCTCGGTGTCACTGGGTTGTACATATCGTGGTCGATGCTGAGCAGCCCGAAGGAGGCAGGTGTAGCAAATCCCCGCTGGGACTTCTCGATGATCTCTTTCCGATTGACGGCATAAGCCAGGGCCTGAAGAAAACTTTTTTCATTAAAGGGGAACTTCTTGTGGTTAATCATGAGTTTTTTGTTCCAACCCCGCTCATCCTTAATGATTACCATGCCCTTGGCTTTGAGCTGCTCTGCCATCTCGGGATGGATATTGGCCAAATCAACCTGACCCGAAGAGAGCGATATGAGGGGCTTTCCAGAACGGAGATAGATGAGTCTGTCCACCTTGGGCCTGCCCTGGTAATAGTTCGTAAAGGCCTCGTACAGATAGGTCCCCTTAGTCTTATTGAAATCCCGGAATAGATACGGGCCGCTTCCGATGAAGGCCTTGGGGTCGTTATATGTCTCAGGATCTTCTACCGATCCCCAGATGTGCTTGGGAAGGATAGGCATGGTCCCGCCGATATCCGATAGGAAGGGCGAGTAGGGTCTTTCCAGATAGATGATCACCCTGTGCGGACCCCGAGCCTCGGAACCGCTCACATGGTCAATGCTAATCCAGCGGTACGGGTGCCTCTTGAAGTAATTCAGAGTGAAAACCACATCCTCTGCCCTCAGAAGCTTTCCGTCATGCCATATCGCCTTGGGATTCAAATCAAAGGTAAAGGCGAGTCTGTCCGCGTCAAAAGACCAGGATTCTGCCAGGGCAGGAATGTAGCCCTTTTGGTCCTTCCAGATCAGGGTATCAAAGACCCAGCTCATGCGGATATAGCCAGGGCCACGCGGGTAGTGGCGGTAAGGATTGGGAAAGCCCCAGTCGCCTTTGCTGTCTGAAATGCGGATCTCCCGTATCTGCGATGCCATGCCGCCCGGTAGGTTACTAAAAATCAAGGCAGCCAAAAAAATCAACATACATGCCGCTTTGACTACTGATCGCTTCATTATCGTTTCTCCTCTTTCAAAACAAAAAGCCACGGGCGTGCTTCCCCTTCGTGGAGAAATCACCTTCGTGGCTCGTGGTTGTCTACGATTTTTTGTTATGGAAAGGGCTTCCTGCCCTCCTTGCTCACGCCTCTGTCTTTTACCTTTGTGGCTTCCCTTTGTCAACAACAAAATCGGAAATCCGCTTGCTTAGTGCTTCGATTCGCAAATAAGGTGACGTATTTTGACGAATCAGAGAAGATAAAATGCTCACTCAGCACTAAGTCCTGAGTAAATAAATTCGCCGTCGAATTTATGAATCGATGGACTTAGTGTTTTACTCCTCGTAGGTTTTTCCCTCCTCAATAACACCCAGGACATCAAGGGGGTTTGAGGCGGATTGTAAAGAGGGCGCGGCCTGTCCCCGAAATGTCTCCCTCCTTTGGCCCTATCACCTTGTCGTCCGTACGACGATGAAATGCGTCAATAGACTTGAGAAACGCAAGCAGCTTGGCAAAGATAGTTATCACAAGGGGAGACCTACTTTCCTTTTGCCAATATCGTAGGCCTTTAGATTTATGTCTAATTGATCCGGAGGGATAGTGCTCAGGATTACCTCTTTAAAATCTTCATTTTCAAGGGGCAGATCGCTCACCCCTGAGAGCGCTCCAAGCATAATGATATTGCCTAAAATAGGGTTGCCCAACTTTATTGCTTCATCACTTGCACCGATAAACCATACCTTTGATGCCAAATCCCGGGCGGAGTTCTTGATCTCATCTAAACCGGGGTACTCGATCTCTCCAGCAATAACAGCTACCGGATAGATCGGGCGGGTATTGAGTAAAAGGATCACATTGGGATTACCATAATCCTTCAAGATCCTAATTCCCTCTGTAGGCTCTAATGCTATTACCGCATGGGCTCTTCCCTTGGGTATCTGAGGACTCCAATTAGAGCGTTCCGAGATCCTGATGTGGCTCATAACTGAGCCACCTCTCTGAGATGCGCCAAAGCTCTCTCCGATGGTAATATAATACCCCTTTTTCACGAGCATATTTGCCAAGATCCGTGATGCCATGACATTACCTTGACCACCCACACCAGTGATGATGATATTGTACGGCTCATGCGGCAGCTGTTTGCTTGTCATTGTCTATGCTACCTCCTGTCTTTTAATCGCCCCTTCTGGACAGATATCAGCGCAAATACCACAGCCGGTGCATATAACATCATCGATTCTGGTGACCCTTTTCTGCTGATCCCAGACAAGCCCTGGACACCGGAATATGCGGGTGCACCATCTGTTGCAACCACAACGGTCACCAAGACATAGCTGCTCATCAATGGTCATCTCGTATTGTTTCCCTGCCCTTTTTTCAGGGCTCAGGGCACATATCTGCCGTAGTATCAGAACCTTGAGGCCGTGCTTATCCTCTATGAGCTGATTCAATGTCTCCCGTGTTCCCTCTAAATCAAAGGGATCCCTGATTTCAACCTTTGCCCCCATCGCCTTACATACCTCTGCAATATCCACACTCGGCACCTCCTCTCCGAGGGCATTGATCTCGAGGCCTGGATGGGGTTGGAATCCCGTCATCGCCGTACCGCCATTATCCAGGACCACTAAGGTGAAGTTCGATTTGTGGTGCACGGCGTTAATGAGGGCAGGTATGGCTGCGTGGAAAAATGTGGAATCTCCGCAGACCGCAAGCACCGGTTGCGTGAAGCCAAAGGAACCCAGCTTTCCGAAACCACTGGCAAGGCCAGCCCCGGAACCCATTGAATGCAAGGTCTTTAACGTATTGAAACCACAGGGAAGCATTGCCAGCGAATAACACCCGATATCGCCGCAGACAAAGCCCTTCCGCCCATCCAGTTGAAGTGCGTTATGAATGCTCCAGAAGGATGCCCTGTGGGGACACCCGGGGCAAAAGGTTAACTCCCTTGGAGGTACCTGCAACGTTGCCAATCGCTGGGCCTTCTCCGCATACTCATCGGAAACGGGCTGATAATCAATTGCTAGGATCTGAGCGAGGGCTTCGGCCACCAGATCTGGGTTTAGTTCCCCTACTGAAGGAATTATGCCGTCATTCTTGCCATAAAATCTCTTTATGCCAATCTCATAAGCGCTCTCAGCTGCCAGTATCTTAACGCTCTCCTCCAAAAAGGGGAGCACTTCTTCCACAATGAGGATTTTATCTGTTTTTGATAAATATCGCTTAACCAGCTTGGGTGGCAAGGGCCATGTAGTGCCTAGCTTGAGCAGTCCAACGGTGTTTTCAACCCCAAGGATACGTATGGCCTCTCTGCTGTAAAGGCTGCAGGCGCTACTGGTAATAATCAAAAGCTCTGGCTTATCCGGACCTCTATAGGTATTGAAAGGACAATTCTCAAAGATCTCCCTGGCCTTTTTTATCTTTTTCTGCTGCTCGGTATGCCTGTAAATGACGGGCATGCTCAATGCAGGACCCTGCATAGGATCGAGCATGAAACCATTACACTGAAATTCAGCATGTACATCCTCAGAAGGAATATCACCAAATGTTACATTCCCACTAGCATGAGACATTCTGGTTACGCTTCGTAGCGTAACCGGGTTTCTTATGCTTTCTGAAAGCTCGAAAGCCCATCTGGTCATATCCTTGGCCTCTTGAAAATCCCCTGGCTCTAAGAGCGGGATCTCGAAGAGTCTGGCAAAATATCGTGATTCACCCTCATTAGCGCTGGAAAGGGCTCCTGGATCATCACACGGCACCAGGACCATACCTGCGCGAGTGCCCGAGCCAGCAAGGTGGAGCAAAAAATCAGAGGCCACATTAACGCCATTCTGCTTCATGACACACATTGATCTGACCCCGGAAAGCGATCCTGCTGCAGCTACCTCCATGGCCACCTTTTCATTTGTGGACCACTCTACATAGAGGTTCATCTTTATGGCTACTTTGGCCAGTCTTTCTACAATATCTGAAGAAGGAGTTCCCGGGTATCCAGTAACAACCTTTACTCCAGCCTCTAACGCACCACGAGCAATAGCCTCATTTCCCATGAGCAGGTACTGGGCGCCTTCTCCGCTCTCTATCAAATGGGGCATCGTTCCCTCCATGCCTTATGCAATTATTGTTTCAACGGTCTCGGGTCTTATCCTTAGGTATCAGCGTGCACCCTTCTCCCTCGGGGTTAACAGGCCCTCTTGTTTTGCCTTGATGAAGGCATTCTTCTTCTTGTTGCCTGCGGCCCACACGAGATGCTCTAAATTCTCCCGTGGGATATCATCGAGGATTAAAAAGCCCTCTTTCTGGGCTTTGTCAACGATCTTCTCTCCTCTTTCAGTTCTTATAATAATTGTATTCATATCGGGACGGCCTTCCAGCACACCTACCGAGATGTCGGAGAATTCAGCGGTCATGTCCATGCAGTAATTACACCCTTTGGGGACTAATTTCCGTATCTCATCCAAGGGTATTTCTATCTTTCCGGTGCCAATATATACCTCCATTATCTCTGCTGGCGGCGGAGGAATGTCAATCTTAGTAATCTTATCCATGTCTATACGCTCTGAGATAAAAGACTCAAACGCCCTAAAATCGACTGCCCAGGTGCAAAATAAACCCACCACCAGATCAATGGGATCAAAGAAATCTTTATCCCCCATAGGGTTAGATCGCATCTTAGCTATGGCAAGGGTTTGGCACGGGGTAGCTACTATGCCTATATGATCATAGCCTCCCCTAATGGCTTGGTTTAGTGCCGAAAGGGTTGGTGCAGCTGTATACTTAGAACTTGAGCATGCGAGAACATCCTTTGGGCTTACGGCGATTCGCGGTATCGGGAGTAACCCATCTCTGTCGGTGAGCACCGCAGCATTGACGTACCCCTTGCTGAGGGCAAAGCTCATAAGGGCAGACACTGTTCCTCCTGCTTGAAATGAGGCATTCGCAATGTGACCGCCTGCCTTGGATATCCTTATCGAACGATGAAATCCCAATGGATTTTCGTCATATGCTCTGCCGAAAAATCTCTTTGATAGCTCATTCAGATCCACGTGAACCTTCGGGCAATATGCCCAGCATCTTCCTTCTGGAAGGGTACAGGGAAACAATATGGCTGTCTTACCCCTGTAGGATCTAAAATAGGGGCACAGATTAATGCATGCACCGCATCCAATACACAAATCCTTATCCAATACATCTTCAAGCAATTCACTGGGTCCAAAAACCTTCATAGGTAAGTCTCCTAAACTATTAAGAAAATTCTGCTATCAGAGTAATTGGCGTATTTGGAGAGAAGAAGAAAAGATACGGACGACGTTGTGTTTTCAGATTGGTATTACAAACTGGAGGGTATATGCTGCTTTATCTCCCGGGCTAGCTTTTCAAGCTCTTCTGGATCCCCTTTCCCCATCTCCCACTGCGACACCGGCATCCCGTCGTTTTCCCATCTGGGCATGATGTGCACATGGAGATGGGGCACGAGTTGATCGGATGCCTTTCCGTTGAGCTGAAGCACGGTGATCCCCTCAGCCTTTACTACCTCTTTCACCGCAGCGGCACACCTCTTTACCGCACCCATGACAGCCGAGAGATCAGCCTCCGAGATCTCGAAGATATTCTCGGCGTGGTCCTTGGGAATAACCAGCATATGGCCGCGCGAGGCGGGATTGATATCCATGAAGGCAAGGACCTTGTCCTCATCCAATACCTTCACCGCCGGTATCTCGCCGGCCGCGAGCTTGCAGAAGATACAATCCATAGCTATCTCCTTCTTTAAAATCTGAAATGAGATAATTGCTGCCAGAAGCTCTTCCGGGTTCACCGTTCAAGGTTCAGAGGTTATAATCTGCTTAGGATATTTCAACTGCGAGGCTTGAACGGTGAACTGCTCAACGTAGGTGCGTGATATGTCCTCTTGAATGCTGGATGTGTTTGTTATGTATATCCAGCTTCGGCTTCCCGTTTCAAGCGCCGGATAACGTCTTCCTGCAATCAGGGCAGGTATCCCAGAAATCCTTTGGAATCCCCTTGGTGATCTTCCCGAAATAGTCCAGCTGAAACCAGGACGCAAAGGGCCTTCCACATACTTTGCAGGTCTTCATGGGGAGGGTTCTGCCCCAGCGGACGATGGTCCTCTCGGTTTCCGTTTCCTCAAGCTTGATGCAGTTGGTGGGGCAGACATAGACACATGCGCCACAGGCTATACAGGTCTTTGGATTGATCTCCAGAGGCGGTCCCACCTTCCTGTTCGCGCCCCTTCCCAAAAACGTAATCGCATCAACCCCGACAACTTCGCGGCACACCCTTTCACAGAGACCGCAAAGAATACAATCGTCATGGTCGAGCGTGAATCGGGGCTGGCCCACGGAGTATTCCTCTGCCAGATCCTTGAGAACCGGCACCTCCGGGCTCCTGGCCAAAAGCAGCTCTATGACCATCCGCCGGGCCCTCATGACCTTTTCAGTCCTGGTCTGCACACTGATACCCTCCATTACCGGGTACGTACATGAGGTGGTGAGCCGGGTCCTCCCTCCCTTTGTCACTTCCACCAGACAAAGCCTGCACGCGCCATAGGGCTTGACTGCCTCGTGATAGCAGAGATGAGGTATATCAAAGCCGTTATCCAGGGCAACTTCAAGGACACTCTGGCCCTTTTCCCCTTCAACCTCAATTCCATCTATGGTGAATGTAATCATCGTCCACTAACCTTTTCTTGGTTGCTAGTTGTCGGTCAAGATCGTACATGAAAGAAATATATCAACCGCAGACACACACAGACTATTGTGGCGACGACCTGTCGCCACAATAACCGTCATGCCCTTCGGGCAGCCCTAAAACAATTCTTTAAATCTCAGGCTTCAGATCCCTCAGCGATTTGTTTCTTTCGCGAAGCGATTGCATTTTTTGTTCGGCCAAGTCGGCCGAACAAAATGTCTGCGTCTTTCTGCGTGGGTCAGCGGTTACTATGATTCCCGTTACACGACCTCGATTGCATCAAATTTGCATTCAGAAACACAGGCGCCGCACCGGATGCACTTCTCAGGATCGATCCTGTGCGGCACCTTCTTTTCGCCCGTTATGGCATCGCTCGGGCATACCTTCTTGCACATTCCGCACGCAGTGCATTTATCGGCATTGATCCGGTACGTTATGAGGGCCTTGCACACCCCTGCGGGGCATCGTTTATCCTTGATATGAGCCTCGTATTCATCCCTGAAATACCTGAGTGTGCTCAGTACCGGATTCGGGGCCGTCTGCCCAAGGGCACACAGCGATGCCTCCTGCATCACCCAGCTCAGCTCCTCAAGTAACTCAATGTCACTCTCTTTCCCCTTTCCCTGCGTAATTCCATCCAGGATTTCATACATCCTGCGAGTTCCTTCCCGGCACGTGGTGCACTTCCCGCAGCTCTCGTCCTTCAGGAAATTCATGAAGTACTTGGCTATGTCCACCATGCAGGTCGTATCGTCCATGACGATCATACCGCCGGAACCCATGATGGATCCAACCTCGGATAGCTTATCGAAATCAACCGGTATATCTATCAATGAAGCAGGGATGCATCCGCCCGACGGACCGCCGGTTTGAACCGCCTTGAGCGTTCCGCCCCCCGGAATCCCGCCTCCGATATCGTAGACAATCTCCCTGATAGTCATCCCCATGGGGACCTCCACGAGGCCCGTGTTGTTTACCTTCCCTACCAAGGAAAAGATCTTGGTCCCTTTGCTTCCTTCGGTTCCTATGCCCCTATACCAGTCTGCGCCTCTGTTGATGATAAGGGGAACGTTTGCCCATGTCTCTACGTTGTTGAGATTGGTCGGCTTGTCCCACAGCCCGCTCTCGACGGTATGGATATGTTTTGCTCGAGGCTCTCCTGCCTCCCCTTCGATGGAGGCCATCAAGGCGGTTGACTCCCCGCACACAAAGGCCCCGCCTCCCCTGCTGACCTTGATATCGAAATCGAACCCCGTTCCGAGGATATTCTTCCCCAGAAGGCCGCATTCCCTGAGTTGCTCGATAGCTATCCTCACGTTTTCGGAGGCCAGCGGATATTCATAGCGCACATACACATACCCCTCGTCTGAACCGATGGCATACGCACCGATCATCATGCCTTCCAGCACGCTGTGGGGGTTCCCCTCCAGCAGGCCCCTGTCCATATAAGCACCAGGGTCTCCTTCATCGGCATTACAGATCACGTAATGCTTGTCGCCATGAGCCTTCCTGCAGGACTCCCACTTCACGCCTGTGGGAAATCCTCCCCCGCCCCTGCCGCGCAATCCGGATCTCTTTACTATATCTACAACCCCCTCAGGGGAATACTCAACGAGCACCTTTGCGAACGCCTCATATCCGCCTATGGCGAGATAATCCTCCAGTCTCGTGGGATCGATGAGGGCGTTGTTCCCGAAAATGACGGGCATCTGCCCCTTGTAAAAGGGTACC
>Ga0307434_1001421_pt1 | contig 12997 bp, 19 predicted proteins | sample SalMarWE160220MG_FD_202156 | JGI IMG/M metagenome (GOLD analysis project Ga0307434, IMG submission 202156) | Salt marsh sediment microbial communities from the Plum Island Ecosystem LTER, Massachusetts, United States - WE1603-220 | ecosystem: Environmental > Aquatic > Marine > Intertidal zone >... | reverse complement strand
ATAGCATTAGAAAATTTTTTCGAGAACTGGGGAATTTCGGAGTTTCCAATCAAAAGGAGTTCTATACCCAATCGTGGATTGCATCGATTAAGGCTGTCTATACTCGATTTTATTGATTTGTTTGAATTAGATGATTTATCAACTTCCCAAGCAACAATGACATCCGAAAAAACTTCTTTGGCTAGTTTTATAACTCCATATGTTAGTAACGGAGCCGTCCATGCAATATCTATAGAATCGGCTCTAATTTTACTTGTAAACCCTAGTGTTTTTTCAATTTGTTTCTGCGCAAAAATGCTGAACTGGGGAATTGTTTCAAATCCTAAATTTTGGGCAAGATCGTTTAGGAGTTCTTTGCAGACACGATCAAACTTAATTTTTGTCACATAATAGCCCCCATACCAATTAATGGTTTTTATTTAATTTAAGGGGAACTGAACAAATCGTGGATTCCAAATATTCATTTACTTAAATATTTGCAGAATATTAGAATCTCTTCGTTAATCAATGTCTCAATTATCTGCTTAGTTCTACCCTTTTCTGGAATCTCGACAGCTGATTCAAAATAGTTTTCCTTAAAGAATTGGTGAAAAAGACTGTTTTTCAACAATGTACTTCTATTAGGCTTCGAATATGATTGTTGCGGCTTTTCGGGTGTCGAGTTGTGCTGTGGAATTTCTGAAAAAAGCTGTTTTTCAACAATCTTCTGCTATTAGGCTCCTAATATGATTGTTTGGTCAGTTTTCTCGGAGTCGCTTGCTGGGCACTGAAAGAATCCGTTCGTACTCGTAGATTACCCGTGAAGTCACAGTCCATGCCTCCAGCATCTCCGAGTCCACGCACACAACCTCGTCCGCCAACTTTGTTGTAGTTTCTGAGAGGTGACCGTGCGGGAAGCCGCCGACAATCAGTGCTGGTCTCCGCTTTGCCTGTAGTGTGGAAACCGCATCTTGCAGGGTTGTCGGTTTGCCCTGTCTGCTGAAGGCTAGGATATAGTCAGCTTCTGCTTCGGCAAGTAAAGTCTGTAAGGTTTTGTGTTCCAGCTTAAGCAGTGTCTCTCCTGTGGATGGAACCTTTTGCTGCTGGAATAGCTGCTCCATTAGTCCGGTGAAGCGGTTGTAGTTTCTGGGCAGCCGAGTGGCGGGATTAACTGTGATGACGTAGTCGTTGCAGGTGTGAACGTAGGTTTGGAGCAGCCCTTCCTTGTTGAGGGGGGAGCCTAGGGCTTCAAGCAGGGCGAAATGGGTTATGTCTGGGCGTCCCCGTTTTTCGCTGTTTTCAAGTTTCTTCATTGCTGAATGATGAAGTGACCTGTCAAGCAGAAGCTGCGCTGGAGGTTTTCTCTGTCTTTTGGAGTGGCTCCTGACAGCGGGGTGACTCCACAACCCGTCGGGAACCGTCTCAAGAGCAGCCTCAGCCAATACAAGAATAAGCAAACCTGATCACTAGACTAGAATCAAGGTTTTGGGGATAAAAAGCTTAATCTTCCCCAAATTTTTTGTTGCTTTTTTGCGGTGTCTTCTAGATGTAATACTTGTGGTCTCTGGTCTTCTTTATTGTGTCCAGAAATGCTCCGGCGAAATAGTCTAACCAATTCTGTTCCTGAAGATCTAGGTCAGCCTCATCAAATGTTACGGCTTTCTCCTCAGAAATGGCTCCTGCTTTCCTAAATTTGTGAACAAGTCGCTGCTGCATTTTAAATTGAACCCCAGACATAGACATATTCTAGTTCCCCCTCCTTCTTTTTCCATAGGTTTGTTAATAGAATGCTCGAAATAAGCGACAAAACGCAATAGCTTTTTGTCAACAGTCACTAAGAGAATTCTACAGGTTAATTTAATACACTTGTTGCATATTAAGGATGTGGATTTGTGATTCAATTTTAGCCAACCAGCGCAACTTGACAAAAATTGGCAATCCTCGTTAACTCCGTCATGGAGTGGGCATGTGGAAAGGTTTAAGTGTCTTGTAAACAGTATTGTTTACGGTGGTTTGGTGACTCAGGTTCAGCTTAGATTATCCCAAAAAACGCTTGAGGAAATAGACAGATGGGTCGCAGAAGGGCGCTTTAAGAACCGAAGCGATGCAATAAGAACAATAATAAACTTTTATGAGGAAAGGGAAAAAACCCGCGGATTCTACAAAATGCTGGCAACACGAAGCGAAGAAGCAAAAAAACATCCAGAAACTCTCATTCCTTTAGAGGATTTACAGTGACCTTCACCGTACTTCTGCATCCAAAAGCCGCTAAAGCCCTAAAGAAAGTTGAGGAACAAACAAGGTCAACGATAACAGAAAAACTGAGAGAACTGGGAAATCAGCCAGAAAAAAGTGGAAAGCGCCTCAAATACTCTGACTTCTGGAGCCTAACAGTCGGAGATTATCGCGCAATTTATGAAATAAACAGAAACAAAAATCAGGTAATCATCTTATTCATTGGACACAGAAAAAAAGTCTACGATGACTTCTCAAAAATGTTCTAAACCTGTGCGATATCTCTCGCACCTCACCCTTTTCACAGTTCGCTCTTAGACAGAGTTAATTTTCCGTTTTCCTCCACAAATAAAACCAGATCGCCCATCTTGAAGTTATGTCGTTTCCTAACATCGCTTGGAATTGTTAACTGAAATTTTCTCGTGATTTTGCTGGAGCCTATAACTTTCCGCACTTTAAATCCCATAGTTCCGATGCTGGGTTAGTTTTTTAAAGACATCCACTATTTGTAGTATTTATAGGATTTGTAGGAGATTAGGATGATTGACGAACAGGAGCAAAGGAAACTGCGCGAAAAGGAGGACAAAAAATGCCCGTAAAAGGCTATGACTCGGTGAATCTGCCCTCTGGACTATACCGCAAAGTGTGGGAGCTGATTGAGGCTAGAGCCGACTTAGGCTACCGGAGTATAACAGAGTTTGTGGCGGAAGCGGTGAGAAAAAGAGTTGAGGAACTAAATTCTGTGCCCTGAAAGTCCAAGAAGTTACATTGACGGCTTTTGGCAAATGAACACAAAATAGACTGCCTTAGCTGTTTTGTGGGATTAAGTTTTTGTAGGTGACGGCGATACGTATTCTGCTTCAGGCTGATGGAAGTATTTCATGATGAGTTTCTTTAATCCGCTGCTTGTTTTCGCTGTTTCAATCGCCCTCTTCGTTGTCTTGCTGTATCGGCGAGTGGGTTTAGGCGTTTCGTTAACTGTTGCAGCGTTTCTGATGAGCCTTCTGTCCCTCGGAATCTCCGGAACAGCAACAGTGCTACTTGAAACCTGCATAGACCCAGACACTTTGACGCTGGTTTTCGCCAGCTTCTTCATCATACTCCTGAGCCAGCTCTACAAAGAAACAGGATTAGTTAACATTTTAACCAGAAGCCTACGCGGATTCATCAAAAACCCAAAGGTCACAATTAGCCTTCTCCCCGCGGTCATCGGACTCTTGCCCGTTGCAGGCGGAGCCCTAATGTCGGCGCCCATGGTTGAGGCTGAAGCGGACAAGCTGGGACTTGACGAAACAAAGAAAACCTACATAAACATCTGGTTCCGGCACGCCATCTTACCGATTTATCCCCTGAGCCAGTTCCTTATCCTGACAGCCGCCTTGACCGGAACCAGCATAGACGATCTCATCGTCAGACAAGCCCTCGTAGTAGCAGTTATGATTATAGTTGGATACTTTGTAGGGTTAAGAAAAATCCCAAACATCAAAAACGTGGAGTCGGAGACAAAATCAAACCCAAAAGCCAACCTTAAAGGGCTAGCCTATTCCTTTTCACCAATCATTGTGACAATCATTCTTACAGCCGCATTAAACGTGAACATCGCAATCTCAACACTAGTGGGAGCAATCACCCTCTTGGCTATAACAAGAACAAAAGTGACAATATTCCAGAAAGTTCTGAAAAACGGAGCAATATGGGAAGTGACGCTGGCGGCTTTCAGCGCGTTACTCCTCAGAAACGTTACATTGGCTTCCGGAGCTTCACAGATTCTCGGCAGCGCCATAGCAAACACGAACCTAAGCGGAATCATAGTGCTTTCAGCCGTTCCAGTGGTTCTAGGCCTTCTTCTCGGCTCCGCCTCCGGATCAGTTGCGCTTAGCGTTCCTATCCTCGCCGAAACCGTGACTTTCATCCCAAAAAACGTAAGCTTACTCTACATTTCAGCGTACCTTGGCTATTTGGGCGCCCCAACACATCTCTGCCTGGTTTTCACAGCCCAATACTTCAAGTCAACCATAACCAAAAGCTACAAGTATCTAATTCCGTCAATAATCGTTTCAATAATCGCGGCGCTAATAACATACCTTCTGGCTTAAACGCAAAAAAGCTGAAACAGGTACATCATGCTCACGCAGATTCATGTAAAAACTTAATGCATACTACATAGAATGGTTATCTGCGATGAACTCCACCAAACAGATTGCGCTCAAACGTGTTCACATTCTCTTTGAGTTAGCTAAGGAAGTGATTCGTGAAGACCCTGAACTGGCTCAGCGTTACGTCCAGACAGCGCGCAGGATAGCTATGAGAACCCAGCTGCGGCTTCCCAAAGAGTATAGGCGGCTCATCTGCAGAAAATGTAAAAGCTTTATTTTGCCGGGCGTGAACTGTCGTATCCGGATACAGCAGAGAAGGGAACCTCACATGGTAATAACATGCTTAAATTGCGGCGGGCACTCCCGTATTCCACTAAAACGAAGGAAGAAACCGTGATAACACCAAAAATGAAGCGGCGAATAAAGAGTGCGCTCAGCGCCGAGAGCCCAACAGTGCATGTTGGAAAAGAGGGGGCAACAACCCAGATAATAAACGAGGTCGCCAAGCAGCTGGACACAAGAGAGATGATCAAAGCCAAAATATTGAGGTCAGCCCTCAAAGAGGAAGAAGCGAAAAACATTGCGGCAAAGATTGCCGAACAGACAGAGTCGCAGCTGATTGAGGTTCGAGGTCACACCTTTCTCCTCTACAAGCGTAAGACGAGAAAAAGGGTGAAAACTTTATAACCGTGCAGAAAGGTTGAGTTTCTAGACCACGAAACTAATATAAGACATCTCTTTTCCCTTACTGAAGGAAAAAATCAGGAAGAAGAAGCTTTGCCGACACCTTACGATGTTCCTCCATCAATTCTCATAGAGAAGCTAGCTAAGCATCTGAAACAGGAAGTGGATGAAATAACTCCCCCCGCATGGGCGCCATTCGCCAAAACTGGCATTCACACTCAACGCCCCCCTACCAACCCAGACTGGTGGTTTGTCCGATGCGCCTCTATTCTACGTAAAATATATGTGAAAGGACCTATAGGCATCGAGAAACTCCGCCAAGAATACGGCGGCAGAATAGACAGAGGAGCAAAACCGGAACATGCCAGAAAAGGAAGCGGCGCCATAGTCAGAAAAGCCATGCAGCAGCTTCAAGCAGCAGGTCTGGTGGAACAGTCAAGAAATGAGGGAAAAATAGTGACAAGTGAGGGGAGACGGCTGCTAGACAGGCTGTCCACTGAACTGAAAAGGGAACTTGAGAAAACTGTGCCCGAACTCAAAAAATATTAGGTGAAAAAAGAGTGAGCGAAGAAGAGCTGGAAGCCCTCAGAAAAAGAAGGATGCTTGAGCTGCAGCAGAGGATGGCAGAGGAGCAGCAGCAAGCCCAAGCGCAACAGCAGCTTGAGGTACAAAAGCAGGCTCTGCTTCGCAGAATACTTACTCCTGAAGCTAGGAGTCGCCTCACAAACTTGAACATGGTTAAACCTGAGTTCACTCAGCAGCTTGAAATGCAGTTGCTTCAGTTGGCTCAGCAGGGAAGAATAAACCTTCCCATAACTGATGAGCAGTTGAAAGAGCTGCTGGTAAGGCTTCAGGCAGGTCGCAGAGACTACAAAATTAGGAGAGTGTAAAAGATGGCAAGAAACAAACCGACCGCAAAAAAACGGAGGCTTATCAAGGCTGGAAAAGAGAAGAAGCCTGTTCCCACATGGGTTATAGCCAGAACAAATGGGCAGGTTAGAACCAATCCGAAGAGGAGACGCTGGCGACAGAGGAAGATAAAGGCTTGAGGGAAATGCGTATGGAAGAACCTGTTGATGTGGCTGAAGAAGAGTTAGAATTGGAAGAAGAATTGGAAGAGACTGAGGAGCCAGAAGAGGTTTTAGATTCCGAAGTTTCCGAGGAAGAGGATGAGGAACTCGAAGAGGAACTTGGGGAAGAAGAGGAGTTCGTAGAAGCTGAAGAGAAAGTCAGCAGGAAAGAAAAGGAGGAGCCAGAGGAGGACATCGTTGAGGAAAGGTTCTACACGATTCCTCTGGGGAAGGCGTGGATCTCCCCAAGAAAGAAACGTGCCCCCAAAGCTGTAAGAATTGTGAAAAGTTTTGTATTAAAGCACATGAAGGTCCGCACAGAGGCTGAGGGGGAGGAAGAGCCTGAGAGGCTGGTCATAGACAATGAAGTTAACGAGAAACTGTGGGAGAGGAGCATTGAGAAGCCGCCTAGAAATATCAGAGTCCGCGTGGTTAAGGATAAGGAAGGGGTAGTAACTGTTCTTCTTGCTGAAGGAGACTAAATTTGCCGCTGTTCATCTTTGATGTTTTCGGTAACGCCAGCATAGGGGTTTACTCGCTCGTCAATGACAGAATTGCAATTGTTCCCCCGCAGGTTCCAGAAAATAAGAGACAGAAGGTTGAGGAATGGTTGAAAGTCAAAGTTGTTGCCACCACAGTGGGCAAATCATTGGTCACAGGCGCCCTAGCCTGCTCCAACTCCAACGGCGTAATCCTTCCCCCATTCGCCACGGAGGCGGAGGTCGCAGCCATTAAATCAGCCGCTGACATCAACGTGACCATCATGGACACGAAGAAAACAGCCTATGGGAACATGGTGTTGGCGAACGATAAAGGTGCCGTGGCTGATCCTAGGCTGAAAAAGAGAGACAGGGATAAGATAGGGGACACTTTGGGGGTTGAGTTGGTCTCCAATGAGATAGCGGGATTACCGTATGTGGGGTCGCTTGCAACCGCCACAAATAAAGGTGTGCTGGCGCATCCCATGCTTAGGGAGGATGAACGGAAAGTGCTGGAGGATGCGTTGAAGGTTCCTGTGGATGTGGGAACCATCAACTGTGGAATACCTTATGTTGCCACGGGTCTTTTGGGAAACAGTTACGGGGCTGTGGCTGGGTTCTTGACTACTGGACCCGAAATGTTCATAATAGGACAAGCCCTTGATGTGGTGAAGTAAAATGAGTGAAGTCAAAGTTTTCAGAGTGAGTGGAAAGATTAGTAAACCCAACTTTCAGACAGAGTTCCGGAAGGAGGTTCGAGCCTTGAAGCCGGAGGATGCGGTGGAGAAGGTGTTCACGGAGTTGGGGAGCAGGCACAGGGTCAGGCGTTATCAGATGACCATCTCTAAGGTGGAGGAGCTGAGCCCCGACGAGATTGAGGATGTTCTGTTGAAGAAGATGACTCAGGGAGCGGAAGAACCTGTCCAGTGACGAGGAGACCTTCCGTAGATTGGCTTTGGAGTCGCGTTTCTTAGAGGAGACAGTCAACGAGCTGCAGTCCAGAATCAGCCTTACAAACTCTGCTTTAAACGAGCTGAGGATTTCAGGCATGACGCTGGAGGGGCTGGAAACAGAGAAGAAAAACGCACAGCTTTTTGTTCCTATCGGCGGAGGCTCCTACGTTAAAGCCAAGTTGGAAACCGCAAACACGGTTGTTGTGGGTGTAGGTGCGGATGTGGCTGTGGAGCGGACGTTGAAGGAGGCGAGGGAGGAGCTGGAGGCTCGGATAGCTGAACTGGAGAAGACGAGGGAGGCGTTGGTGCAGCAGTTTAATCAGGTTGTTGGGAGGATTCAGGAGAACAGGGACAGGCTTGAGGAGATTACGGCGAAGCTGAGGGAAGGAGAGGGGCAGAGCGGTGTTCGAGAGGCTAAGAAAGGGGCTTAGCAGCGCAGTCAGCAAGATTGTTACAACTGAGCTGAAGGCAGAGAAGCTGCGTCCCATTTTGGACGAGTTTAGGTTGAATCTTATCGAGAATGATGTTGCGGTGCCCGTGGCCTATTATATCACCGATGAGCTGGAGAAGAGGCTGGATGGGGTTGAGGTGAAGAGGCTGGGCGACAGGAAAGAGCTGGTGAGGGATACGCTTCACGAGGTTTTGGTTGAGATTTTGACCACAAAGGAGACTGTCAATCTGCTGGGCAGCATTGAGGAGAAGAGGCGGGCTAAGGAGCCGTACACGATTCTTTTTGTGGGAATCAACGGCACAGGCAAAACCACTAGCATAGCCAAGGTTGCGCAGTTTCTGATGAAGAAGGGCTACTCGGTTGTTCTTGCTGGAGCCGACACTTACCGTGCGGGTTCCATAGAGCAGCTGGAGCAGCATTCCAAGAAGTTGGGTGTGCGGATGATTAAGCATGAGTATGGTGCTGACCCTGCGGCTGTGGCGTATGATGCCATCCGTCACGCGGAGTCTCGGGGAGTAAACGTGGTTTTGATTGACACTGCGGGGCGAATTCAGACTGACAGGAACTTGATGAGTGAGCTGGGTAAGATTAAGCGGGTTGTGGGTCCGGATTTGACGGTTTTGGTTGTTGATGCTTTGATTGGGAATGATGCGGTTATGCAGGCTGAGGAGTTTCATCAGAGCGTGGGCATCGACGGGACCATACTGACGAAGGTTGACGCGGACGTTAAGGGCGGCTCGTCGCTGAGCGTGGCCCATGTGACTGGGAAGCCCATCATCTTCATCGGGGTGGGGCAGGAGTACAAGGACTTGGAGGCTTTTGAGCCTGAGCGGTTCACCAAGATGATACTTGGGCAGTAGAGAATCATCTTTTTTAAGTTAGTTTGCGATTCATTTAAGTCGGGAATGCGTGTTTCTGCATTTTGGTTTAGGGAGGATGGCGTGTTGAGGGTTGCCATGGCGCAGGTAAATTCGACTGTGGGCGATTTGGAGGGTAACGTGGCTAAGATACGGAAGTTTCTTGCAGACGCAGAAAAGCGCGGAGCCGATTTGGTTGTTTTTCCCGAGTTGGCTGTCACGGGTTATCCGCCTCAGGATTTGCTGCTTGAGAACGGGTTTGTCGAAAAGAACAAAGCGTTGTTGGAGCAGTTGGTCAGCGGTAACAGTGTTGATGTGGCTGGGGTGGTTGGCTTTGTTGACCGAGAGGGAAAGAGTTTGTTTAATGCTGCAGCCGTCTTTCAGCGCGACAAAATAGTGGGTGTGGTTCACAAGGCGCTTCTGCCCACCTACGACGTTTTTGATGAGGACAGGTACTTCAAGGCTGGGAAGGAGGCGGAGATTGCACCGGTGCCAGTTACAGTAAACGGAGAGACTGTTAGGTTGGGTGTGGAGATTTGCGAGGACCTGTGGGACAGAGACTATGATGTGAAGGTATCGGATTTGCTGGCGGAGCGGGGCGCAGACCTGATTGTCAACGTTTCTGCTTCGCCGTTTTTTGTCGGCAAGACTCGGGAGCGGATTGCTTTGCTGAGGGAGAAGGCAACCAAAAATGGTGTGCCAATCTTTTATGTGAATTTGGTTGGGGGGCAGGATGAGCTGGTTTTTGATGGTCAGAGCTTGGCGGTGGATAAGGGGGGCGTCCTGATTGCTGTGGGCAGGCAGTTCGAGGAAGACCTTACACTAACGGACATCGACCTGAAGAAAGGCACTGCAGAGAGGGTTGAGGCTCCGGTGCAGGATGAGACTGCGGAGATGTTTGGTGCGCTGGTGCTGGGGATACGGGATTACTTCGGGAAGTCTGGTTTTGTGCGTGCTGTTTTGGGGTTGAGCGGCGGCATCGACTCTTCGGTGAGCGCCTGTATTGCCGCTGAGGCGCTGGGCAGAGAGAACGTCATCGGGGTTTACATGCCCTCCAAATATTCCAGTGAGCACGGCAGGGTGGATGCGGAGCGGTTGGCAGGGAATCTGGGCATATTTTTTGTCAGGTTTGGGATACAGGAGGTCGTGGACAGCTACCACCGAACCCTAGAGGAGCCGCTGGAGCAGATAAGAGCGCATTTTGGCACAAGAAAAGAAGAGGATGACTCTGTTGCCGACGAGAACATTCAGCCCCGAGTCAGAGGAAACTGTCTGATGGACATCTCCAACAGGCTGAAGGAATTGAAAATCTTGGTGTTGAATACGGGGAACAAGACTGAGGTGGCGCTTGGCTTCTGCACATTGTATGGGGATATGGCGGGCGGAATCGGGGTACTAGGCGACGTGAGCAAGCTGGAAGTCTACAAGCTGGCAGAATACGTGAACAGGAGGGCGGGCAAAGAGATTATTCCTCGGAGTGTGCTGGAGAAGAGGCCGTCGCCTGAGCTTAAGGAGGGGCAGTTTGACCCCTTCAACTTTGACATAGTCAGCCCATTGGTGGATGAGATTATAGAGAACCGTAGAAGCAGGCAGGAGCTGATTGAGATGGGCTATCCGCGGGAGGCTGTGGAGGACACTTACAGGCGGATAAGAAACTCGGAATACAAGCGGAGACAGGCAACGCCAAGCATCAAAATCACACCCAAAGCCTTCGGCATAGGATGGAAAATGCCCATAACCAACAAATACCAAGACTAAGAAAACATCGAGGCTGCTTACAAGTAATTCTCAGATTAGATATATGTTCAAAAAAACAAGATGCTTATAAGTGGTTCTCAGAATAGTAATAATGTCGGCGTGATGGAGCACATTAAGATGACATTGTTAACAGGATTCCACCGACAGTGGTTTTCAATGGCATCTTACTGGTTTGGAACTCCATCACTCTACCGTTTTTGATTTTCTAGACTCTTCTTCTTGAGCTATTTTTTTCCTTAGAAATTCAATCCATGCTGAAAATTGGCTCTTCGCAAATTCAAGAACATTAGAATTTGCTCTGATTTCAAACCTGAAGTCACTAGTCTGAAGGAATTCAAAATTTTCAGAATTCTCAGAACGCGGTTCAGAATCTGTCGTCTTTGTTTCTGTCCCACGTCCCAAGAGTGAAAAAATCTTATCCCCTTCTTTTTGAATTAAACCCGCATACATCAAAATTGAAATTAGACTATCTCGGTATCGACTCCTAGCTGTTCCCGACCAACTTTTATTCAGTTTCCTCTCAATATCGATTATGATGTCCATGGGGTCTCTTGCTTCACCTTGTATCGCTTTTAAAAATGATATTATTTCTTTGTAAGCTGGTTGATTTTTTAATAGTTCACCCAAATATTGTTTTGCCTCTGATTCTTTTCCTGCAGTTAATAGGCGTGCATATTCTGTTCCAGATGAAGTTAATACATACAAGCCTCGTTTTCCACCAGATTTTGTAAGTCCCATATCTCGTGAGGCACTTAATGCTTGACTTGCAGTAATTTCATGAAGGTTTGAAGCAATTGCCATGTCTTTATACATTGCAGGTCGTTTGTAAGTGAATAATACAGACATCAATTTGTTGATAGCTTCTATACTTTGGCTAGGTGTCGCTATTGGACCTTCAACAATTTTGTCATCAGACATCACGCGTATACCTCCTATATTACTGTAGTGTATGCAATGGCATATAAGCTTTACTATGATGCTTACTTATGTGCTAACTTTACTTACGAGGCCGTCTAATTTTTTTAAACCGATGCTAAGTTTGAATTTATCCAAGCCGAACAGTAATGACATCTTTTCTGACTGGAAGTTTCAGGTTTGTTTCATTGGGCATTATTAAAAAACGAGAAAAAAGACTACAATTAATCTCTTGCTCTTTCTGGATTCGAGAAACTTTTCTATTGACTTCATCCGTTAACTTAGCTAAACGTCTTTTTTTAGGCGAACAACATCAACAGGAACAAATCATTGAACATAGTAAAGTGTATTTTTGGATTATTCCCTTTTAGTGTTGCTTTTGCTATGTAACTCTACTTGGTAGCACTATGTTGTCTGTGTGTTTTGTTTTGTTGTGTTTGTGAGTTTGTTGAAGAGTTTTTGGTAGTATGTTGTTTTGAGTTGGGGTCCTTTTCCTATGCCTGGGCATTGGTTTGTGTGGGAGAAGGAGTATTTGTTGTTTCCGTGGTTTTTGAGTTGGAAGGGATAGAATCTGCAGATTAACGGTCTGACCCTGTAGATGGTGCACCGATTATCCTTCAGAAAGAAGCATTTCCCCTCCCCAGTCTTCCTCATCTCGTAAATGTAGGGCTCAGAACCAGAAACCTTCTCGGCGAACTCGTGGACAGCAAGCAAAGTCTCATTCGATATACGCATAGCATCTGCCTTCAGGAGGAGAATGCGCCTAACCGTGTCTTCAGTGTCTCCGCAGCATCGACCGCACCGAGTGCAGCCAAAACGGACATGCTTCGGATACTCGAACGTTCATAGGTCCGTCAAGGATAAAACCCCTCTGAACAAACCTCACTCTTTCTTCTTAACCTTAAGGTTTTCTGGTTTGCGATGCTGTATGGGAACAAACTTGGTTCCGTACGCGCCTACGTACCGCGATGTTGGGCGGAGAAGAACCGAATCCGAGTACTGCTCCAGTATGTGGGCTGTCCACCCGGTTATCCTGCTGGAGGCAAAAAACAACGTGAAAAACTCCTTGGGAATCCCCAGCGCATCCAAAACTATGGCAGCGTAGAAGTCCACGTTCGGATAAATCTTCTTCTCCTTGTGAACAACCGCCTGAATCCTACTGCACTTCTGGTATAGATCCATCCTGCCGATGCGCTGACACAACGCCTTGCTTATAGTTCTAAGGTGCCTTGACCGCGGATCATTTGCCACATAGATTCTGTGACCGAAACCCATAATCTTCTTCCCGTCAAACAGCATCCCCTGAATGTAAGCATCCACCTCCTCAAGGTTGTCCACGCCCAGCAGCATATTCATCACACGCTCACTCGCCCCACCATGCAGTTTACCCTTAAGCGCCCCAATCGCAGAAGTAACCGCAGAATACATGTCCGACAACGTGCTAGCCGTAACCCGAGCAGCAAAAGTAGACGCATTAAGCCCATGATCAGCATGCAAAATCATGTAACGCTCAATAGCCT
>Ga0307434_1001420_pt1 | contig 13006 bp, 7 predicted proteins | sample SalMarWE160220MG_FD_202156 | JGI IMG/M metagenome (GOLD analysis project Ga0307434, IMG submission 202156) | Salt marsh sediment microbial communities from the Plum Island Ecosystem LTER, Massachusetts, United States - WE1603-220 | ecosystem: Environmental > Aquatic > Marine > Intertidal zone >... | reverse complement strand
AATTGTTGGTATTCTTCGTTTACCTGTAGAGATCGGCGCGTGTGGAAGGAAGCGGTGAGCGACCTTTGGGGGTTTTGCTGACCAAAGTCTGAAAGATAAGTGCCGAACCCCGGGAGAAGGCCAAAGAAACGCCCGCGAGATAGGCAACCCATATCCGGTATTTGGGAACGCCAACCAGATCAATAGCCTTTTCCCTGTTGGCCGTCAGCCGTTGACACCAGTATTCCGTGGTCAGCGCATAATGTTGCCGCCAGGCTTCCACATCCTGAACCTCGAAACCGGCCTGTTCCATGGCCTGCAGGGAGTGGCCGATATTGTCCAGTTCACCGCCAGGGAAAATATACTTGGCCAGGGCTTTCTTTTCCGGTCTCACGCGCTTCCAGGCCCTTATGGAACCTTTCGCCCGACGTGCGATTGCATGATTAAGGAACAACCCGTCATCGGCCAGCAGTCGCCGAACCGTTTGCATGTAAGCAGGAATATTGGCGAGACCGATATGCTCGTACATTCCAATCGACGCAATCTTATCGAACTCCCCCTGCACTTCCGAATAATCTTTGAGTTCAACAGTCACTCGTTCCTGCAGTCCCATTTGCCGGACTTTTCCGAGGGCATATTCATACTGTTCCCGGGATAACGTCACGCCATGTGCGCTAACTTTATAATTCCGGGCAGCATAGCAGATAAGACCACCCCAACCGCTTCCTATATCCAGCAGGCGGTCACCGGGCCGCAGCCTCAGCTTCCGGCAGATCATTTCGAGCTTGTCAGACTGCGCCTGTTCCAGACTGTTGGACCAGTCAGCAAAATAAGCACATGAGTACTGCATTTCGGGATCGAGAAACAATTTATAGAATTCGTTGGAGAGATCGTAGTGAAACTCTATGAACTTCCTGTTATCCCGTTTGCTTTTTACTTTCCCTGTCTCATCTCCGTCGAACCCAACAGAGTTTTGAGCAACTGCATCGGTCGCAAACAGCAAAGGTAGAAGGGATTTTACAAACTGTGATTTTCTGAGACCCTTAAGCCGGGAACGCGTGTGTTTGTTATTGAACTTCCTGCCGATTTCAACCAGCGTTCCCCCTTCGAAATCAATATTCTCTGAAATATACTGTTGTATGACCGTATCCAGACTTGGTCTGCGAAGAATCGACCCTATGACGCCGGGTCCGGAAATTTTGAGCACAAAACCATTTCCGGTATTTGGGCCGAGCGGATATCTGTTTCCGTCCCAGAGTTGGACCTGTCCATCCAACGCCAGCGCTTCAGCCAACTGCCGTACGATATTCTGCGCGGCCGTCAACCGCCTGGCATCGATGTTCTTCATGTTGAGACAGGCCCGACAAACTTAAAACTGGATTCTACACACGAAACAGGAATGATGGACACTCCGACCCAAAGTCAGACAGCATTAAAAATCGGATATAATGCCATCCTTTTCCCAATCTCCGTATCGAACTGGATCAGGTCCATCACGCCCTCCGACTTCAACAGGAGCTTTCTTTTTTTGAGCATCGGCTTTCAGCCTTCTCTCTGCGGCTTCCGCCAATGCCCGTTCCGCCGCTGTGGTGGGAGATTTGTGTTGCAATTCATTCCCCCCACCAGCGAAAACGGAAACGCTCGAAGATTTAATTTCAGAGTTCATAGAAAAATCATCCAAAAATCAAGAATCATTGTTAAAGTTGACGAACTGTCATCGTTGATCTTGCGTATTTGACGATGGATCCCCATCATAATACCCATATAATACAGGAACGACAAACATCCTATGGCCGAATGTATAATAGTGGACATTGATATCGCACTTGTCGCAGCTGGACCGGGATCCGCATCAACTTGCTGCCAGACCTCACGCCGGAGTATTGGGATAACCGCATGAATTACTTTCGAACGGCAATTCTGCTCGCAGTTTTAACAGCTTTGTTTATGGGCGTTGGATTCATAATCGGCGGGCAAAGCGGTATGATTATCGCATTTTTATTCGCCCTTGCGATGAACCTGTTCAGCTATTGGAATTCGGACAAGATGGTGTTGCGCATGCATAATGCCCAACAAGTGGATGAGCATTCAGCACCCGAATATTATAAGCTGGTCCGAGATCTGTGTGAAAACGCAGAGCTCCCCATGCCGAAATGTTATATCATGCACAGCGATCAACCCAATGCGTTTGCAACAGGGCGAAATCCCGAAAACGCTGCTGTGTGTGCTACAACGGGTTTGCTGGACATGTTAAGCATGGAGGAAGTTGCCGGAGTTTTGGCCCATGAACTCGCCCATATAAAGAACCGTGATACATTGATTATGACGATTACGGCGACAATTGCCGGTGCAATATCGATTCTTGCAAACTTTGGGTTGTTCTTCGGCGGCAACCGCAACAATAATTCGGTCGGGTGGATCGGAACTCTGGCCATGGTTATCCTGGCACCGATGGCAGCGGGAATTGTTCAAATGGCCATAAGCCGGTCCCGAGAGTACCAGGCAGACAGTCTTGGCGCTGATATCTGTCAACGGCCTTTGTGGCTCGCCTCGGCGCTGAACAAAATATCCGCAGCTGCAGCCAGAATTCCCAACATGTCAGCTGAACATAATCCCGCCACGGCTCATATGTTCATTATCAATCCGTTATCCGGGCAGAATATGGATAATTTGTTTTCTACACACCCTGATCCCCAAAACAGGATCGATCGATTGATAGAACTGGCCCAACAATGGGGGCAAACTGAAGAAGATGCTGCGAATTCGAACTATGAGGGCCCCTGGAACCATAATCAGCGTGGGAGAGGGCCTTGGGGGTAGAGCCAGATTCAATTTGAAAGACATCATCTGAACTTTTACCCATCCTTAAATTTAAATCGCTCTTTACCCATCAGGAAAGACACTGTATCCCGTTACAATGCCGCGGATAAACAGTTATAGCTGGAAACTGTACAGCTAGGGACCGGAGAATATTTTTTGAGCCAGAACGAAAATTCGAACAATCAAAATTTTCCTTCTAAAAAAAGTTTCGTCGGATTACCTGCACGTCAGGCGGCCGTCAGTCTTCTGTCATCAGTACTTATTGACAAAATACCCCTGGATCAATTGTTGGGTCGGTATGGTACGCGGGGTCCACTGCAAAGTTTGACGCAACGCGACCGCGCCCTGGCCCGGGCAATAGTTTCCACCTCTTTAAGAAGATTTGGGCAGATCGAAGCCATCCTCGATTATTTACTGGAAAAACCACTACCTAAAAAGAGGGGGCCGCTTCGTGAAATTCTAATTGCTGCCATCGCACAACTGCTGTTTCTTGAATCTTCTCCCCATGCTCCCATTAATATTGCTGTGCGCCAGTGCCAACTGGGCCGGCATTCGAGGCGATTTGACAAGCTGGCGAACGCTGTACTGCGCAGAGTAGATCGGGAAAGAGCTGAATTGCTGCAGGAGTTTGGCAACGCCCTGATCAACACCCCGGAATGGATGTTTGCCCGATGGGTGGAAGCCTATGGGGAATCAGCGGCGGAATATGTAGCACGGGCAAATATCTATGAAGCTGCACTGGACCTTTCAGTCAAATCAGATCCTCAGAAATGGGCCAATCGGCTAAACGGTATCGTCCTGCCTACAGGTAGCGTCAGACTTGTTAACAAGGGGCGTATCGAGAATTTAGCAGGCTTTGCAGAAGGCGAGTGGTGGGTGCAGGATGCGGCCGCGGCTTTACCTTTCAGTTTCCTGGGTGACATCAAGGGTAAGCGTGTTGCCGATATATGTGCAGCTCCGGGGGGAAAAACAGCGCAACTGATAAATGCCGGCGCATTGGTGACTGCTGTTGATAACTCGGCGCCGCGTATCGACAGACTGAAAGAGAATTTGAGCAGGCTTAAATTTGACGCAGAAACAGTGGAGGCGGATGGGACTGAATGGCAAGCCCGGCAAGCCTTTGATGCCATATTACTTGATGCGCCCTGCTCAGCGACCGGAACCATTAGGCGACATCCGGATATTTTGCAATTAAAATCTGAACACGACATAGAAACCCTTGCTATCCTGCAGAACAAACTGTTGAACAACGCCTTAAATAACCTCAAAAGTGGCGGGATTCTGGTATTCTGCACATGCTCGATCGAACCGGAGGAAGGAGTTCAACAGATTGAGAAAATTCTGTATGATCGGGCCGATGTTGCCCATTCTCCAATCGGCAAAAAGGAGATCGGAGAACAGGCTGGCTGGATTCTGGATGGCTGCATAAGAACGTTGCCTTACTATTTACCCCAGGGTTCTCCTGAGTTATCAGGTATAGATGGTTTTTTTATTGCTAGGCTGACGAAACTTTGAGAGGGTCTTGATATGGCCTCCGAGCTAATCGGTGATAGGGCCAATCTGGCGTTACTGACGCTGAAAAAAGCCAAGCGTCTGACAATGGGCCATTTTCTTAAGTCTCCGTTACTTCGTTGGCGGTATGGCGGACCTCCAATTCAGAATTTGTTGTTGATCCCTCAGGAACTTCGGACTTGTGATCCAAGTTTCGCCGTCGAAATTGAAACTGGTTATTTTGGACTGTCTGGTGTGGCCGTCAATACCCAGGGGGCTTCTCCTTTTGCAGTTAATGCGCCGAACAACATCTGGAAACGTGAACTCAATGGTTTTTCCTGGCTTCGACACCTGCGATCAGGAGAAGACGGAATTTCTAAGACTTACGCGGTAAATCTCTTCAATGAATGGATTACACGAAACAAAACGATCGGCGGCGTCGCTTGGGAGCCCCATGTTGTCGCCCGTCGAATTATTTCATGGCTTACCCATTCCGCCATTTTGCTAGATGATACCGATCGCCTGACTCGAGAACGGTATATAAAGAGCTTGACGAAGCACATTCGCGTACTATCCGGCTCTCTCGCCGAAACTCCGGATGGGTATGACCGGCTCGTGTCATTTCTGGCCCTGGTGCTCGCCGGTTTGTGTATCGACCAGCAGGAAAAGTTACTCGATGATAACCTCAAGAGATTCTGTAACGAAATTGATCGTCAGATTGCACCGGATGGCGGACATATTTCCCGAAATTCTCAGGTTAACTGCGAGATCCTGCTTGATCTGCTTCCGCTTAAACAGTGCTTTTCCGCCCGCAATAGGCCGCCACCCCAGACAATTATTGATGCCATCCAGAGAATGATCCAGTTTCTGAAATTTATGCGACTGGGTGATGGAAATCTGGCCCGCTTCAATGGTTGCTCGACAACTTATCCTGATACATTAGGTACCTTGATATCTTACGATGATGTCAACTTGCCATCCCAGTTGCCGCTTCAATCGTCGGGCTATACGCGACTGCAACACAATAATACAATCCTCATAATGGACACCGGCCCTCCCCCCTCCATAACTGTCAGTGGTGAGGCACACGCGGGATGTCTCTCGTTTGAATTTAGTAGCGGTGCGGTCCCGATATTAGTCAATAACGGAGCACCAAATTTGACGAGTCAACAATGGAAACTTCAGTCGCGCACCACATCAAGCCACAATACTTTGACGATTACAGACTCGGCATCATCGGAAATAATCCAACCACCGCTGCTCAGCCTTAATGAAGAGCCGTTTTTATTGAGAGGTCCAAAAAGCGTCGAGTGTACAATCCGCGAAAACGAAAAAGCTACTCTCGTCCGCGCCAGCCATAACGGTTACGCGGACCGGTTTGGTTTGATTCATATCCGGCGGATCATGCTGGAAAAGTCTGGAAATGTTTTAAAAGGAGAGGATCGACTTGACCAAACACCAAAGGTCAGGAAGCGCTCGGTAAGTTCCGGTTGGCCGTTTGCAATCCATTTTCATATTCATCCCGATATTGCTGTCGCCCGGGATGAAAGCAATGAACAGATATGCCTGACACTTCCTGACGGCCAGCAATGGAGACTGATCTCAACGAACAATATCATTCAGATCGAAGAATCATTATATCTTGCTGATTTTCGCGATGCCAGAAGATCTGTTAAACTTGTCATTCGAGGGATCTATCAAGCCGGGGTAAAAATTCTGTGGATGTTCGAAAAAATATTAGTTTGATTCCCTTGTATTTTTGACTTTTTTTAGCTCAATCAAAACCGCAGGCTGGATGTCCTTTTCGATAGTCTGCTTATAAGGTGTATTTGTTGAATGGTGAGCAGTTAACAACTGTTTTATTAGTCGGAAAATCACGGTAGCGGCGATGTTCAAATTCTAGCTTACCAGCATGACTCGACGTATCGAATTGAATCAGTGGGGACAAACGATGACAACCCAGAACCGCAAAATCAAACGTGCTCTAATCTCCGTGTCTGACAAATCGGGTGTCGTTGAGCTTGCCCGGGAACTGCAGTCCCTGAACATTGAGATTATTTCGACTGGCGGAACAGCTGAAACCCTGAAACAGGCCGGACTCAACATAAGGGATGTGTCAGAAATAACAAATTTCCCTGAAATGATGGATGGTCGTCTAAAAACGCTACACCCTTTGATTCATGGCGGGTTGTTGGCTGTTCGGGATAATGCGTCTCATCAGGCAGCCCAAGCACAACACTCCATTGAGGATATTGACCTCCTGGTTGTGAATTTATACCCATTTGAGAGTACCGTTAAATCTGGCGCAACATTTTCCGTTTGTATTGAAAATATTGATATTGGCGGCCCCGCAATGATCCGGGCTGCGGCAAAAAATCACGATGGTGTTACTGTCATCACCTCCGCCGATGACTACAAATCCCTGCTTGATGAATTGGGCAAAACCGGCGGAGAAACGACACTCGAATATCGCCGTAAGCTCGCGGTCAAGGCTTTTGGTCGCACCGCAACCTATGATGCAGCCATAAACGACTGGCTCTCGGAACAGATTGAAGATAAGACTCCGAAATACCGAACGCTAGCAGGTGCACTGCAGCAGGCCCTTCGCTATGGAGAAAACCCTCACCAGTGGGCGGCCTTCTATCGCAGTTCGGAACAGCGTCCGGGCGTGGCAACCGCAGTACAAATTCAGGGTAAGGAACTCAGTTATAACAATCTAAACGATACTGATGCAGCGTATGAGCTCGTGGCCGAGTTTGATCCGGACAAAACCGCCGGTGTCGCCATTATTAAACATGCCAATCCATGCGGTGTTGCCTGCGGTTCTGAATTATCCGAAGCCTATTTGAAAGCCCTGCGCTGTGATCCGGTGAGTGCTTTCGGAGGTATCGTCGCGCTCAACCGTGAGCTTGACACTGAGACGGCGGAAGAAATTATTAAAATATTTACCGAGGTCATTATCGCGCCCAGCGCAAGTGAGTCGGCAAAATCCGTGATTGCCAGTAAAAAAAATATTCGCCTGCTACTAGCAGGCGAACTTCCGGATCCCGGGCAGTCCGGTCTAACTTCCAGAACCCTAAGTGGAGGTATGCTCTTTCAGGCCCGCGACAATGGCTTGGTCGATACTCTGGAGCTGAATGTTGTGACAAAGAGGTCGCCTACCGAGCAGGAACTCTCTGACCTCAAGTTTGCGTTCAAAGTCTGCAAACATGTTAAATCAAATGCGATAGTATACGCCAAGGACAACGCAACCGTTGGTATCGGTGCAGGACAGATGAGCCGCATTGACTCTTCCCGCATTGCCAGCTGGAAAGCCGAGGAAGCCGCAAAACAAGCTGGACTGGAGCAGTCCCTGGCGATTGGTTCTGTGGTAGCATCCGATGCATTCTTCCCATTTTCTGATGGACTGCTTGCCGCATCGAATGCAGGGGCAACCGCAGTGATTCAACCGGGCGGATCCATTCGTGATGAGGAAGTCATTGCGGCTGCAGACGAACAGGGACTGGCGATGATTTTCACGGGCATGCGTCACTTTCGGCATTAGTAAGCTGACCGCGACAAAGACGTTAAATTACTTTCTTAATTGTCTGCTCAACGTATTTTCATGATTGCGGATTTCGGACCGCAGCCAGCAGCACCAATCCGGCGATAATGAAAATGATAATTGTGCTGATTCCAATCCGCTGGCTTCCGAATAGGGACGTTGTACCCGCGACAAGAAATGGAGCGAGAAAAGAAGTGACTTTCCCTGAAAACGCATACAATCCAAAAAACTCGGTTAACTTTTCAGGTGGCGCAAGTCTGGCAAGTAATGTTCGACTGGATGACTGAAGAGGACCCGCAACCAGTCCAATCAAAATGGCAAAAGCCATATAGACAAGCTCGCCTGACGATGAAAATGGAAATGAACCCGCTTTACGTGCCACTACTTCCAACACAAAAAATATATTATTCCGGTCAACGGAAATAATACCGAAACTGGCTAACAAAAGTAGCCATAATCCACAGCCTATAACAAACTTTGACCCGACGTAATCATCGAGCAGTCCGCCGACCCATGCTCCGATGGCTCCAGAAACTGTCAACACAATGCCAAACATTGCAAGTTCCAGGGAAGACCATCCAAAAATCGACGTCGCGTAAATTCCACCAAAAGTGAAGATTGCAGACAGACCGTCGATGTACAACATGCGGGCAAGCAGAAACAAAACAATATTCCGGTAGTTGCCCAGAGAAGTTATCGTTATTTTGAGTCGATGGAACCCATCTTTTATTGGATTGGCGATTGTCGGTCTTTCATACACTCTGTCAGGAGTAAAAAGAAAAAACGGGATAGAAAATATGATCAGCCAGCCGGCTGAGAACAATCCTACAAATCTTTCACTTTCATGTCGCAATGGGTCCAAAGGCAAAATCGGACTTATACCTAATAGGGTTTTATCGCTATCGGGCATGACGACAATAAAACCCGCAAGCATCACCAAACTTACCATGCCGCCTAAATATCCTACGGCCCATCCAGTACCGCTAAGTCGACCTAATTTATCGGGCGTGGTCAGAGTCGGCATCATTGCATTAACAAATACCGTCGCGAATTCCGCGACCAATATTGCCGAGATTACGAGAAAAATTATGAGAGGAACCCGTCCCTGAATGCCCGGTTCGGCTAACCAGAGACCGGCCATGCAAAGCACCAGCATCAACGTAAAAGCGACCACCCAGGGCTTTCGCTTTCCTGAAACATCGGCAATCGCACCAAGAAAAGGACTTAGAACCGCGACCATCAAACCGGCAATAGCAGCACTATATCCCCACAACGCCTGTCCGCGAATTGCGTTTCCAACGAAGTAGTTGACGAAATAGGGTGCGAATAAAAATGTCATAATCAGGGTATAGAAGGGCTGCGCGGCCCAGTCATACATGACCCAGCCTAGCCTTGCTGAGGAACCTGGCAAAGTCGACAGACTGTCCGGATTCGAATCCCGACCGTAACGAGCCTCATCAGTCATTGTTTATGGATTTCCTCGCACTCAATGATAATTGGCCGATTTTGGCTAGATGTTGCCCAACTCAGTTATTTGCGATACCGCGACCGTGAGTTTTGAAAAAGAAAGCCCGCCGCTGTCCAGAATTTCTTCAAGCCCACGCTGAATTCTTAAAATATCGGCGGCATGCTTTTCCGACCAGCTGTCGAAAGCCGTGTCTGAACCATTGGCGGAATGAACTGCATTACGCACAATCGACCGCTGAGCGTTATCCAAACCAGATAGCGCGCTATTAATGGCGATATTGTCAAAATAATCTGTTTGCCCCAGATGAGCCGCTCTATCACGAATTTCGTCCAATCGGAGTTTGGAATTAACATCTCTGGAAACCTGCGCAATTGTTTCGATTGAGCAATCCGTAAGTTTTGCATCCTGGGTGATATGCAAAGCATTTGCCAGAATCTGGAGCGATGAAATATCATATGCGAGCCCCTCTGGTACACCACCGACCTTGAAACGTTTGAGGGATCTATTGACCAACTTATTTTGCCGGACGGTCATAGCAACTTTCAAATTCTTTTTGAATGCTCCGACTCCAGTCCGGAAAAATGTCACATTGTCTGTAATTCCCGCTTTTAAGTTAGCGTTCTTCAGGAACCATATGACTTTGCCTCGAAGTAAACGCTGAACCTCCAGATAAAGATCAAGCTGAAGGTCTCCCGATATTTTATTGTCCAGTGAATCGATTTGATCATAAATCAGTTCCAGGTCAAAAATCGCGAAAATGGATGCGAATGCATTTGCAATATCGGCAATCTCCCGGCCGGTGACGTCCTTGAGCCAAATGCTCATGGTGGAACCGCCCCGATTGATTATCTTATTTGAAAGTTGAGTTGCAATTATTTCTCTGCGCAGCCGGTGGCTCAGAATTTCATCAGCAAATGACTCCTGGAGTTTCCCAGGAAAATAAGACAGAAGCTCCGTAGTCAAATAAGGGTCATCAGGAACCGGACTCGCAATAATCTGATCATATAAATCAATTTTCGAATATGCGAGAAGTACGGAAAGTTCCGGTCGGGTGAATGGCTCACCATTTTGCAGTCTTTCAGACATATGGGCTTCACTTGGCAGATACTCTATCTCGCGATCAAGCAGATCCTTGTCTTCCAATTCTCTCATCAAACGTTGCTGAAATCCGAGATCCGCCGTTCCTCTTTTTTCACCCAGCGAAATCGCCAGAGTCTGCAGATAGTTATTTCTGAGACAACTTTCAGCAACCTGGTCGGTCATCTCGACGAGGAGTGCATTCCGCTGTTCGATGTCGATCCTTCCAGCTTTGACGGCAGTCCCCATGGCAATTTTTATATTCACTTCCAGGTCCGAAGAGTTAACCCCTGCGGAATTATCGACGGCATCGGTATTGACTCGACCGCCGTTTCTGGCAAATTCAATGCGCGCATGTTGCGTCATGCCAAGATTGGCACCCTCGCCAATGACGGATACGTTTAGCTCGCCAGCCGCAATCCTGACAGCATCATTGGAACGGTCTCCTGCATCATCGTTGGACTCGTTAGTTGCGCGGACATATGTTCCTATACCACCAAACCAGAGGAGATCGGCCTCGACTTTAAGTAGGTTCCGAATAAGTTCGTTGGGTGTGACGGAAGTCTGGCTTAGTCCGGTCAATTTCCGGATCCGCGGTGATAACGGTACCGACTTCGACGAGCGGCTGAAGATACCTCCCCCCTCACTGATGAGATCCTTGTTATAGTCCTGCCAGCTGGATCTCGGTAACTCGAACAATCGTTTTCTTTCCTTCCAACTTGTTTCGGGATCGGGGTCCGGATCTATAAAGATGTCACGGTGATCGAAGGCGGCCACAACTTTTAACATTTTGGACAGTAACATGCCGTTGCCAAATACATCTCCCGACATATCTCCGATACCGATCACGGTAATAGACTGATTTTGGATATCAATATCCATTTCTCGGAAATGGCGTTTTACCGCTTCCCACGCCCCCCTGGCCGTGATCGCCATTTTTTTGTGATCATATCCTGCAGATCCGCCCGATGCGAATGCATCGCCCAGCCAGAAATTAAATTTCTTGGAAATCTCGTTCGCAAAATCCGAAAAGGTTGCCGTTCCCTTATCGGCTGCGACAACGAGATATGGATCGTCATCATCGTGACGCACCGTATCGGGTGGCGTGACAATCTCGTGGTTTACGAGATTGTCTGTTATTGACAGCAGGCTCGAAACAAAAATTTGGTAACATGCAATCCCCTCGGCCAGAATTTCCACACGCGATCCCTCGCGTGGTACATTCTTAGGTACAAACCCGCCTTTGGACCCGGTTGGGACGATAACGGTGTTCTTAACCTGCTGTGCCTTGGCAAGGCCTAAGACTTCCGTTCTAAAGTCCTGAGCCCGATCGGACCAGCGCAATCCGCCTCTGGCAATTCGTCCACCCCGCAAATGTATGCCCTCAAGCCGGGGGGAATAAACAAAAATTTCAGCAAATGGCCGTGGCTTAGGTAATTCTGCTATCTTCGAGCTATCGAATTTGAATGCTAAGGCCTCAGGCAGCGACTGCTCATCTCTGACCTGGTAAAAGTTTGTTCTCCAGGTGCATAGAATTAAATTCAGAAAATGCCTGAATATTCGATCCTCATCCAAACTTGGGATACCAGAAAGCGCGGTTTCGATGCGTTCGATGATCTGCCGCTCTTGCCCCTTTTCCTCCGATTTCGAACTGACAACAAGGGGGTCGAATCTAAGCCGGAATAGCTCCATCAAATCTGCTGTTATCGGTGAATGTAGAAGGAGCGTTGCACTTAAATAATTCTGGCCAAAGGGTGTGCGAATTTGTCTGAGATATGCGCCGTATGCTCGCAAAACAGCCGTTTCACGCCAATCAAGTCCTGCCGCCATCACTAGCCGATTGTAGGTATCGCTACACGCCTTATTTTGCCAGACAGCACCGAAAGCATCACCCAACCGTACTCCGTGACTTTCCAGATCTACGTCGCCACCATTGGTCAATTCCAGAACCATATCATGAAAATAAATTTCTAGGGTCTCAATATTCGTTTGAGGACGAATGTTGTAAGAGCGTTCATCAATTACTGCGAACCCAAGATTTTCAAGAATAGGTACGCGTTTGCTTAAAGGTACCGGACCATCAGCATTATAAATCGCCACCCTCAGTAAATTTGGACTGTTTCTCTCCTCTTTATAAAAATCCACTGCAAAAGGTTTCTCGACCGAAAGAGATTCTATTGCCCGAATATCTTCGATGGCTCGACTGGCGCTGAAAGCTTCTCTGTATCCAGCCGAAAAAGCATTCATGTATTTCGCTGCAATTTCTTGAATGATCCTGCCGGTGAAATTTGCACCAATCGCATCCGCCAAATCATCTTCCCATGTTCTGGTAATCTTCCTGATCTGATCTTCAATTTCCCCGTGATCTGGTTTAGGTGTCTTGCCCCCAAACCGGCCGATAATGAAATGTATGCGGACTAAATTACCTTCGGGAAAATATGGATAATAAGCAGATAATCCCCCTTGATAGATATTTGCCAGATAACTAGCGATCGCTGACCGTACGCGCGTCGAATATCTATCGCGTGGCATGTAAACTAATATCGATACAAACCTGTCAAATTCATCAAATCGGATAAACGCCCTGACTTCCTGTTTAAGTTCAAGCGCCATTATTCCAATGGCCG
>Ga0307434_1001418_pt1 | contig 13015 bp, 6 predicted proteins | sample SalMarWE160220MG_FD_202156 | JGI IMG/M metagenome (GOLD analysis project Ga0307434, IMG submission 202156) | Salt marsh sediment microbial communities from the Plum Island Ecosystem LTER, Massachusetts, United States - WE1603-220 | ecosystem: Environmental > Aquatic > Marine > Intertidal zone >... | reverse complement strand
ACCGAGTATAATACACTACATGAGCCTGTTTCCTGTATTCCATAAAGACAATTATACAGGAAGACAGCGGGTACTTCCATCTACGCCCTCACGGACGTAGTATTACGAAGGAAGAATAAATTTTAAACCACGAATTCTCACGAAATAACACGAATACCTAAGGTATAAATTATTTAATCACTGATACCTAAGGCATAAATTTCGCGGATTTTCAATGATTACACAGATTATTGAACCGCAAAGTCTGCCCTTCGACTCCTTCGATTTCACTCAGGACAAGTACGCTCAGGACAGGCTAAGAGCGCAGAGAAAAAAATTTATTAGACACGGATTACCTAAGGCACAAGTAACACAGGATTCACACTGTTTAAGACAGGATAACAAGACTAACAAGTTTTCTATTGATAAAGCAGCGAGACAAGGTGAGAGAAAAATTTTCCTAAATCTGCCTTTCAATAAAGCCGATATTTTAATGCGCGATAGTAAAGTATTATTTAGTCCTCAAGGGGGTAAAGTTATGAGTACAAAACGCGTGTTTATTTTAGGAGCAGGTTTTTCAAAAGATGCAGGTCTTCCCCTGGCGACCGAACTAACAGAAAAGATAATAAAGTCGGAAGGGCTTAAAGATTTGGAAAATTTTCAACAATGGGCAAAGCAATTAATAGATGAAATAAATAAAGTAGAAAAATGCGAAGATGTAAATATCGAACAATTCTTTGACTATGCTCAATCATATAAAACGAGGCAAAACGGAACAGATGCATACATAGAATATATGGAAGAAGACCTGGCTTACATTATTTGTTGTGAGCAGAAAAAAGCAAACTATGACTATATAAAACAATTTGCCAACCATCTGACAAAGGATGATAATGTTATTACTTTCAATTACGATACTTTGGTTGAATCTGCACTTTCAGAAAAGAAAAAAGAATGGAATCATGGTTTGCTCGACAGAAATAAAGGTGGAATAACCATCTTAAAAATGCACGGTTCGATTGACTGGTTTATTTTTGAGCCAATTAATGGGGGAAAAATAAATGAAGGAAAAGAACGGATAAAACTTTTTTCAAAGGAAGGCACTGAAGGACAAGAGCTGTGGCGAACAAAAAATTATTGCTCGTTACTTGACAGAAAAACAAATCCACCTCAAAATCAAATTAAAGGCAATGCCGGACTCGGAAGTAATAAGAAATTGCATAATATACCCGGCAGTGCGAAAACCTGGGCAAATGCTTTTAGGGCTTTAAGGCAAGCAGAACAGATTTACGTGGTTGGATTTTCTATGTCACCTTACGATACTCTGGCTCGATTCTTCTTTTCAATTTGCATTCAGGACAGAGACAAGCCACCAGATAAAATCACGGTTATTAATCCAGAAGCCAAAGACAAAAATAAAGCCGACGAGATAAAGACTAATTTTACCACGATTTTCGGTAATAATATCAATCTCATAGGCGAAAAAGCGAAAGATGTTGTCTGGGATGATATTTTGAAATCAAATTGAGCTTAATTAAAATATTGCTTTGTAGAAAATCCTTTTATATTTATCTCGACAGAAGAAATAATATATCTTTTGAAAGACTGGATTCCGCATCAAGTGCGGAATGACAACATAGCAAGTCTCTTTCGTGTAAAGTTTTAAAATATTTCAGTTTTTCATAAGTAGCGGCTGGCCGGTGGCTTCGATGACGTCTCGCCAGAGTGAGCCGTCAGGGTCGATATTGTTCTTTTTGGAGACAGCCATCCTCATCGGTACGTGGACGAAATGGTCATTGATAAGACTTATCAAAACGGCGGTCTTGCCGGCCATCGCGGTGTGCACGGCGTTTACACCCAATCTCTCACAATAAATCGAGTCGTCCGAATTTGCGGGAGCAGCCCTTATAATATAGCTGGGGTCAATGTACCTGAGGCCTATCTCCATATTTTTTTCTTTGAAGTAATCGGTAATTTTGTCTTTAAGAAAAAGGCCGATATCAGAGAGCTTTACATTACCTGATGCATCGACAGTCTGAGTCATTTGCTGAAGGCCCTGTCCTGCGCCTTCGGCGACAAGGATTACGGCGTGATGGCGATTTTTTAATCTTGTTTCGAGATGGGCGAGCAGACCGTTTTCGCCATCGAGCTCAAAAGGCACCTCGGGGACAAGGACGTAATTGACGTCGTTTATAGCAAGAGCTGTGTGGGCGGCGATAAAGCCTGACTGTCTGCCCATCACCTTAACGATACCGATACCGTTAATCGCTCCGTGAGACTCGGTGTGGGCTGCGGAAACTGCGTCCACAGCCTTCGATACGGCTGTCTGGAAGCCGAAAGATTTCTGAACAAAACTCAGGTCATTGTCAATTGTTTTGGGGACGCCGACAACGGCAACTTTAAGTTTTCTATTTTCAAGCTCCCTTGAAATATTCAGGGCGCCTTTCTGCGTGCCGTCGCCGCCGATAGTAAATAGTATATTGATACCCATCTTCTCGATGCTGTCAGCAATCTCAGTGGTTCTGTCACCGTAGCCCCGCGATGAGCCGAGAATGGTTCCGCCCTTGCGGTGAATGTCATCGACCAGCTCGGGATTAAGCTGCATAACGGGCAGATTAAATCGGGTGAGAAAACCGCGATAGCCGTACCTGATGCCGGAAATCTTCTTTACGCCGTAACGATACCACAGGCACATAACAACAGCGCGTATAACATCATTAAGGCCGGGACAAAGTCCTCCACAGGTTACGATTGCCGCGTGCACGTCTGCCGGTTTAAAGAAAATAAACTCGCGAGGACCTGCGACCTCAACAAGCCGATTTGCGGGTAATTTCAAGCTGCCGGCATCCGAGACTGTCTCGATATCATAAATGATACGCTGTGCGTCATCGACGTAGTTAGCCAGATAATCGCCTGTTTTTTTCGACAGCTCGACGGGTGACTTTATGTCACTTCGGCCGAGCGAATCAATGGTAAAATCGAGATGCTCCATTTCGTTACCGCCTGTAAAAGATTATTAACAACAAAGCTTGTTTTATACAGCCGACAACTTACCATGGCAAAAAGGATTTTTCAAGTCTATTAAACTCTTGGGTTGTCGCCGAGGAAGTATGTTTTCGGCAGGCCGCCGGTAAGAGGCATCGCATAGTCGATAAAGGCCTGTGTGATTCCGTTGCCCTCTGAATTAATAAATTCATCGGGCATCTCTTTCGACTTTTCGGCGACGTTTTTCAGCTCGGTACAGAACAGCTCAATCGCGTAGTCGTCGCCGTTGCCTATTCTTTTTATTGCCACCGAGCCGCTCTGCTCTTTCATTGAAAACTTGACAGCCTGCCGGCCGCATCTTCGGGCCTCTTCAACATCAACCGGCGACTGGAATCCGACAAAACTTCTCTGCAGATAACCAAAAGTATCCGCCCTGACCCTTTTTGCCTTGATCTTTGCCTTAATATGCGCTGCAAGGTAATCCGCGAGTGCTCCGGTACCGGAAAGCTGAATATTGTTATGCTCATCTCTTTCTTTTACGTCAAGAATCTTCTCCGTCCATGTTTTTGCGTCAACATCACATATACCCTCACTGGCGGCGATGACACATCTGCCCCACTTTCTGTAGGCATTTTCGACATCACCGAGAAATTTATCCATAGAGACAGGTTTTTCCGGGAAATAAATAAGGTGCGGCCCGTCACTTTCGTGCTGCCTTCCCAGAGCTGCAGCAGCAGCCAAAAATCCTGCGTGTCTTCCCATTACGACATCAACCTTGATACCCGGCAGGGCCTTGTTATCCAAATCATCGCCCATAAGGGCACTGGCCACAAACTTGGCGGCAGTGCCGTAACCCGGGCAGTGGTCGGTGACAAGCAAATCATTATCGATAGTTTTCGGTATGTGAAAGGCCCGCATTTCGTAGCCGACGTCGGCAGCTATCATATTGATGATGTGAGCGGTATTAGCGGAATCGTTGCCGCCTATATAGTAAAAGTACCTGACATTGCGTTTTTTAAAAACATCGAAAATCTTTTCGCAACATTCTCTGTCGGGCTTTTTACGACTGGAGCCCAGAGCCGCTGAGGGACATCTTGCCATGCCCTCGAGGACCTGAACCGAAAGCTGCTTCAGGTCGATGAACTGTTCTGCGACGATGCCGTCGACCGCATGTATAGCACCGTAAAGATTCTCAATCTCCTCGTGCTTGCAAACCTCTTCTATTACGCCCACAAGAGAAGCATTTATCACTCCTGTCGGTCCGCCGGATTGGCCTATCACTGCATTTACCTTCGGTGCATCTGTCATAATCACACTATCTCCATTGAATCATTCATCTTGAAATCATCGTTTCATTAAAGGAGCAACTTAAATTGCAGAAAGACCATTGTACAAACAAAAAAACAGCACTCAAGAGAAATTTACCTGATTTCGAGAGCAATATTGCAGTTGAGAAAGTACAGCCATTTGGCGAGCACGCTCTTTTTGAGAATGCTCTCGGCGGCTTTGGCATAAAGCTCAAGCTGGCTTCGATACAACTCTGCCCTTTCTTTTGCCCGGCCGGCAGCGATTCTGTCGGTCTTGAAATCCACTATTATAATCCCTCCAGGCGTTATAATCAGCATATCTATTATACCCTGCACGACTACGTTCTCGTCGCTCATCGCTCCGCCGTCAGGCGTCTCCCGTAAGGAGTCCCCGGGACTGTGGAGTTGCCCGTTGCTCGAATCACTAAGTTCCGAGACAGGCAAGGAAAAAGTAAAGGGCCATTCCCGCCAGACTAAATTGGCCTTTTTGGTTGCCAGCCGTCCCGGCTGACTTTCGAAAAAACTCACTATCGATTCGGCATCAATACTGTCAGCAATGGTTTTGCTCACAGCATCAGCTTGCAAGAGTTTTTCCTTCGTCTGCTCAATCGATTGTTTCGTAACGGGAGCGGTTAAATCAAGTCTGGAAATTAAAAGATGGACGGCTGTGCCGAGTGTGCGATTGTCGGCTCGGCCGGCAGAAGGGCCAAGTAAAGAAGCGACGGGTTTGCGCTCGAAAGGTCTGGAATATTCGAGGCGAGCGAATTCATCGCCGCCGTGGGTAAGCTGGGTTACGGTGCGCTTGGCGGGCAGAGCCGAGGCAGGTTCGTACCGATACCGCCAGTTGATATTTTCTTTGAGCTGCTCAATAATACGCTGCTGTGATGCTGATTTTATTTTTGCCTTTTTAGGTTTTTTTATTCTGCCAGACCGCAAAGACTCTACATATTGCGAAAGCTCTTTGAGCTCGATATTATCGTAAAGTTTGAAATCGAACAGGTTGTCATCGACAGACTCATCAACAAAACCGGTTTCAAAAGCTTCATGCAGATTCTTCCGGTCGGCGAGTCCGTACAGAATCCAGTCTAAAAAACTACTGCAGCATCGAAGCTGGGTACCTGCTTTCTCAGAGGCTGAGAAAAAGCCCTGCAGCACAATATCGCGGCAGTGTTTTTTGCCCCGACAGCCGGTCAGAATCAATCTGTCCTTTGCCCGCGTAGAGGCAACGTAAAGTATTCGCATCTCCTCTGCTAAAGCGGTACGCAGCTTTTTCTCAGCGATGACCTGGTGAGTGAGCGAGGTTAATTTCGAGTTCGTTGCTTTATCTATGAGCTCAAGGCCGAGGGTGAGATTCGCATCGGCGATAAATTCGCGGTTTAGCTCGGTTATATTGAATTTGTTATCGAGCTCAGCGACGATTACGACGGGAAATTCCAGCCCTTTGCTTTTGTGAATGCTCGTGATTGTTACAGCATTTTCGCGCAGGCTGAGCGGCTCTGCGAGTGCCCATTCGGCCCCTGCCTGCTCGAGTCTTTCGATAAATTCGACGAACCGTCCGAGTGAGACGCTCTGTCGGCTGCTGGCAAAGGCTTCGAACTGTATCGCCCTGTCGTGCAGCTTGAGCAGATTTGCCCTGCGGAGCCGGCCGTCCGGAAGCGCCGAGATAAATGATAACAGGCTGCTCTTTTGATATATCTGCCAGAGCAAATCGGCAAGATTGCCCGCACGAGCAAATCGGCGCCAGGTTTCGATTTGCAGCAGGGCCTCTTTGAGCTTTGCCGACAGGTCGGCATCCTCTCCGCTTTCAACATACGCCGCTACAGAGTCGTAAAAACTTCTGCATTCCTGCAGAGCCTGCTCGTGTATCCTGATTTTGGCAAGCTCGGTGTCGGTGACATTGAAAATCGGGCTTCGCAGCACCGCAGCCAGCTCAATGTCACGCTGAGGATTATCAAGGACTTTGAGCAGGCACATCATATCGCTTACCTCCGTCGCCTCGAAATAGCCTGCAAAGCCTCTGCTGCTGACGGGAATACCTGAAAGTCTGAGTATCTGCACGTAATCATTTATCCTTTTGGCGGGCGAGCGCATCAAAACGACAATGTCACCGTATTCGACGTCACGCATACAATTTTTCTGCTCGTCATATATCTGGAAGGCGGCTTTTCCGGATTCGGCTCCGACCATTTGCTTTATGCGCTGAGCTATCATCGCAGCCTGGCACTTCCGCGGGGATGCAAAATCCGTCCGGTCATCTTCAATTGATTCGTGCTCATCCTGCTGCGAAATGCTTTGCCTGCTGTCGGCATCGAGTAAATGAAGCTCGACAGCGGCTGATTTTTCGCCGGAGGCCGGTCTTTCAGATGCCGGTTTCAAAAAGGCCGAGCTGTCATAATTAATGTCTGCAGAATCCTTTGTCATTATCCTGCTGAAAAGGCTGTTGACAAAATCCAGGATGCCGCCTGCCGAGCGGAAGTTGGCATTGAGGTCAACGCGCAGCGGTCTGGACAGTTCGGCAGGGTCAATTGACGCAGGGGTGAGCCGGCTGAGAAAAATCTTAGGCTCGGCTCCGCGAAAGGCATAAATGCTCTGCTTGATGTCACCGACTACAAAGACATTATCAGAGCTGCTGAGGCTTTTAATAATTGCCTGCTGTACGGGATTGATATCCTGATACTCGTCAACAAAGATATAGCGGTACTTTCTGCGAAGTGACAGCGCAGTCTCGGAGGGTTTGATTTCATCGGCAGAATCGTCAGGCTCAGCCAACAGCCTGAGCGCATAATGCTCGAGGTCCGCAAAATCCATACAGTTTACCGCCCGCTTTGCATCGCTGTAGAAGCGGTCAAATTGCCTGACAAGCTCAACCGTAATCCTGGTCGCCAAACTAACGGAGCCGCCTATCCTGTCTAAGTAATCCGGATTTAACAGAGTAAGCTGCGAAAGAGCGGTGAAGTTCTCGAGGCAGTTTCTAATCACTTCAGCAAACAGAGCGGCGATTGTCTCATCAACATCTTTCGGCTTATAAACTCTGGGCTTATCGAAATCTCTTAGCTGAGCGGTAAAATTGTTCCAGTCGCCTGCTTTCAGTGACTCGATACATTTTTCGAGGCGTTCCGCGAAAAGTTTTTGTGAGTCTGCAGGCCAGCCGGTACAGCCGGAACGATTCTCATAGAGCCTTTTGGCAAAATTGAGCTGATTGAGAATGAAGATGAGCCTTTCTTCGATAATCTGTTTTTGCGCTTCGCCGAGCTCTGTTTCAAAGGGGTCGGCTGCCTGTGACAAAAAAACAGCTTTTTCGAACCAGCTTTGCCGCCAGCGTATGCTGTCGAGAAAATCACTGATTGAAATAATGCCGGCAGCGAAGGTGCCGTTTGTTCTCAGGTCGCGTGCGTAAAAAAGCTTATCGAGACCGGCCTGCAGATTCTCCTGGTCCCAGGCCCACTCCAGGGTCTTTTCGAGGGCTCCGAATTTAAGCAGCGTCTGCTCGTCGGCGTCAATCACACGGAAGTTAGGGTCAATGTCAAGCTGATAAAAATATTCGGTTATCAGTCTCTTGCAGAACGAATGGATGGTACTTATGTCGGCGCCGGCCAGCAGTGTAAGCTCTTTCAAAAGATGTAAATTTTTGCTGTCCTTTGCAAGCTGGACTTTCAACTGCTCTCTTATTCGCTGCTGCATTTGCTCGGCGGCTGCGTCGGTAAAGGTAAGAACAAGCATATTGCTGATACCCGGTGAGGTTTTTTTGTCCGAGACGATATCAACGCATCGGCCGCTAAGAACAGCCGTCTTGCCGGTACCTGCGGAAGCGGTTACGAGGACGTCGCTCCCCCGCCGGCTGATTGCAAGCCGCTGCTGCGGTGTCCATTTTATTTTTCGCTCTGCCATCAGGTATTAGACCTCTCCAAGCACATCTAATTTTGTTTTCGGTTGTAAAGAATTATAATCATTTATCTGCCAATCGAACCTGCATACCGATTTATACTCACAGAAAGTGCAGGCAGAAAAACTGGTGCCGAGCTTAAATGGTTTCACATCGATGCATCCTGTTACTATTGCCTGTGCGATTTCGGCTATTTTTTTCTCGCAATATTTCAATGTCTTTTGAAAATCTTCAGGCTTTAATGCCCCCCTGTTGTTATAGCTGCCGTAGGGGCTGCCGTCTTTATTGACATAAAAATTATAATAGCTGCTGTTTTGTTTTGCCTGTTTATCCAGCAGAAAGGCGAATTGGCCATTGAAAAGGCCGCTGCTTTTGTAATCAAAACCTTCTTTGCGCTGCTCCTGCGCCGGGCGTGCTTTTGTTTCTACGGGTATATAAAAACCCCCGGCGATATCGCAGCCGGCAATAGCGGGCAGCTTCGAGCTTTGTACTGCGAGCATATAAATCGGCAACTGCATATCCAGGCCGTGATAAAACTTCGACCAGCTAAAAGCCGCATTGCTTCGTTTATAATCGAAGACGACGGCCAAGCAGCCGGTATCAGTCTTAGTGACATCAATCCTGTCAATCCTGCCAGCTAATGAAACATCGCGCCTATCGCTTAGTACGAGCTTAAACTCACCGCCATTTCCTTCGCCGCCGAACCAGACTTCTGAAAAAAGAGGTCTAAACTCGCCGGCTCGCACCATCCTCGAGACAGCCGGCAGGAAGTCCTGCAGAGCCTGGCAGGCAGAGGCGACAATAAAAGTGTTGTGTTTGCTGCGCCGGCAAAAGCCTTTGATAAAAGAATCCGACTCGATAACCTGAGCAACCACCTGTTTTAAAACTTCTATGAGCCGCTCGTTTACAACCGTTGCAAAATCCTCAGAACTCTGTTTTAGCTCTTTTAGTACCCTGTCAAGAACCTGATGATAAAACCTTCCTATATCCAGCGGCTCGAATTTCGATTCCTTTCGCTCGGCAAGCTCAAGCACATAGCGGGCAAAATATTTATACGGGCACTGTGCAAAGGCGCTCAGCCTTGAGGCTGAGCTTCGCAGGATGGGGCCGAAAAGCTGCTTTAAGACAGCCGTCTCAAGATTTGCCTTATTATCGTATTCAAGGGCCTTTCGAAGCAAAGTTGCTGTCTCGGCAAACTGCTCGTCGGAGCACAATTGCTGCACAAACTGACTGATTTGACTATCGCTGCCGGCCCGCATACAAAGAAAATCGGCAAATTCGCTTTGTGTATAAATCCTGTCGATATCAAACGGGGCGGAATCTTCAACACTTACCGACCAGTCGTGCGAGGCAACCGGTTTTTCAGAAACATCGTCGAACAAAGATTCAATATCATCAATAAACTGCGAACGCACAACGGGCCTGGCCTTTTCGTCAACGGCGGGATAACTGATGCACAGAAATTCGCTCGGCCTGGTAAAAGCAATATAAGCGAGGTACTGCCGCTGCATAAGGCTTCTGCCTGTTGATGCCGCCAGCTCGAAGCGGGCGGTTTCGGCGGCGAGCCTGTCTTCGTCGGTCAGGATACCCGAATAACCAACGGGCATCGGGAAATCCTTCTGCGTTGTGCCTATAAGAAAGACCGCCTTCAAATCCGGATGCCGGCTTCGCTCAATCGAACCGACAATCACCTCATCGAGCGCGGGCGGAATCAATGCAAGGCTGAGCTGCGAAAAAGCATCCTCGATTATAGAGATATAAACATCACAGGTCAGCTTAAAACCTGCAAATGCCTCGCACAGCTCGTCGAATATATCCACAAGCCCGTCGCAGAACTGACGATGCTCATCGGCGGCGGTGAAATCTTTCCGCTCCGTCGCCTCGTCAATCCGGGTTTGAATCGTCCGGCTGAACTGCATTCCATCAAGAAAGGCGAAAATGATTTTCGTAAACTGCTCAGGGCTGATTTTCGCCGGGTTGTTGTCTTTACCGGAACTGAGCTTATCGCGCAGGCCGATTAGAGGCTTAACTGCCCTGCTGCGAATTTTGTTTATATGGTCTTCATTGAAAAGGGGCTCTTTATCGTCATCGAAATTCCACTTTTCAGCATTCACCCAGTCCTTTCCGGCTATGCCGAATGCCAGGCAGTAGTTCTCAAGTAAATCGACGTCATAGTTTTCGACGGGCACAAGGCCGCTTTTGAGATATTCAAAGACATCGCTGTTCGCAAAACCGCCTGCCGCCGCCCGAAGTGCCGAGCCGAGAAAACTGACAGCCGGGTGATGGCGAAGGGATTGTCTGCTGTCGATGAAGAAGGGAATATTATAATCCTTAAAATATGCCCTGATATAATGCTCATAGCTATCTAAATCAGGGGCTATGACCGCGATATCACGGTATCGCAGGGCTTTTTGGCGGACAAGCTCGATTATTTTTCCCGCTACGAACCTCACTTCCGCTCTCCGGTCCGGCGCGATAACTATATTAATAGTATCTTTTGCGGAAATCCTGTCCGCTTTTGTCTCAAAGATACTTTTCTCGATATGGCTGAGCGCGGCAGAAGTTTTAAACCTGAGAGCGTCGGTCAAGATAACCGGCTTTGCCAGATTCAGCCTGCAGGCTTTGACTATTTCGATGATATCGGCGTAAGTCTTTTGCGTAGGATTAAACAGGCCGACATTCAGTGTTGTGCCGCCGGCTGGATTGTTCAGGTTCAGCTCTTTGGCGTCCAGACACAAGGCGATATGTGCCTCGGATGACTTTTTGAGAAGCTCTGTAAGTATCGCCAGCTCACTGGTAGTAAAGCCCGCGAAGCCGTCAACCCAGATTTCAGAACCATCAAAAAACTGCGAACCGGCCACCGCCCTGCGGGCGAGATTCAACTGCATTTCAGGATCAAGGAATCTGCCCTGCACAAACTGCAGGTATTCTCTCAAAATCAAGGCTATATCGGCAAACTTCAGGGCGGAAAATCTGCTATATTCTTCCTTTTGGAGTCGGGCGATGAGGTCGTCAATATCTTCGGGCTGCTTGGCATAGGCCTGAAGCTCGGCGATAGTCTGTGCCATTTGTCTGCTGAAGCCGGCGAAGGCAGCGGACCGGCTGAAAAGTTTCAACTCGCTTTTGTGCTCGGCTAGAATTCTGCTGATAACCATCTGCCGTCCGATTTTTGAAAGTCTCGGCCTGGCGGTATTTTTGCCCAGCAGCAGATACTGAAGCCTGTCAAAAGAAAGCACATTCAATCCTCCTGCATTTTGCGAAACGGGCGGCTGTGAAGGATTCGGGCTGTGAAAGCCATTAACCTGCTTATTTAAAAGTATGGCTCGCTCGGCCTGGTAGGTTGCCTGCTCGGGAACCAGAAAAATCAGCTTCTGCCGGTCTTTGGGCTCCTGCAAAGCTTTTATTAGGGAATCTATGCAATAGCTGCTCTTGCCCGTCCCGCTTCTGCCGAGAATAAATTGAACCGCCATAAGAAACACCTAAAAACCACAGTTAATTAAGTCAGTTTTTACCACAAAAAAAGAAGTTTTTCAAATCCCTGTTTTTTTTTGAATGAATTTACAGGAACACTCCGTCTTATTTTTCGTCTATAACAAATAGAAGCGAACATTTTTGCCGGCTCTCAAGTACAAATAAATAGAAGTCTTCAGGACCGAGTAATTTCGCTTCCTCCTCTCCTCCTCAACTCGGTCCTGCTTTTTTTATGCAGCAGGGGCGGTTTGCGAACATTATTATCAGGATAAAAGTATAATAATCTGGAGCTTCCAACAGGGTCAGGTAAATCTCTTTCTCCTCTCCTCCGCAGCCTGGCCCTGTTTTTTTATTATTATTAGTCGAAAAGAACCGCACTTTTTTGCCGCAGGTAAGGTAAAAAAATATATAGCAATCAACGCAAAATGACGGGCCGGGTACTTAGCTACGCAACTTCTGCGAAACCCGGTCCGTTTTTTGTTTTAAACAACTCACAAAACAGCCCGTCTTTCACAAAAAAAATCAGTAGTCTTAAAAACACAAACAGGTTATAATAGCGGTTCTGTTTCGATAAAAATTAACAGGCTGCTTTTTTACAGGAGCGGATTATGTCAGGTCATTCTCACTGGTCAGGTATAAAATTCAAGAAGGCGGCACTCGACGCAAAGCGAGGCAAAATCTGGAGCAAACTTGCAAGGGTCATCATCGTGGCGGCAAAGGCCGGTGGAGGCGACCCTGCGGCTAACCTAACTCTGCGATACGCAATAGATAAAGCCAAGGCCTCCAATATGCCCAAGGACACAATTGAAAAGGCCATAAAAAAAGGCACAGGTGAGCTCGGAGCAACCAATTTCGAGCAGATACTCTACGAAGGCTACGGGCCGGGCGGCGTGGCTATTATGGTAGATGTCCTGACCGATAACCGCAACCGTACCGCACCTGAGATTCACAGAATATTCGAGAGGCACGGCGGGTCGCTGGGAAAAAGCGGCTGCGTCAACTGGATGTTCGGCAAAAAAGGACTTATCACCGTTTCAGAAGAAAAAATCGACGAAGACTCGCTGATGGAAATCGCTCTCAGTGCCGGCGCAGACGATATGACAAACACGGGAAAGGTTTATGAAATAACCTGCGAGCCGGCTGCATACGAAGCCTTAAAACAAACCCTGCAGGAAAAAGAAATTCCTACCGAAATGGCTGAAATCTCAATGGTGCCGCAAAATACGATTGAGATAAAAGACAAAGACCTTGCCCGCAAAATAATCTCTCTTATGGATGACTTCGAGGACCATGACGACGTGCAGAACACCTACGCAAACTTCGATATCCCGGATGAGCTGATGACATAAGAAATCCTAAATCCGAAATTCGAAACAAACACAAATGCTCA
>Ga0307434_1001416_pt1 | contig 13026 bp, 9 predicted proteins | sample SalMarWE160220MG_FD_202156 | JGI IMG/M metagenome (GOLD analysis project Ga0307434, IMG submission 202156) | Salt marsh sediment microbial communities from the Plum Island Ecosystem LTER, Massachusetts, United States - WE1603-220 | ecosystem: Environmental > Aquatic > Marine > Intertidal zone >... | reverse complement strand
AAAGTTGCTGCAATGACATTTAGGCAACTACATGATGCCAATATTCCTTTGATTATAATAGATGGTAACCACGGACGATACATGGAATATCGTAGTTCGACTCTAGCTGTATTTCCAGTTGCTTTCGATAACATACACTTATTCACACATTATGATGCAAGGGATTCATTAAGGACACAACAGCCTCTATTTATTGACATTAATAATCTGAATCTGAGGGTGATTACCCATCCCTCAATCGAGTCTCGGGCGCTGTCCACACTGGGTATGCAAGCCGCATATAAAAACTGGATTCAACTTCAGAATAACTCTATTTCTTCTGATTTGATAAATATAGCTATGGCACATGGTATGATCGAAAACTCTACGCTACATGAAGATTTTCTAAAAGGTAGTTATCAGTACATCGCACTAGGAGATGATCATAAAATGCATAAGGTAACGGATCATGCTTGGTATTCAGGATCAACCGAATTATGGAATTATAGTGAGATTAATACTGAAAAAGGATATCTTATGGTCGAACTAGAACAAGGAAAGGCATCTCCAAGGATCACCACTAAGAAAATTCAATCAAGTAGAAGGATCATCTTGGATATAATTGAAATATATTCAGAGGATACCAATCACCAGATAATAAAGAGAGTTACAAATACTTTTGATGCCCATGGACTTAATACGCGATATGAATATCCAACTGCTGCAAGAGTAAAAATCATTCTGAAGGGTAAGAAAACATATGGATCGTCATTCGATATTGGCGAGGTAGAATCAGCCCTGAGAAGACTAGCCTTAGACTCAAATGATTACAATATTGTTGAGTTCATCCTAGATCAGCCAGACTATCCTGAATATATCAAACAAGAAAACATTGACCAATCCTTGGTTGATAATATAGAATTCCTGATAGATGATCCTCAAAAGGAATTCAAAGAATATGTAACTGTTATGAGAAACAAAGATCTAGAACAGCAAAATTTGGATCCAAATTTACTTGCAAAGATATTTGCAAAAGTACTTAATCGTGGTTCAGAGAAAGCTAATGACACTTCAGCGATAGAAAGAGGCAATAATTGATATTTGAAGATATTAAGAATCGAAATCGAGAACTTTAAACCATATACAAATGTGCTGCTTCCTGATACTCTTCAGGATCCAGAGTTTCCTGAAGGCCTATTCCTTATAACCGGTAACAACTCTATGGGTAAAACCAGCTTTATTCAAGCAATGTTATGGGGCCTTCTGGGTGACGAATTGATAGAAGATCAGCAACGGAAGACACTTGTTAAAGCTGGTGAATCAGGTTGTAAGGTCGACGTCACCTTTGATCTTGGAGGAACCATATATCGAATAGTAAGAAAACTTACAATCAAGAGATCAAGACCTCAAAGGGGTAAAATCGATTTCAATGAAGATGCTGTCTTATCTAAGAAAGTGAATGAACATGATATTGATGGGGATGATAGATTTATTGTGATAGTTAATAGGCCCAGATCGGTTAACGAAGAAGTGGAACGGATGTTAGGAGTTAGTGCTTCTATAATTGAAAAGACGGTATATGTTAGACAGAAGGACGTAGACAGACTAGCATTAGCAGATCCAGTAGAATTAAGGAGATTAATCACTACACTTTTTGGGCTTGATGAATTCGATAGGGTCAAAAACGATCTCTCTAAACTTAGCACAGATCTTCAAGACTCTATCAATTTACTAAAAGGAGAGGTTGGAGTTCTTGCTATTGAAAAGGCGGAACTTATCAAGAGAGAAAATGAATTAGGAGTTAAAGAAAAAGAACGCATTGAATCTGAATCCGACTTGAATAAAACTCTCGAAAGTCTTTCGAATCTGCCATCTGAGGACATACTGATACGGATTAAGAGTAACGATATGGATATAACAAACAAAAATAATGAGCTTGCATTAGTTAATAGTTCCTTAGTAGAAAAGACTAATTACATAGCAAGTCAGGATGAGAGAATAGACACCTTAAAAATATCCATTGAGAATCTAGGAAATCAGAAAGCTGTTGTACAGAAGGCCTTAGAGAGTCTTCCAAACGATGAAAATCTACTGCAATTGGATAGATTATTTATGGGCATAAAAACATACGAAAATCAAATTAAACAAGTTATAGAGCGTTCTTCTATTACCCTGAATTTTGATCCAGTTTCTCAACCAGAACGGATGAATAATCGGTTACAAGAAATATCTAATGAAGTAAAAAGTTTAGAAAAATATGAGAATACTTTACATAATAATATTGAGTATTTAAATCAGATTCTAATATCTAATGAAGTCATTTCTGGCATAAAAAAGAATAGTATAAAGTATATCGAAGAGCAGATGAAATGTCCTGTCTGTAACAAATCAATCGATGACAAAGGAAAGATGGTAGTAGGTCTAGGTAACGAAATAAGAGAAATAGACTCTGATTATAATAATGCCAATGCTCAGGCTAAACAAACAAAGGATGAACATGATGAAGTACGCAAGAGGCTAGACACAAGAAGCAAAACTAAAGTCATATTACAAAATATGCGTACACTTTGTGATAGTCTGATAAATCACAGAAAAAGTGCTCGCTCCATACTTGATCTACATCATGCAAAATCAATCGAGGATCTCCTGTCATTTCTGGGTTTTTCCACAGTCAGCGACGTAATTTCAGAAAGAACAAGTCTAAGATTGGAAATAGAGTATTATAGAAAGGAGATACCCCGAATCGAAGAACAGATAGATAAAGAAAATATACAGTACAGGAAGTATGAAAACGAGCTATCAGAATTGAGAAATCTAAAGAAAAATATAGTTAATGATATTGATCAATTGAAGAGTAAGCTGCAAGGATATCTCCAGGAATTTTTAGTTACTAGTCTGGATGATTTATTAAAAAATCTACATTGCAGAACTATTGATGAAATTATTATTAAAAGAAAAACTATGGAAAATAGTCTTGACGCCAAGAGAAGATTCTTAGACATACTTACCAAGCAAGCTTGGACATTAAAAGATGACATAAAAAATAGGGAATCTAACATAAAGAAGCTCTCACAAAAAGTAAGAATTTTGTCTGATAAGGAAAACGAATTACGACATGTAAAATATTTGCGAGGTGAGATCGACGGATTCATTTCAAACTATGTAGTGGAAGGAAAAATGGTAGGGGTATTAAGACATGCAACCAATGATTACATGGCGCAGCTCACAGAAGGCCGCTATGCTATAGATAAAATTTCTTCCACCATAAGAAGAGTGAGAGGAGGTATGGAATCTCATGGATTGGAAATAACACTTATGGATAGCAAGGACAATGTAATAAAGAATAAAGATCAGTTAAGTGGAGGCGATGAAACTGCTCTAGGACTGGCATTAAGAATTGCAATATCCAAGTTGATGGCAAGGATAAAGCCCTTCAAGAACTCGGAGAGGAAGCCACCAATAATTAATTCTATAATAATGGATGAACCAATGGCAAGTTTGGATTCATCCAGAAGAAAGATACTAGTTCGTATGCTTACTCAGGCTAGGAGCTTTAAACAGATCTTTCTCGTAACTCATACAGAAACAGAATTTGGTGATTATCATTCGATTACTTTAAAGGGTGATGAAAACGGCAATAGACAGATTGTTTATACGCCTGTCAAACTATAATGGGATTGAGGTTGAGGAAAGATACGATTTGACGAGCATCAATGTATAAATATTCTCTATAAAACGCATATTTCATTATTAAATTTAGGAATACACACAAATTGATACATTTTATAGTTATTTTTTTCCAATAGGACTATTAAAAAGGTACGTCTTTGGAAGAGTCTAACTATAAGTCATCATTACCCCAGCTTTAGTTTGCAAGCCTAACAAATGATATAACAATATACTAGACAGACACTATGAATATCACTAGCGATTTAAATATACCCTTTCTCGTCGGTGCGCGATCATCTAGAGCGGGTCCAACAAACAAACTTTGCACGAATAAAGCCTGACGAATTGCTATAGAAGTGTTGAAAAAACTTAAGGACTAAACGAACAGCCAGCAAACCAGCGTACTAGATATAGTTCTTAAAAAAACGATTATAATATTTAACCCTGTGATTGGTATAGAGATACCGCAGCATCTACGCCACGGTGGTATCTGGTGACTAAATACGGAGAGGAGGATGATCCCTACGGTTAAAAATTATAGTTGCCCGTTCTGCTCACAAGAATCCTCAAGGAGGTTTAACATGGAAGTTCATATAAAGAGAAGACATCGCAGCATGGGTTTAGCATTGAGTAATCCTTATGGAACCATTAATGCAAGGAGTTTTGGATATCCCAATTACAACCTGAAGCCGAATTATAGCCCAAGTAATACGGTATTTAATGACGGAGCAAGTGTATGGGGACTAACGAATAGGAGCGGCGGAGAATATGATCATATGAATTACATTATTAACCACTTGAGTAAGCAAGTGAGATTTAAGGATCTCATTCGTCAGCTCATGCCATCATATTATCCAGAACCTTATTTGCAACAGTTTTACCATCCCAGTACCTTGGGTCGATTCATTCAAAAATCGCCCAATTTTTCAACTTTACCCCTTCATCAGTCGTGGCAAGCGATCCCTGCAGGTTCCATCAACATTCCTAGCCCTATTTCAAGGAATGACAACGAAAATTTGAGTGAAGTTGAACTCAAATCTTCTAAACTCAAATCTTTTCACCTGATTTCATTAAGAGGGTTGATATGTGACAAGTGCTTAATGGTAGATACCATTCTTATCTGTCTAAACGAAGACGGAACTGTAAAAGAAATCCACAACCATTCCTGCAGCGAGGACAGGTTAGTGGATCTAAAGCGAAGAGATAAGCAGGATTTAATTAAATTCTTTGTTGTTCTTCATAGGTTTTTACCGAGGATACGTACTTGCATAACTTCCAATATATATCTGGCTTCTAAATTAGCTTGTCAATCTGCGATGCGGTTTTATGTATCTAAATCTAATATCTATTATATAACGTAGTATCTATTATTATAAGATTACCCTTATGAAATGATCTTATTATATACCCCTTTTTACAGGTATTCAAATATAACATTTATGAATGCAGAGTACTTATCGCATTGACAAGTTAAATGGTTATGAAGCCTGACTAGCAGGATTGAACGTAATAGGGACAAGCAAATTAAGTTTTCTCAAGGAAGGCATTCAGAGTTTCATCCAAGGGACCAACCCAATTTACCAATTTAATACGGGGCACCAATGATAATTGAAAAAGCTAATTCTGAAGTAAAAAATGCATAGTTGGGAATTAGTATTATCAAGGATATTTAGAAATCTAAGAGAGGTCTTGAATAACATTCAAGAATCGCAATTACTGACAATTTATTTTATGAGAACACGGGAGAAGCGATTTAGGTTAGAAGTCTGATAAATTATCAGAAATTTTAACGAATGATGGATGATGGAGAAGTTGATGGAGGAAGTACTTAAGGTGGAGACGAAAATAAAGTTATTCTTTTCTAATAAAAACTGCCAAAAAAGGTATATCTTTGAATTAAGACCGCTTATTTTGAAAATTTGTACTAGTTTTCTTGGACGACTTGAATATTAGTTTATACTTAGTTCATGTAGATTATCATAGCTAGAATATAATCCAAATCACTAGTGATGTACCAGGAGCACCAGAATGTTGGGTTGACGGTTATGATGCTGGATTTGCTCAGAAATATGACAAAGACAAAGCTAATGAATGTGCAGATATTCCAGGTGATCAATACAATGCATCTTGGGTTATGGTTGTATAGACTCAGGATTAATAGAAGCCGATTGTAACAACATAAAGGATAACCCACAAGATATAGAAAATCATGAAGCACTTCAAGAAGAGAACACAAGAGGATGTTATAATAATGGATTTAGGGACGGTAAAGCCACTTCATTTGATAGGGAATGTCAAGTTAATCTCTTCTGAAGAGGAGTATGATCGAGAGAAATATCTGGATATGCTATTTGACTCTGCTGAGGCTGTATTATCGGTGTTTGGATTTAGCAGGCCATTATACGGATTTGACAGAAAAAAAATAAAATGCTGAGTGAAAAGCATATCAATAGCATTTTCAGATATGTAGACAACGATTTGCCTCAACTAACTGGAAAGAAAGAAAGGTTCCTTGTATTATACGGATGATCATACTGCATATGCTGCATTGAATTTGATAGGTAAACATCAGATAATACTTCATGGAAAAGAAGAATATGTTAGGGATGAAGATGCAACCCACATCAATGGTGTCGAAGGATTCTGGAGCTATGCCAAGACATGGTTATATCATTATCGAGATGTACCGAAGCCATACTTTGATCTTTACCTAAAGGAAATAGAGTTCAGGTTCAATCATAGGAACGAAGATATCTTCAGAATACTGACAAAGATGATGGTAGAATCTGTTCCAAACTCTTAGGTATTACCTTAGCCCTATCTATACCTTATAATTTAGATTTCTGTGTTTCCTTTCTTGAAATTTCAAGCTAAAAGTCTAGGTAAGTATCAATTTTATACTAAGTAGAAGGCAGTTTGTAAGTATATTTCTAGTACTGAACGATCTATGCTATTCTTATATCTTCAGGATCCTGAATATCAGGACGAGGTTTGTCATCTATTAAACATCTCTTGGACCATGATAAACCAGTGCTTTCATAGCTGAACTTCGCTATGTAACATATTATAAGAAACTTTAAACTGCATTATGCTCTACTTGTTTCTTGGTTGTAAATAATAATTCTTCCCACTCCTTTTAAGTGTTAAATAACTTTCATTTCTTTCAAAGCATCATATATATTATATAAATTATTAGTTACCATAAAGTAAAGAGAAAATGATTTCGCAGGAGATTAGTAGACGTCTGCATGAATATCTAAAAGACGTACGTAATAAGGAAATAAAGGAATTTTTAGAAAAACCGATTCTAATAAAGGAGGATGTAATAGTATCAAGGATTATTGGAATGATGACGAAAGAAAATGCTCATGAAATATTTATCCAGCTAAAAGATAAACCCATCTCCTGTATAAACATAAGAGATATTTTATCATCAAGAGATATTAATACATTAAAATCGTCAACCATAGGAAAAGGGATCCAAGGTCTTACTGAAAAGGATACCATAGGAAAAGCAGCAAGAATAATGAATTTGTATAGATTGAGATCGCTCCCAGTAATAAATCAAAATAATCATGATATAATAGGACAAATTTCATCTAAGAGAATTATAAAGTATATCTACGATACCTTTTCTGGAAAGAAAATAGATTTTAAGAAAATGATAACCGCATCCGATATAATGACTCCAGATCTCATCATTATAGATCCTAAAGACAAATTTGACTCTGCTAAAGCCACAATGAGAAGAGATTTAATAGATCACCTACCAGTTGCTGAAAGGCACTTCGATGGAAAAATTATGATCAAAGGAATGATAACATCAAATCATATTATGCAAACTCTGATACCTGCTGAAAGTATCGGAAGAAGATCATTAGGAACGGAAGATGATCTAAAATCCGAACAAGAAGTAATTGGAATAGCAGATAAAAATGTCATAACAGTAGATCCATATGATACAATCATGTCGACAATAGATACCTTATTCAAGGCAAATTCAACATACACGGTAGTACGATCGTCGGACACTATATTAGGAATAATTACCTATAGAGATATAATTTCATTATTAGGAGATGAAATTCAAAGTGATGTGCCCATTTATATAATAGGAATGCCCGAAGATCCATTTGAAGCAGAACTTGTAAGATCAAAATTTGTCAACATTGTAAAGCATTTAAGCAGAATGTCCCCTAAGATTGAAGAAGCACGATGTAAAATAAAAATTAGGGATATTGAAGGCGAAAGAAAAAGATATGAGGTGTCTGCAAGTATAAATACAACATATCGGCGGCACGCATATACTTCAAATAAGGAGTGGGATCTTGCAAAAATATTTGATGAGATGAGCGACGGTTTGAAAAATCAAGTGGCTCATGAGAAATCTGAGAGACAAAAAGATTCAGTAAGACATTCATATGAATAAAATAAATATTATTGCTTGTCTTTCTACTCTACTCCCCCCTCCGCAAGTCAGTACCTGCTACCTCTGGGAATATGCATTCGCGTCGGACTAATGGGCATATATTAGGCATATTAGTTACCAACTCAGCTAAATCAGCTATATCATTATTTAACAATGAAAGGTCGGACAAACAATGTCATACTCGTCCTCTTCGCTAGAAGCCGCAGGCATGAACACCATCACCGTTGTCATGACACTATTTTGTTACATCTAATAAGGTTGTTCCCTTATATAGAAGTTCATGAATATCAAAACTATTTGAGATTCATTTTGCAACACTATACGATATGTACGTTGCCAGATTCAAGATGCGCTAATTTCACGTTAACGCCCGAAAACTGAACACAAGTTCCAAAATACGTATTTATGAATAGCAAAGGCAAAAGTAATAGGCCTGGTCCATTTCGGAGTTAAATAAATACGGTAGAGGGTTGCTACTCGTGATAGAGAGAAAAGTAAGGCCATTTACATTAAATTAGACGAAGCAATTCGGGTAAGCAAAGTACCTTTTTCATAATATTTAGCAGAGGATCCCTCCAACGCATTTTTGGTTGTGTGCTCCTCAATTGAAGTATTATCTTGTAGGCTCTACATAGCCTATCTTGTACTAAAGACACTTATATTGTCCATAAATCCATTATATTCATTATGCCTCTCATACATACATCAGCTACTATGATGGCTATATTAATAGTGCTAGTAGGCACCATATCAATAATAATCATAAACACTGAAGCATTTGCGCAAAATCAAATTCCGCTGAATCGGTCTGGTGCTGGAATGATAGATTTAAGCATACAAGGCGTATCTGCGTTCGTTCCAGAAGGCAGAGATATCTATACAATAACCGGAGAAGTTTTTAACAATAACACCTTCCCCTTCAACGGTGTTCAAGTATCAACAACATTATATGATAATAATAGTCAAGTCGTAGGTGTAGGTTCAGGATATACTTCCCCATCAGGCATTCAACCAGGCCTGAAAGCGCCTTTTAAAATCGACATATTTGGAGGTGAAATAATGGGAGGTATTGATGCAATTAATAACTACACATTGCAAGCGTCCGGAGACCTTCAAGTACAAATTTTTCCGTGATATGCAAATTTCAACTCCCGTAGACGCGATCGAGTAGTATCTTCCTTTAACATTCTAGCCATAACTTTTTTACTTTCTTCCAGGCTAAAAAAGAGAGAAGACATTTTCAAACAATATTTCAATCCCCCGATAGGAGTTTGACTGTGTTTATGAACGAGTCTGTTAACCGTTACCTTGTATTAGGATGCTGTCAGTATTTTTTCTACAAATAACCCTTGTAGAGTAATGCACAGTTAATTATTTCGAGGCAATTAATAGAATATCTATTTGTAGGAGTAGTTGAAAAATGATATCATGGCTTCCGCTAGCAAGATAAACTTTGATGAACCGATACCAGAGATGATTGAACGGTTAAAATTAGAGCACAGGAAGTTTGAATCGAACTTGGTCAAAGTAAAAACAAGTATTGAGGATAATAGCGTTACTCTTGCGTATGAAATAATACGAAGCATTAGCGACAAAATCATTCATCATGCAGTTGAAGAGGAGGCAAGACTAATGCTGGTTATCATGCCATGTCAGCATAATGACAATATGGTTTTACATAGCCCTAAAAAATGTTGGATATAGAACGGATTTATAAAGCATCTCATTTCTAAGGTATATTAATACAAAAAGAAATAAACAAGCATGGAGAAAAGTCACATTCGTCTGCTTCAAAATGATTTGTATATTTTTTTGACCACCAACATATCATAAATTCATAGTTTAAAGTATTTACGGCTCTGTCGAAACCTAACCCAACAGTTAATGGAATCGACCGCACGGTACGATGATTCAGATGATCGTTTGCTGACTGCGCATTCGCTAATGAGGTGGCAGGCAGCATATGTTGTAACTGCCTTTACATACGTTAAGGGTCAGGAAATGTGGAAGAGATTTGTCAAACAACAGATCCGTTGGAGAAAGGGCTTTTTACGGACTAATTTCTACTTAAGCACTTTCTATTGGCAAATTGCAATGGCCGGAGAATTCAGATGAATCATGCTATTACCCAGCTATCAAGTTTCTAACAACAACCTTAAGCTAGAGAAACTAGAAAAGATGGCAGACTATGGGGCAGAAGATGATCCTCATCGTCGTGTTACCAAAAATTTTGCACTCTACAAATATTTTGAGTATTAATACCTATCACAATTCTACCGACCTTCAAGAAAAACAGAAATATTATGTGATTTTTTAATCAGGAGGTGAGCTAATATCATTTTTGCCTTCCAACATCCTATCATATGATATTTTTGTGTAATATTTTTCATAAAATGACATGTGGTTGGCTTCCAAATGCATTAGATATTCGTGAACTCTTTGAGCGGCCTCACGTCCCTTTTCCATTACTTTAACAATTAAAGTTTCGCCACTAGTTACATCTCCTGCAGCAAAGACCCCATTCATAGATGTTCTGTAGTCATCAGCAATTGCAATCGAATTACGCTTGCCGGTCTTGATTCCGGCCTTCTTTTGGAGGAAGGAGTTTGGACCTCTACCAATAGCTATAACGACTGTGCTACTTGGCATCCTGAATTCTTTATCTGGTATAACCTCTGGATGCCTCTTTCCTGATTGATCAGGAGCACTCATGTGCAGACTGTCAATTATTGTCGCTACGACATGTCCGTTACTGTCACCTTCAAGAGACTTTGCCTGCCCAAGGAACCTGAACTTCACTCCCTCTTCCTTTGCTTCTTCAAGCATTATTGGGTCAACACGTAATCCGGTTTCAGGATTCCTGCATAATACGGTAACGTTGCCTTTTCCTTTTGTAAGCCTTAACGCAGTCCTAGCACAATCAAGAGATGTGTCTCCACCGCCTATTACAATAATATCGTTACCAAGACTATACTTTGGATTACGCAGGTAACTCTCCACTCCTTCCAGGAAAACACTTTCAAGAAACTGGTATCCGCTCAGAACTCCTTTAAGATTGACTCCGGGAATCTCTAGATTTGCAGTGTCTTTCGAGCCTGTAGTAATTAGGACTGCATCATTTTCCTCTAGAAGTTGAGAGAGCATTACTTCTTTTCCTACAGTAGTGTTAGTTCTTATGTTGACCCCCATTTCCTTAATTTTTTCGATTTCGTCAATTAAAACTTCTTTAGGCAGATGATAATCGGGAACTCCATACCATACGGTGCCTCCTGGCACAATAGACGCGTCGTATATCGTTACTTGATGACCATATCTTCTGAGAAGAGCTGAACCTGCAAGACCAGCAGGCCCAGCGCCGACAACTGCTACCTCTTTTCCCGTATCTTGTTCAATGGATACGGATGATTGTCGATTTTTTCTTTCCCAGTCTGCGATATATCTTTGAATGAGGCCGATTCCGATTGGCTGCCCTGACCACTTCAAAACGCAAGCATCCTCACATAATGCTTGCAGCTGAGGACAGCATCTGGCAGTCACACCTAGCAAGGGGTTAGTTTCTCTGATCCGCTCATAGGATGTTTTGAAGTCTCCCCTGGCAGCAGCCTCGTTCATACCTCGAACGTCCAAAAGGACTGGACAAGCATCTATGCAAACAGGAGTTCCACATAAAAGACAACGCTCGGCCTCTCGCATAACCTCTTCCTCGGAGTAGGGTTGTTGAACCTCTGAAAAATCGATCTTCCGTTGTTCTGCGTCTGCTTTACGAAAAGGAAATCCACCAACGCGGTTTGGGTCAACCATTCAAAATGGATATGTACAGCCTATTTATTAGAGTTATACTATACTACCTAAACCAGGTTTAGATGCTACTTAGAGTTACTCCTTGCTACCAATTATCAGCCGGAGGCATAGAGCAAATACGAAATAGCAGCTATGAATAATCCTACATCCTCTAGTTCGCTATCTATCTTCACATGGTGACCTCGCTCTTCTATTCCCAAACCTGAAGCTTCACCAACAGCTTTACCGCGTAATCTCTTTATTTTGTCCCGTAAAGTGTAATGATGGAAGTCGACTTGTGAAAGTTCAGAGTAGGGGAAGTCATCTAGTCTACAGATGTACTTGATGGAGCTATTGACGTATTCGTTCCAAGACTTATCCTCTGGATGACTTGCAAGCATGTAAAATTTGTCATTATGCTTGAACAAATGGTCACGGATAACAAATATTTCATCTCCCAAGCCGTTGCGGTCGGTATTTGGGTAGGTGATTTTTTTTGAAGCCTTGCGCACTGAAAAGGAGAAAGGACGGTGCTCACCATGCACCAAATTAGAAAGCACCCATTCCATCTTGTCATTGGTTCTTACCAGTTCAAAACTCAGGCCTTCTCCTTTCTTTATTTCAGCGATTTCCCTTCCTCCTGAGAATATTTTGGCCTCCCATTGTTTCGGCCCTTTCTTAATTACAAACTCAGAAGGCAAGAACTGGAATGAGATTTAAGTCATCAGTAAATTTATTCTTTACTTTATGGTGACGCATTATTGAATTTTGAATTATAAAAAAGAATACTCCGCTACCTGACACAACAGATTAACTGGGATATCATTTGAATAAATATCAATCGCGCGCATACCATGTTTTCGTATTGCATAATCCGAACCACTTAATTTTTTTTCTCGTTTAAGTAAGCACTTGTAATCCAAGAAAAGGTGGTGATACTGGATAACGTTAGACGGAACTTACTAATAATCCATCTTCGAAAAATGAAACGTCATCATCTATGAAATATCAATCCTTTATGTTCGAGCAATTTGTAAATTGGTAACTTTGAAAAGTCAACAATGACAAATTCTATCAAAGAATATATCCATACAAATATTGCTAACGGCCAACCAATTGCCGGAAGTAATACACCGTATACTGTAATCAGTGTTGCAGCAATCTGTGTG
>Ga0307434_1001413_pt1 | contig 13042 bp, 13 predicted proteins | sample SalMarWE160220MG_FD_202156 | JGI IMG/M metagenome (GOLD analysis project Ga0307434, IMG submission 202156) | Salt marsh sediment microbial communities from the Plum Island Ecosystem LTER, Massachusetts, United States - WE1603-220 | ecosystem: Environmental > Aquatic > Marine > Intertidal zone >... | reverse complement strand
CCACGCTTTCAGAATAGGCTCCGATGTGCTCAAACCCGACGCATACTTCGAGAAGAAGGCGGGGAGCAACGTCTGCATCGTGGACGGTAAGGAGTACGTTCTTTGTGAGTAATAGCGCAAGAACAGGCAGGTACGCCAGGTCGTTCTCCCGATTGATCGGGACGTTGAATTGCCTTAGCCACCTCAGGGCCTTGGACGGTGTGCAGCACACGCGGGCCCGTGTGCCACGGCTAGAGCAGGTAACGTTTGCGTGCATCCCGTTCTCCCTTTGCCGGAAAGCCGCGCGGGCTGAAGCCCGCGGCTCTTCGGGATACACGCATTCGTGACCTGATATATGCCCGTGATTTACCATACGATGGTACCGGTTGTGTCGAAAGCGAAGGGTAGGATCACGCCGCCGATCGCTTGAAGGGCGGCGGCGACGTGGACATCATGGATCTGAGTATTCTTTTGGGCTGCATGAGCGGCCCCAACGTCGGCGCTCAACCCGACTGCGCGCCGTGATCACTGGAGGCACTAGTCAAGATGGACACCCCTGACGGCCGCCGTTGCCACTGGCAAGGCCGGTGTCGGTACGTGTATAGGGCGTGTGCAGGCATACCGATCTGGGGGTGGAATAGGGTGGCGGTGATCAGACAGAACCCGTCGCGCGCGGGGGGATGGTCGGAGGACAACTTAGTACCGCGTCGGAGTCGGGATCGGCAGGCATCGCCGGCATGTCGTTGTAGGGCTACCTATCTGCCCTACCGTCCACTGGATGAAGATGCCGAAGCGGGTTTGCTATGATACCATCGTCAGATGCAGTCTGCCGAGGATGCATTCATGCAATGGGGGTCTGGGCAGCACACGGTCCGGAAGGTCGGCGGCAAAACGGCAAACCGCGCCTTTCCAGGAGGCGAGGAGAATAGCAGTCCATGAAGAAGTCTTACGAAGGACATGACGTCGTTTATCGGCGAATGAGGAAGAGGGGCGTGCGTTCCTGGGGCGAGCGAGAGGAGGTCGGAGACCATGGTAGACGTACAGAAATCGACCCTGACGACAGGCGATTCCTGGAGGATGTCCTCGGCCAACCGTGGGCACCTCGTAAAGGCCAAGTAATCGAGCTGGGTTGCGGCACCGCTCCGATGTTGCGATGGTTCTGCAAGAGGGGTTTCCACGGCCTGGGTGTTGACGTGAGCAGAACCGCCATCGCAATGGCAAGGGCACAGTCACGAGGCGTCAATGCTCGGTTCAAGCAGGCCGATCTTTGCGCCGACCTGCCGGGGAAACCACGAACGTTCGACATCGCTTTGGATGGACACTGCCTGCACTGCATTGTTCAAGAGAAGGACAGGCAGGCTTTCTTGCTGAACGCCCGCAGGCTGCTCAGGCACGGGGGAGTGTTCATCATCCTGAGCATGTGTGCCCCCGTGAATCGCAAGACTTTCTCGCAGTTGTTTCAGCGGCAGTATCTGAGGAATCAGACGATCTATGTGGTCTGTGATAGCGCGGGGGAGTATGAGGGTTCACGCAGGATCAAAGGGCAACTGTGCATGCCAACACGATATCTCGGGCACTGGAAGAGCATTCTTTCCGAATTGCATCGGGCAGGCTTCCAATCGCAACTCCTGAGATACAGCGCTCCCACCGAAAAGGAGCCCATCGGCTACCTTGCGGTCGCCGCCTTGGCATAGCCGATCCACGGCAAGGTGACATTGCTGTCAGCAGACATGATCGCAGCAGCACGAGGCGGCCATTCTCAACGTGTTCCTGGACAACTTCGGCGTTCTCCTCCTGCGGGGCAGAGGTGACTGCTTCAGATCGGCGGATCCGGGTCGCGCGGCTTGAGGGCATAAGTACTTGTCTCGCAAGGGAGTGCAGTCTGACGGCTTGCTGCCGGAGCCCGCGCTCGCATCATTCCTCCCGAGGTCTCCGGATACAACTCAGCAAGTTCGCGATTGCGGTTCAGAAATCTCTTGCCCGCGAGTGTCTTAGGCATGGAGTGCAATGAGGGCGATGGGATCAACGGACCCGGCACCATTGAGCGGTTGGTTTGACCGGTACGGCGTCACCCTCGCCCTTTACGCCCGGCAGTGGCTGAACGCCGAGTCGGCCGAGGACGTGGTCCAGGAGGTGTTCATTCGACTGCTCTCGCAGCGGCGGGCTCCGGGCAACGTGAAAGGGTGGCTCTTCCGGTCGGTACGGAACGCCGCGATCAACCGGGCACGGTCTGAGCATCGCCGGCGGTCACACGAACGCAGGCATGGCGCCGACCACCCGGCCTGGTTCCAGACGTGCCCGGACGACCCGATCGATGCAAAGATAGCCGACTCCATGTTACTCTCGCTCCCCGTGGAGCAACGGGAGACCATCGTGCTGCGGATCTGGGCGGGGATGACCTTGGTTGAAATCTCAAGAGTAACCGGTCATCCGGTTCCAACGTTATTCAGTCGTTACCGCGCGGGGCTTGCCGCCCTGCGAAGAGCGATGGAGAAGTCATGCAAGACCTAGAAGGACTGACTCCGGCGGAGCGGGAATTAGAAGAGGCCTGGCGCCGCTTGAAACCCGCGGACGTTTCAATTGATCGTGATCGCCTGCTGTTCCGGGCCGGGCAGCGGTCGGTGGGCGTGAGTCTCTGGATGTGGCGAGGGATAGCAACGGTGCTGGTGGCGGGGCTCGGTTTGTCGCTGGCGCTCCAGCCGGAGCCACGGCACATTGAACGGGTGGTGTACATGCCCGTGGTGCAGGAGAAACCTGCGCCGCGCGAGACACCAGTGCGGACCGATAGCTCAGACATTCGGATCGCGAGGCGGGACCTGAGCGCAAGCAGCTATAGGGATATCAGGCTGCGTAAAAGGGTGCTGGAAGAAGGGCTGGATGCGCTACCCATGCCGGCCTGGACAGAAGCAACGGTCACCGAACCCGCTAAGTTTCTAGATGATGTGCCGGGCGTTCCACTGGTTCGTTTACGTGATGCGGATCGGCTGTGATTAAGGGTGGCGCCGCACGAAAGGAGATTGAGATGACCAGGCAACTGCATACTCTTGTTTTGACAGCGGGCCTATGCCTATCGGGCGTCACCCGGGCTCAAGCGGTGCCGACCACGCAACCGCCCCAAGGGTCCGCGGCGGTGCGTGTAATGAAGTTGACGATTGGACCGGCTGGGTCGCCGGACCCTGCGCTCAAGTATTTGCTCATGCCCGATTACCTTGAGCAGACACCGGGCAACGCGGCACAGATGTACTACATGGCTGCCCAGCGGGCAGAAGTGCTCAAAGGTTCCTATGAGGTTTATAACAAGATCGCCGACTGGCTGGAGGTCCCGGTCGAACAGTTACCTCGCGAGGAAGTCGAGCAGACGCTTGAGCAAGTCAAGGATGCACTGCGCTGTGTTGAGCTGGCTTCTCGGTACGAGTGGTGCCAATGGGATTGTGCCGTTCGGAGTGAAGGCTTCAGTGCCTTGCTGCCGTCGCTGTTGCCCCACCGTTGTTTGGCCAAAGCACTAGCCCTGCGGGCGCGCCTCGCCTTGGCGGACGGGAGATATGAAGACGCGCTCCGCGACCTGCAGACCGGGTTCGCGATGGCCCGTCACATCGGGTGCGGGCCGACGTTGATCCATGGGCTTGTGGGAGCGGCGCTGGGTGCATACATGGCCCAACAAGTTGAGGACTGGGCGGCTACGCCGGGCTCACCCAACCTTTATTGGGCGCTGGCCGATTTGCCCAGGCCTTTCATCGATACCCATCGGATGTTCCAGATTGAGCGAGTCGCGCTTTTCTTTGAGATTCCCGAATTGCAGAGTCTGCGAACAACGGTCTTGACGCCGCAGCAGCTCGACACCCTTGCTGAAAAGGTCGCCAGCGTGACTACGGTGCTGGATCAGAAGGAAGGTCCTCCCGTCCAGGTTCCGTGGAGACAGGAAGCAGTGATTGCGCAGCTTTATCCGTGGGCCAAGCAGTACCTCCTGTCCCAAGGCTACGCGCCCGATCAAGTCGAAGCCATGCCGGCGTTACAGGTGGTCCTCATCCAATCATTTGATCGGTATCTTCGAATAAGAGACGAGATGTTCAAATGGTTCGGATTTCCCTATTGGCAGGCCCGTGACGGGCTGGCGCGGATCGAAAGCAAGATCAGCCACATGCACGCGCTCGATCTGTACCGCCACTTGTCTGAGAGGCAACTTACACCACCTGGATTGCCTCGTAGGCCGATCCACGAAGAGTTGGCGCGGGCCGAGCGCGAGCTCGAGCGTATCCTTGAGCGAAGGGACAAGGTAAATGCGGACGTGGGCTACCCTTTCATTGATGTTCTGCCGAGCCTTGGCCGGGCGCGTTTCCTGTTCGCCCGAGTCGATCGGGATGCCGCGGCTCTGCAGTGCATCGAAGCCATCCGCATCTACGCCGCCGGCCACGACGGGAGGCTACCCGCCTCCCTTGAGGAGATCGAAGAGACTCCCGCCCCGTACGACCCGGTGACGGGCAAGCCGTTCATCTACGAGTGCTCCGGTGATCGGGCGACGATCCTGGCACCCGCCCCACCCGGCCAGAATGGCGTCCGGTATGAGCTGACCATGAGAAGTCGGAGCAGTCAACCATGATGATCGAGGCCGGCTCACGAATAAGACGGCAAACGTCTGCGAATCCTGGCTCAGGTTGCTCATGCGACGGTGGCAACTGCTTTTGACAAGGAGAAGATCATGTACAACACAATGCCCACAAAGCCATTTTCACTGATCACGGTTCTGGTTTTGCTTCAGGCAGGGGTGGCATGGCCCAATAGCGAATCGCCCAAGCTCTATCCCATCGTACACAACGACAAGGTTGGCTACATCGACCACACAGGAAAAACGGTCATCGAGCCCCAACTCGAATCCCTCTGGACGGCCTGGCATTTCTGCGACGGCCGGGCCGGCGTCAGAGTCGGCGAGAAATGGGGCTTCATCGACACGAAGGGAAAACTGGCCGTTCCTGCCCGATTCGACGCGTTCAAGTACTTCTCGGAAGGGTTCGCTGCGGTTCGCGTCGGTGATCGCTGGACGTTCGTGGATCAATCGGGAGCAACCAAGCCGGACAAATGGTTCGAGGACGCCCATTCGTTCTCCGAGGGCCTGGCTGCCGTGAAGCTCGGCGGGAAATGGGGCTTTGTCGACACGGCAATGCAGATGGTCATCCCTCCTCGCTTCGACGGGGCGTGGGGCTTCACCGAAGGTCTGGCTCCCGTCAAGGTTGGCCGAAAGTGGGGTTTCACCGACAAGACCGGCCGGATCGTCGTTGAACCGCAATACTACTGGGTGGACAACTTCTCGGAAGGGTTGGCATACGTCCAGGGCGGAAAAGGAAACGAGGGTTATGTCGATAAGACCGGTAAACTGGTGATCGGCCGCCGGTTCTGGGATGCCCATCCGTTCTCCAGCGGTCTGGCGGCGGTGATCGTGGAACCGGGTGGCACCTTCGGCCTGATCGACAAGACGGGAAAGATGGTGATCGATCCTCAATTCGAGGAGGTCTGCCTTTTCTCCGAGGGATTGGCTGCTGTGCGCGTGGAATACGAATGGGGTTACATCGACACCTCCGGCAAGTTCGTCATCGGAACCCAGTACGACCGGGCCGAAAGCTTTTCCGGCGGCCTGGCCCAAGTGCGTCATGGCGGTGATCTGGAATACATCGACAAGACCAACAAGAACGTGTGGTGGCGCACCGACCCGCGATCGGACAGGGACACACCTGAACCCCGTCCTCGCCCATGGGAACCTGATCCGGTACTCAAATCGCACATTGCAGGGCCCCAGACTGTGCCGGCGAAGACCGTATCTCTTGTCGGGAATCCTCGTCGCAAGCGATACCCCGACGCCTCGCCCTTTGTCTTTTCGCGCAACATCTGGGAGATGATCCTCTACCAGGGCCGGATCTACCTGGGGGGAGGTGACTATTGGGCGAACACCGGGCCGGTGGAGATCTATTCCTTTGCCCCGGGTGAGAACGAGTTCACGCTGGAGTACACCGCCCCGGAGGAGATGGTCTCCACGATGTACGTGTTCGACGACAGGCTCGTTGTTCCCGGCAATGATCCACAGGAGTCCTGGGACCTGGGCAACCTTTACATCAAGGAAACCGGCAAGTGGCGGAAGCTGCGGACCATTCCCAACGGCGTGCTATGCTTTGAAATGGCGTATCTGGAGGGCAGCCTGCTCGCGCGCGTCAGCACGCAGCATGCTCCGACGGTCTTGAAGTCCAGCGACTGGGGCAAGACCTGGACGCCCATCGTTTACAGTTGCCACCCGAATAGCCCCGATACTCTGTTCACCTTCCAGGGCAAGGTGCACGCCTTCGATGGGCGGCGCCAGCTCTGCACGCTCGAAAATGGTGCGTTTTTCAGTGAAAACATGATTCCCAAGTACCGCACTCTTGTGCCCGAGGCCCCGCGAGATTTCGTCTTCTACCAGCAACACTATTTCACCGGCGCCAGGCCCTTCGGCGATAAAGTAGTGCTCTCGACGTTTTCCGGGGCGTCTACCAAACCTGAGGACGGTCCCCGCCCTCTGTATTGCTTCTCCCCGGGCGAACCGAGGGCTTCGATTATCAAGGCGTTTGCCAAGATGACTGTGATGGACACCTACGTTGCGGCCGACACCTTCTACGTGCTGTGTTCCCAGGCGAAGGACGGCAAATACGAGAACAACATCTACTCGACAAAGAACCTCGTGGCCTGGCGGTGCATGGCCACCTTTGAGACGGACAGCTTTGCACGATCCTTTGTAACGGTGAACGGCGAGTTCTATGTGAGCATCGGCTGCCCAAAGCATTCTGCCGATCCACTCCCGACATCCACCGGCGACATCCTGCGGGTGATACCACGTTAGGCGCATCGCGTTGGGAGGACAGCATCGAAGGGAGCAATGAGCGAAAGATTCTCGCTGCAGGCTGCAAAAAGCAAAAGAGGCGTGCTCGGGGAGGGAAAGTGACGACCGATTGCGGATTTCTCAGCCTTGCGGTAAGGAATTCGTTTGCCGGGACAATAACGGATGCAGGTTATTGCCGTCTAATACTACGAGGCGACGTTGGGCCGGCGCTCACAAACCAACAACGATGCGTTTGTCTCATGCCAACGGTCGCCGGACCGCATGGAGGCTTCTGCCCATGTCAAACGAACGGGCGTCCGCGGCCATTCTGTCCAGTCTCGTCGCCTCCTGCAGGCGACTTGAGATCAACCCGTTCGCGTACCTGCACGACGTGTTCGTGCGAATCAGCGATACCCCTATCAGCCAACTCGGCCAACTCCTGGCCGACCGCTGGCAAGCCACCACGATCACGGTCACCGACGCCCCCTGATCGTATCCCCTGAACCCCATCGCGAATGCCCGATCATCCGCCGCGCAAGGCCCGCCGACGACAGGGGGCAGTTCACAACACGGTTACGTTTGAGTAAGCTTGCCTAGCCGTAGCCCAGCTCGCGGAGCTGACGCTCGTTGAGCCCGAAGTGGTGGCCGATCTCGTGCAGCACCGTCCTGCGGATCTGCTCCACCATCCGGCGTTTCGATCGGCACACGCGCTCGACGTTCCGCTGGTAGATCACGATCCGCTCGGGATAGCGGTACGGGACCTCGACCTGGCGCAAAGTCAACGGCGTGCCCCGGTACAACCCCAGCAGCGAGCGCGGGTCGCGGACACCCACCTCCCGGCACGTGGCCTCGTCGGGCATCTCCTCGACGTCCACGACGATCTCCTCGAGATAGCGGTTGAACCCGGCGGGGATTGATTCGACCGCCTCTTCGACCACCGCTTCAAACTCCTCATCGCTCAAGCGCATCGGCCAGCTCCACGGGGACTTCAGGTGGTTCACCGGTATGGCGGAAGCGACCTGTTGTGCCTACAATACCCCGCCAGTGTTGCGCTCCACTTGTCACTTAATCAGGAGTATAGCCCTTGAAACACCCGGAGCCAATGAGCCGACTCATCGTTGCTGGGGCACTTTCGGTCTCTTTGTGGACCGCCGCCGGTTGTGGCCCCACCGCCTACAAGATCACCCCCGTGCCGGTGGACCGCTCGCTCGAAGAGTCGGTCCTGATCGATGAAGGCGGCCTGCTGCCGGCCAAAATTGTCCTCATTGACGTCGATGGCATCCTGATGAACCGCGAGGAGTTCTCGCTCGTCGGCGAGGGCGAGAACCCGGTCTCGGTGTTCGTCGAGAAGCTCGAGAAGGCCGCCGGCGACCGGTCCGCCCGTGCCCTGATCCTGCGCATCAACTCACCGGGCGGGAGCGTGACCGCCAGCGATCTGATGCACTCGGAGCTGCTCCACTTCAAGCGGCGGACCGACGGCAAGCGGCCCGTGGTGGCAGTGCTGATGGACGTCGCAGCCAGCGGCGGCTACTACGTCGCCTGCGCGGCCGACGAGATCGTCGCCCACCCGACCAGCGTCACCGGGAGCATCGGCGTCATCATGCAGATGGTCAATTTCGCGGACACCATGGCCAAGATCGGCATCGAGACCAATGCCATCACCTCGGGCGAAATGAAGGACGCCGGCTCGCCGCTGCGCAAGATGAGGCCCGAGGAGCAGGCAATCTTCCAGAAGCTGGTCGATCAGTTCTTCGATCGGTTCGTGCAGGTGGTGGCGGCCGGGCGACCTGCCTTAGACGAGGACGAGGTACGCCGGATCGCCGACGGGCGGGTCTACTCCGCCCAACAGGCGCTCGAACTCGGCTTCATCGACCGGGTCGGCACGCTGCGCGATGCGATCGCCGAGGTCAAAGAAAGGATCGGCGGCAAACGGGTTCGCGTCGTGACCTACAAGCGCCCCCTGGGCTTCAAGCCCAACGTCTACGCCCAGCGGCCGGCCGCGCCGCCCCAGGTCAACCTGGTCAATATCGCCCTTCCCCAAAGCTGGCCCCATCCGGAGCCGCAGTTCCTCTACTTATGGACCCCAGGCCGGTGAGAGCAGCGGCCAACGGATGAATCCCCGGAACGAATGCGCCACAATGCCAATGCGTGATCGTAGCCAGGACCGAGGTCGCCATTGGCGTCGGCCTGTCGGATGACCGGGTGTCCGAGCCGCTTTTCTAGCTGGGCGCAGGATGGCCCGGGTCGCTCCACGGGCGAAGCAGACCGGCCATCAGCCGGGGCTTCAACTCGCCCGGCCAGTCGGTTCGACGGGGGAATCGGCATCTCGACCACGCCCGACCGGCAGCCGCGCCCGGTGGCCGAAGGTGTTGAGCGGAGTGACACTGACCGCTTTGCAGGCGGGCTTCTGAGGTCTGAGCCCGGCCTTCTCCTCGCTGTGAACCTGCCGCACGAGACCGAGGCACCAGATGCAGCCGGCGACCAACGCCACGGACAGCAGGACACGACGCCAATTCACCAGGTGATCTCCTCAGCAGCTTCGCAGGTGCTCGATATCGTTTGCCCCGTGACGCCTTATGTATCGGAGCGTAGGGAGTTCTCCCCATAGTCTTTTCCGCGTCAACCGTTGTTGACGATCAACAAGCTACATAACTTCATGTCTCGTAGCTGGTTGGGCTGGTGTCCGTCCGCCGGCCATCGCCGGGATGTTGCGATCGCTCAACGTCGCATCACAGCCCGCAGAGCCCCGGTTCGGCGGAACCATGGACGACAAGTGATGTAACTTCTTGTCGGAAATGGAGATACGGCTACTCCTCGGGTGGTGGGTTTTCCGTCACGGATTGGCATCGCCATTGCCCTTGTGAAAGCGGCGATGACTGAGAGCGGCCTGGTCCGCAGGAAGGTTGGGTCAAATCGGTAGGCCGGGGCCCCAGCGGCTCGCAGGATTCGCCCCGGGGATGAGCCCATGGATGAGTCAACCTTTCAGAAGAAACTGAGTGAACTGGTCGCCGAGATCAAGGCGTTGCCCGAATCCGAGCGCGCCAAGCTCGCCACATTGGCGGCGGAAACGAAGCTGCGCCACAAGGAGTTGAAGAAGACGGTGAGCAACCTGCATGAGAGCATCGACTTCCTCCGATTGTCCATCAAATACCTGCTGTTTGATCTCGAAGCGACCCGTCGCGAGAACGCCTGTCTGCGGAAGATGCTGGAGGAGGGAACCGGCTCGTGAGAGCCGATGCCTGGCCCGGAATCACAGTGGAGAGCCGGCCTGGCCCGGCGTCGGCGGATCAGATGCCGCCGGCGGTGTAGGAAGAAACAGTCTGGAGTCGCGCGGAGCGCCGCGGCGGATTGAAGGTCCGAAGGTCGTGGGTTCCAGCCCCGCCGGCCTCGATAGTCGAAACCCCTTGAGAATCGTCAGAAATGACCGTTTTCAGGGGGTTTCTGCTTGCCCGCACTTCGTCGGTCTTGGTTGGTGTTGCTGAATCTTGTTGCACCGAAGTGACCTGTTGTGTGCCCTTTCGCGCCGAGTGACGCGCCGAGTAAACTGCGGGGTCGTCTGGCCTGATATCATCCGTGCCCGTAGCCCGGGCCGTCTCCCGATCAGGCCGGTAGGACAGGTCAGGCAACATGTCCAGGGCCTCGGTCAGCTTGCCCCGGTGGACGTGTGTATACGTGCTCATGGTCAGGTCGATCTTGCTGTGCCGCATCAGCTCCTGTGCTTCTTTTGGATGTACCCCGCCGGCCGCAAGGTTGCTGGCGAACTGATGCCTCAGAGCGTGGAAATCGAACACCCTGCCGGCGTCGTCACGGTACGCGATTCCCGCGCCCTGAAGGTCTGCCCGGAGCATTCGGGCCGCTTTCTCCGGCAAGAGGAACGCGGGGATGCCGGGCAGCTTGGCGGCAAACGGCCCTTTCAGCTCGGCGGCCATGCTGGGACGCAGTAATAAGGTATCGTCCCGCCTGTGTTTGCTGTACGCCGCGGCCACCGTAACTGTGGGTGGGTTGCCGTCCAGCTCGAAACTCGCCAGCGTCAGGCTGCGGATTTCAGAAGCTCTCAGGCCCGTCTCCGCTGCGAAGCGATAGGCCATCGCCCGTTCGGGGCCGGTCATGCCGTATCGCTTGGGGGCGTCGAAAGTGGCCGTGATGAGTTTCGCCAGCTCGCTTTCAGATAAGGCACGCCGCACGCGTCGCCGGTCGAGGCGCTCATTCAACTTCATCAGGTGGCCCACGGGTGATTCGGCGATTCTTCGCTCTGCCACCATCCACCGGCAGAAGCCTTTGATGGCAACAAGGTAATGGTTCGAGCTGGCGATACTCAGGCCGCCCCGGCTTTTGGGCAGCGCCCGCCGTTCGGCCAGATAGCGGGACACTGCGGTTGCCGACACCTCCGAAACAAAACCAGCTTTGATGCCGGTCAAAACCGCTTGAACCCGATCCGTCGTCATATCCGCGTGTTTTCGCGTGTTGCCGCGGTCCAGAAGGGCTTGTCGGTAGTCAACGAGGTGCTTCCCGAGCAACTTGCACGCTGTAACTGTGCGGGTGTCCAGAAGTCCGATTCTCGCGAGCTTTTCCCGCAGTCGGTTTGGCAAGCCCCCGAGCCACCGCATCATCGCCGTGTCGAGCTGGTCGCCCGCCATGCGGGCCGCGGCCAGGCGTTCGAGCTTCCGGCCCAGCTCTTCCGACGCGCGCTTATCCTTGAACGCCACCAGGCGGCGGGGCCGGTCGCGGTGGTCGCGGATCTCGACCGTCCACCGCGGGCATTTCTGCCGCTCGCCGTCAGAGCCCTTGAACGTGTCGCGGTATACTCGCATGGTCACCCTTTCCGTCGCCGTTGCTGCTTTGGTCTCAATTCTAGGTCGAGCGTGTCGAGAACCTTGGCCAAGCGTTTCCCGGTCAGGTCGCGGTCACCACTGAGGTACGCCTGTATGGTCCTAACTGGCATCCGCGCCTCATGCCCCAGGCGGTAGCCTGACCAGCCCCGGCGAGCCAGCTCGCGTTTGATCGTGGTTTGGAATTGCACGCCCATACCCTTAATATAATGTACAATCGAGCGCCAGTCAACTCCCGCCAGCAGGTTTTTTGCCCGCCGCCCCCATTTGCCCCACGGCTGCATCCCCCACTCGGGGGGCTGCGCTGTCCCCGCCGTGTGTCAGCACGTGGCCAGGATCATGTGCCGGGGGCCTTGCCCCGTCACCCCTGGTCCCCATCGCTACTAGCCCGCCCCCGGGCCAGTTCCAAAGCGCACGCCTCACACCAGCCCATGCCCGCCGTGGTCCGCTGGTATCCTGCGAGGGCCCGATCCGCGTCATCCGCTCGCCGCTGCCGCCAAGCCCACCGGCCAGCCCGCAGCACAAGCTCCGTGACGAATCCTGCCCGGGCCGTGGGCGGCTCAGAGATGCCCCGGCCGGCCTCTGGGGCCTCGTGGGACGCCCGGGGCTCAGGAGGCTCGGGGATGGCCCTGGCGGCCTCTGTGGCCACCTGGGCTGCCTGGGCTGCCTGGGCTCGCAGCATGGCCAGCAGGGCCGTCTTGTGGGCTGTCAGCCGCTCCTGTAAGCCGGGCGTCATCGCCGACCGCGGGCGATACCGTAGCTGGTCCCCGTGGGCCTCCAGGATGATACCCCGGCTCCGCAGGGCGGCCAGCAAGCCGGCGACCGGGCTCATATGACCCCCCAATCGTCGATATCCTCGGGTACACCCCCTTCAGGCGGGCGTTCCACGCCGTCGGGAATGCCGTGATCCGGGGCCAGGTCGGGCTCAGAGGCACCCTCGTCAACCACGCTGTCGGGGATGTCTACACTGTCTACGTCTACAGAATTGCCACTGGCGCTATCGTCAGCCGCATTTCTGTAGACGTAGACACGTTCGGTGTTCAGAACAAGCCGGCGGGAACGCGGGGCACCCCGGCCAGCCTGCGGGGGCTGCTCCCACCGGGCCAGCTCGGCCCGGACCAGTTCATCCAGGGCCGCTTCTGCCGCGGCTGCCGTCCCGTACAGCCGGCTTGCTTGCTGCAATTCCCGGGCCGTCACCGCCCCGCCCTTCCGTTGGACCAGCTCCACCAGCCGCCGCTGGTCCCGATCATCGTCAGATTCCTCCAAAGCTGCGTACACCCGCTGGGCTTCATTGGCGAACCAGTTAGCCAATGCCGTCCCGCGTTCTACGGCCCGGTCGGGGACCTCATCGGCAGACGGGTCATCCACAAGCGCGAAGATCAGAGCGAACCGAGCC
>Ga0307434_1001410_pt1 | contig 13057 bp, 8 predicted proteins | sample SalMarWE160220MG_FD_202156 | JGI IMG/M metagenome (GOLD analysis project Ga0307434, IMG submission 202156) | Salt marsh sediment microbial communities from the Plum Island Ecosystem LTER, Massachusetts, United States - WE1603-220 | ecosystem: Environmental > Aquatic > Marine > Intertidal zone >... | reverse complement strand
GCTGGGGTCCGGTTTTTTCGCGCTCGAAGACATGAAGAACTTCATGGATGCGACTCGCGAGTTGCAGTTCGACGCCTACCACGTCATGCCCTATCAGCCCGTGATGAGCCTCGACCGGATCGACTGGATGTATCGGCATCTGGCCGACCACGCCTCGAAGCCGCTCTGGCTCTATACAAGCGCGAATTGGTGCCAGCATATCACGCCGGAACTGGTTGCCGGTCTAAAAGGGCATCCGAATGTGACTGGGGTCAAATTCTCAAGCTCGCATACGGTCGATCAGCTCAAAGTTCTGGGTCTGATGGAGCCGGATTTCCAAGTTGTGACGGCGGTCGCCAACCAGTTCTATGCGACGCTCGCCATGGGCACGCCGGCAACGACGTCGAGCATAGCAAGCGCGCTGCCGGAGCCGCTCCAGGAAATCTACAATCTCTATCAAGCTGGCGATCACAAGCAGGCGCTGGCGCGCCATCGCAATTTGATGAAATTCCTCGGCATGATGCCGAAGACCTCGAAGAAGGACAATTTCCTCACCGGCGCCGAGGAAAAATACCTGTTGTCGCTGCGCGGAATCTGTGAGCCCCACATGACCGGATATTATCGGCCTCTGGACAAGGCGGAACAGGAGCAGATGATCAAAGCGCTGAAAGAATGCGACTATATGAAATACATCGCCTCAGATGCGAAGGCGCATGTCGCCGCTGAGTAGTATTGAAGCAAAAAAATGTCCTGAAGCTTTGCCTATTTGATTATCACCACAGGCGCCGGCCAAATACGCATGTCGACTTTGACCTTCGTTCCGCGCGCCGAATTCGATCGCGCGCGCAAACTCAACGCGGCGTTAACCGCGCGCGCCGCATTGTTTGCGACCCTTGCACGCATCAACACGCTATCGATGATCATGGCGGCCGGCTCGGGGCATATCGGTTCGAGTTTTTCCAGCCTCGACATCGTGAGCTGGCTTTTCCTTAATGAAATGCGATTACCGGCCGGACCGAGCCGCGACGAGGAGAGGGACATTTTCTTCTCCTCCAAGGGGCATGATGCGCCTGGACTTTACGCGGTCATGATCGCGCTTGGCCTGCTGCCGGAAGATCAGGTGATGCAGCTGCGCCGGCTGGGCGGTCTGCCCGGCCATCCGGACATTCACACGCCCTATATCGAAGCCAATACCGGCTCGCTCGGCATGGGCATTTCCAAGGCCAAGGGCATGGCAAAGGCCAATCGTCTGAGGGGCCGGCGCCAACAGATTTTCGTGATGACCGGCGACGGCGAGTTGCAGGAGGGACAATTCTGGGAATCGCTTGGATCCGCGGTGCGGCTCGGGCTTTCCGAGATCACGGTTATTGTCGACCACAACAAAGTGCAGTCGGACACCTTGGTCAGCGCCACCGCCGACTTGGGTGATCTTGAAGCAAAATTCGCTGCGTTCGGCTGGAATGTTTTCCATTGCGATGGCCACGATATGCGCGCCGTGGCCGAGGCCGTTAAGCATGCTCGGCTCGAGCGTGCGCTACCAAGTATCATTCTCGCCGACACCATCAAGGGGCGCGGCATTTCCTTCATGGAACATCCTGCGATGGACGGCCGCTGGTACAAGTATCACTCCGGCGCACCAAGTGACGATGACTATCGCCGTGGCATATCCGAATTGCTTGATTCCGCGCGTGCGCAATGTGCCGAGCTCGGCGTCAATGACCCACAGCTTGTCACCGAGAGTCGGCCGATTGGCGTTATCGCTCCGTCCAACCCGCAGCGCCTGGTTCGGGCCTATGGCGAGGCGCTGCTTGCCGAGGCGAATCGTACGCCAAATCTTGTCGCGCTTGACGCCGATCTTGTGCTCGATACCGGCCTGATTCCGTTTTCAGAACGTTTCCCGGATCGCTTCATCGAATGCGGCATTGCCGAGCAGGACATGGTTTCCCAGGCCAGCGGGCTTGCATTGTCAGGATTCCTTCCCGTCGTCCACTCGTTTGCGTGTTTTCTGACGCCGCGCGCCAATGAACAGATTTACAATGCGGATTCTGAGAAGACAAAGATTATTTATGTTGGCTCACTCGCCGGAGTGCTGCCGGGAGGGCCAGGGCATTCGCACCAGTCGGTACGTGATATTGCACTCATGGGTACATTACCGAACACCACGATGATTGAGCCTTGTTGTGAGGCGGAAGTGAACATGGCGGTACAATGGGCTGTCCGCGATAATTCTGGCAGCACTTATTTGCGTCTGGTCTCGATCCCGGTCGATGTTCCGTTCACGTTACCGACTGATTATCGACTTGAGCAGGGCAGAGGAGTAGTTCTCGCGGACGGAGACGATGTCGTCATAATTGCGTCGGGGCCCATTCTACTAGCGGAGGCGTGGAAAGCCGGAAAGAATGCGGCTGCTCAGGGCCTAAGTTTACGCATCGTCAATTTGCCGTGGCTGGCCCGTTTTGACGACACATGGCTCGCTTCATCTGTGGCGGGATGCAAGGCTGCGCTTTGTCTCGACAATCACTTTGTGTGGGGTGGGCAGGGCGAACGCGTTGCGGCTCGGCTCGCGGTTACGGACCACCGGCTGCCGGTACGTTTGCTCGGCCTCACTGAAATTCCGGCATGCGGTCGAAACGACGAGGTGCTTCACCATCACGGTCTAGACGCCGACGGCATACTTGGCGCTGCGGAGAAGTTGCTCAACGGGCAACACGCATGACACTCGAAAACCTGAGAGTCCTCTTTCTCCCGCACGTGCGCCGCCAACACATTTTGGGTCCACTGATTACGCGCGGCAAAGAACGCTTCGGGTGGCGCGTCGGTATAATGGTTCCGCCCTCGGGCCCCGGTTTGAATGCAGAATTGCTCGACGATCAAGCCGACTTTTTTTGCCAGCCTGACATGGGTCGGCCCGGCGTCTGGGAGGCGGACCCTGTCGCGTCGGCCCGTGTCCGCAATTTAGTCCGCGAATGCGAAAAAATTTCACGTTTGCCAATCAATCGAATCGTCCTGGCTGGCGAGCGCGTGGTCGGCCGAGGTTATGGACGCGAATTCTACTACTGGCCGGAAATAGGTCTGTCGCGCAAAGTGCTTACTGATAATGAGGAGCCGGCGCGCTATGTCGAGCGACTTTTTCATTTTTCGGATCAGCTACTAGATCGGTTTAAACCCGATCTCATCCTCGGCGGCCACACCGCGTCGATGGAAGCGATTGTTCTCTTTTTGGTCTGTAGGGCAAGAAAAATTCCATATTTTGCGAACCGTCCGTCCAAGATCCTTTCGGATCACGGATTTTGGACCGACGATCGATTGATGATGAATGTAGCGGCGCGGGAAATTTGCCAGCGAAAGATCGCTTCCGGAGAGGTGCCGAGCGACAAGGCCAGGCACTTTCTGACGGAATTTCGAATACGGCCACGAACGGTCGCTTATATCCAGCGAAATTGGGAGAATAAAGCGAGGTTTTTAAAGAGGCATGCCAATCTTGCGCTTCAGGGTGCCTCGAAACTATCGCGTAACCTGCGTGGCATCCGTGAAATAGCGCCCAAGCCGGTTTTAAACAGACTGTGGGAAGTCTATCGCATGAACTACCTCGCATGGCGACAGAAGCAATTCTTTTCTAAGCTTGAAGAGGTCGCTCTTTCGACTAAGCTATACATTTATATAGCGCTGCACAAAGAGCCTGAGCTCGCCATTAACGTTCAGCATCCGGAATGGCATTCGCAGAAAAACCTTATTGCGTGGCTTAGTGCCAACATTCCCGCCGGCTATCGTCTGCTCGTTCGCGAACACAGAAATAACCAGGGCCGGCGTCCGACACGGTTTTACAAAGATATTAGTCGTTATCCCGGTGTCACGTTGATTGATCCCTTGGATTCCCCGTTCCAATATATTCAACATGCCGCATTGGTCATTACCGACAACGGCACCACGGGATTTGAAGCCCTCGTCTTTGGGCGACCTTTACTTTTGTTAGGCGAAAATTACTATTCCGTCGCTGGCCTTTCTCCTGTTGTTGAGGCGCCAGGAAAGCTTGGTGAAATTATCTTGCAAGCGCTCGATCAACCGATATTCGCAGACGCTGCCGAATACGATCGCCGGTTGGGTGCGCTCGTGGATGCTGAAATTGAAACGACCTCACCGGACGAAGATATCGACGGCCATCTTGATGCTCTCGCAAAATTGCTAAGGATGCCCCCTGACACTCAATCCTCCACCACCTAGCCAGTTTCCGCCTGAAAAAATGTGCAATTACACAGCATTTTGTTTTTTGATTGCACATGTTTGCGCTGGCCGAAAAAAATGTGTTCATTATTGCGATAAAAAATGAGCGCGTATTTGAGTAGCATGACTTTTGGTTATGAGAAGTGATGTGGTCGCATACCAGTTCAATGGGGCTTACTCCGAGACAATGCCGCTTGATATCAATCATCTACTGATGCGGGAAGCGATGCGATATCTTATCGGGGGCAAGATCCGCAATCTCGATTTTTCTGAATCAACCCCGGGCGGGGGCGTCTATGCTTTCAAGACCGTGCAATTCGGCGGGATCGCTCTCGTGGTTTTCTATTATGATGTCAGTGCGCGCCTGGAGCGCGACGAAATTGATTGAACAAACTGTGACGCTGCCGCAAATGCTCTTATGGCGTTTAATACGGGCGGCTCCAGCGGCTTGGCTGGTCCGTTTGCTGCTATCACAGAAACCATTTGTGCGGCTGCTTTGACCCGCCAGTTGCGGGGCGAGGACCGACAAAGTTCAAAAGCGAGCTACAATTATGATTGCACTTTTACGCTGGTTGCGTCATGGCCCACTTCAGTCGCTCAAGCCCATGTGGCTCGCTTTAGGGCGGTTGTACCGGTGGTTATATCGGGCGTTCGGCCTTAGCCGAACCGTCACGACGCGAATTGGTCCATATGGCCCCTTTCGTCTTGATGGCTTTTTTGCTTTTAGTAATTTCGAGAATTGGGGCGGTGGCCACAACGGCGCATTTAAAAAATGCGTCGAGGCGTGTCGTGGAAAAACATGTGTGCTCGATGTCGGCGCGCATATCGGCCTCGTGGCGATTCCGGTTGCATCGGTCGTGAGCGCGGTGGGCCGTGTTATCTGCTTCGAGCCAGCGCTGGCCAACCGGGAACTGTTATTGAAACATGCAACTCTCAATGGTTTCGCAAATATAGAGGTTGTTCCATTTCTTGTGGGAGCCGAGCCACTTGAGGCGGTGCGTTTCTTTGAGATGAATCAGCCGACTGGAATGAATACAATTGCAACCCCAAAAGATGCGCAGGGGTATCACGAAACAAGTTGTCGGCAAGTGTCGCTGGATTCGTACTGCGCGGAGTACGGCATCGTCCCAGACGTCATCAAGATCGATGTCGAGGGGGCCGAAATCGGTGTTTTGTGCGGTGCCCGAGCACTGCTGTCCCGACATTGCCCGGTTATTTTTCTGAGCGTACATCCGCGTGAGATCGTTGCCCTGGGTGGAACTGTGGACAAGCTGAGTGCCTTGATCGGCCAACTCGGCTACGACTTACGTGACGCGCAAGGCCAAAAGCCCGAGCGATTTGCGTTACGCGAGTATGTGCTCACGCCGCGCGCGGGCGGAAATGGAGGCGCGCGCGAAAAAACCGCGAAAAACGTGGTCGAAAACGGCCATTTTCGACAACCCATTTGAGCCGGAAGTCGGTTGGTCCGTTCATTGCTGCCAACATATTGCTCGCGAAGCGTTCTGATCTCCCTCTTTGATGGCAGGATGTCATTGTTCATTAGCAAAAATTCAGCGATACCTTGGCGGCTATTTTGGCGCCTCCAGGCAACCGATCGATGAACGGAAAAACCGTCGTATTCTCGAAACTAGCGCTGCGCCGCCTTCGTTGGCGCGGCTATTGGGCAATGGTTGCTCGGTTATTCCGAGATAGGCAAAAAGCTGCGACATGAATAGTTGCGGCGACCGGCCGGTATCTTAAAACCGCGTAATCAGAAAGTTGGCGGCGTCAAATGCGTTTACGTAGGCTTAAATTGTCCGGTCAAAAAGGCCGTCTGAACATAGGCGACACCACGCGCTGTCGCGCAAAAATCTGGGAATGATTGTTGTCTCGCCAGCAGTCGCGGCATGAAAAGTTGTATCTCGAATCAAGCCAATCGACCTGCTCTCTGATCGTCATCAGTGGGCGAGCCGAGGAATAGGCGTATTTAAGGCATCGGGCGGCCTCATTCGAGTTGAGCGGGATAACATCTGCGAGCTTATCCGACGTGTTGGGGATGGACTTGTGCCCATTCCACGTGTCCCAGTAGCCGATGGCGCAAATTGACTTCGCTACTTTTTCGTTGATGCTGATGTGAACTTTTCCAGCGTTGGGCTTTTTGCTGCTGGCCACGGATGCCTTGGCGATCGACGATGCGTAAAGAGGGCGCAGCAGAAACTGCTCGGTACTTATTTGCAGATGCTAATTGAGAAAACGGCCAATAAAAGTCGATGCGGCCTTAGGATAACCGCTCATGAGGCACGACCATGCCAAGAATCTCCAATATCCTGAGTTCGTTTGGCATGCGCGGCGTCGCTACGACGGCGCGAGCGGCTGGCTGCGCTATGATTGCCGAACTACAGCGGTGGCTTGGATGTCGATTTGTAGAGCGACGTATCTTTTCTTACCGCATGTTACTTGATCTTGAAGACCGCGGCATTTCACGAACGCTTCTTTTGTTCGGTGAGCGCGAACTGGAACACAAGGTCATGCTCGAGCGCATTTTGCGTCCGGGCATGAGCGTTCTCGATATCGGCGCCAATATCGGCTACTACGCGCTGATGGAGCTCGCCCTAATCATGCCTGGCGGCACGCTGATCGCGGTCGAGCCTTCGCCTTCGAATGTGGGCCTTCTCAAGCGCAACCTCGCGCTGAACGGTTATGATGGGATCGAAGTGCATCAGGCGGCCGTCTCCGACCGGGCCGCGAGGCGGCCATTTTTCATGTCAGAAATGTCGAACCTGAACACGTTCCATAACACGAGGACAGGCTCGTTGCATCTCAAAAGCGAGACGATCGACGTGGAGACAAAAACGGTGCCTGAAATAATCGCGGGCCGTCCGCTCGATCTCATCCGAATGGACGTCGAGGGCCACGAGGTTGAAGTACTGACCGGCCTTCTTCCAGCAGTGGAGCGCGGCGATATGGCGCCGATGATCATTTTCGAGACGCATTTGTCGCGCTATACCTCCGATCATGACCTGGAACCTGTTTTGCGGCGACTTTTCGCGAAAGGTTATCAGACTGCGGTGGCTGGCTCCTCGTCTCAGAGGGGCACGAAGATCATCGAAGCACTAGGATATACCGGTTTGCCTCCGATCAAGACCGACGATGTCGAGCGCGTAATCTTTGAAGACCTGCGCAACGACGATTCCATCGAACTGATTTGCCGCACCGGTGGCGTCCGCACGGTGCTTCTGTCGCCGCGCGCGGGCGCAGCCGCTTAAGGCACTCGGCGTTCATTTGGCAAAAATTCACGTTCTATCGCCCGGCTTCGAAACGCCAAACGCCCGGGCTTTCCTTTACCCGTTGATCGTGTGGCGCGACGCGCTGCGTGACACGGGTTTCGCTTGTCGAATTTACAATACTGTTTCGCCCGGCCTGGACGATTGCGACGTTCTCCTCGTCGACAGCAAATTTCACCGCGACGACTGGCAAGATCGTGCTGGCGAGGTCGTTGAGCAATTCGCGGCGTGGGCGGGGCGTTGCCGGGTCATTTACTGCGACACCACCGATTCCTCGGGCTGGCTGCAGTCCAATCTGCTCTCCGTCGTGCATGGTTATGCCAAGGCCCAGCTGCTCAAGGACCGCGCGCGATACCTAAAACCGATTTACGCGCACCGGCCCCATGCCGATTATTACCACCGCGAATTTGCAGTCTGCGACGAAAGCCCGGAATGGTCCGCTCCGGTCAAAGATGCGGAACTGCTGCGCAAACTTCGCGTCTCCTGGAATTCGGGCCTTGCAGATCATTCGCTGTGTGGGCCGCTGCTCGGAAAGATATATCAGCGCATTCCGTTCGCTCCCTTGCTGAAATTTCCGCAAAGCTTCACGCCTCCGTATGCCCCGCGCGTGCGAGCGCTTTCTTGTCGCTTCGGCGCGACATACCCGCGCGCATCCGTTTCGTACCAGCGCCGCAAGATCCGCGAAATAGTCGGGTACCGCGCCGATACGCGCAAGCTCAAGCGCCGCGGCTATTTCAAAGAGCTGAAGACGAGCAGGGTGATCGTTTCCCCGTTTGGTTACGGCGAGATCACATTGAAGGACTTTGAGGTCTTCCTTACCGGCGGCGTGCTGTTCAAGCCGGACATGAGCCACATGGAAACGTGGCCAGATTTATTCTCGGCCGGAGAAACGATGCTGGCGCATTCCTGGGACCTTTCCGACTTCGCGCAACGCCTCGAAGACGCCATCGCAAATTACGGAAAGTATCGCGCTATCGCTGCTGCGGGCCAGGATCGGTACCGGAAACATATCGCCGACCGGCAGGCGGCATTCCATTTCATCGAGCAGTTCCGCTGCGTTATCGCCTGACGAACGTGTTCGCTGGGATGTCACGCTACAGTCTTGTTGTGCAGCACGATCCCGGATCGGGCGTGCTCGACATTAGCGCGCACCGGCTCCGGCCGCCGCTGCGCCGATACGAACAGGCTGGATGCCAAATCTGCCTGATCGGAACGCCGATATGCCGAGGGCGTGGTGACGACGATACCGTCGTCCGACAGCTCGCGGAGGCATCTGATATCGGCGAATTTTCCAGATCGCTCGATGGCAATTTCCTGATTCTCATTAACGTTGAAAAGAACAAGACGCTGCAAATCGTATCGGACCGCTTCGCATCGCATGCGTTTTATTATTCACAGCTTACCGATCGTCGGCTCATCGGCAGCCTGTCTCTCTCGGAGCTGGTGAGCCGGCTCGGGCGCTTTGATGTCAACGAGACAGCGCTGGTTGAATTCTTGCATTTTCGCCGGATTTTCGGCGAAAAAACCTACGATAAGCGTTGCTCTTTTCTGGGCGCGGCGTCGGTGCTGGAGCATTCACCAACCGGAATTCGACTTTCGAAATATTGGCAGCCGAACTACCGTCAGTCCAGATTGGACTTGCGGTCAGGCGCCGATGCCATCGCCGATGGCTTGCGTCGCACCATGCAAGTCAATTTGGCCGACGCCGGTGACGCCCGGCGCTACGCGCTGTTTATGAGCGGAGGGCTCGATTCTCGCGCGCTTTTGATGGCGGCGGCGCCAAAACCGCTCTGCATCACGACCTGCGTGACTTTCAACAATGAGGCTGTGGTTGCCCAGGAGGTTGCCAAAAAGGCAGGGGCCGATTTCTTGTTTATCCCGCAGCCCTTGGCCGGCTACGATGCCCATATCGCCGATGCGGTTTTTTACGGCGGCGGCCAACATCTCCTCGCGGAAGCGCACTTCATCGATTACGGTCCACGCCTGGAATCGCGCGCGGATTGTTTCTTTCTCGGCCTCGGCCTCGATGTTTTTTTCGGTGGTTTGTATTTGCCGAAGCACCCCGTCCGCTGGTTACGGCGCGACGCGCTTCACTTCAAACTCGATGAGATCACGCGTGACTTGACGGGGACCTTTATTGCGGGCGTCAAATATCGCCTGCAGACGAGTGATCCGTGGAGTGTGATCAAAGCTGGCGCGCGCGTACGTCTGCAGGAAGCGATACGTTGTTCGATTGACGAAATCGTCGTGCGAGGCCGTAATCTTGGGGCCGATGGGTATGACCTTTGGGAATATCTGCATTTGCATAATTTCTCGCGCCACTACTCCTTCCTGATGATTAATTCGATACGGCACTGGGGAGAATGCCGGGTACCCGCGCTTTGCAACGACCTGTTCGATGCAGCCATCGCGCTGCCCGCCGAATTGAAGGCCAATTCATCGGCTTATCTGAAGGCGCTGAACCAAATATCGCCGGCCTTGATGCGCATTCGTAATGCCAATACCAACATATCGGCCGGTATGCCATTTGCGAGGCAGAGCGTGCAACGTGCCGCGCGTATTATTGCAAACAAGTACGGGGGAAATTTCTTGACGAGCCCGCCTGTGTCGGAACGTTCATGGCCATCACTCGCTGACACACTCAGGGCAAGCCCAGCCTTGATGTCTGCCCTGCGGGCCTTGCCGCAGTCCGAGCAGCTTGAAGCGCTCGGTATCATTGATCTTGATCGTGTACGCGACGCGGTCGCCGCTCACCTAGCTGGCCGCAGGAACGAGAGCACGCTTCTGCTTTTGCTTGTCACGCTCGACGAGTTTGCCCGGCACGTTCGGTAAGCAGCCATGTGCGGTTTTGCAGCCCTGTTTCAGGCCAGAAGGCTATTCCCAGGCGCGTTGCTCGACGAGATGGCGCGGGACCTCCTTCATCGCGGGCCTGATTCCGGCGGCCGGCTGGTCGAGCCTGGCCTCGCGCTCGTCTTCCGTCGACTGTCGATCCTGGACCCGCGCCCCGTGTCGGATCAGCCTATGCGCGACCCGAGCGGCCGGTACATCTTGATATTCAACGGTGAGATTTACAACTTCCGCCGCCTGCGGGCCATGCTGGAAAGCCGCGGCGTTTCTTTTCACACCGGCGGTGACACCGAGGTCTTGCTTCAGTCATTGATCACTTGGGGCGACGAGGCGCTCGATCGCCTCGAAGGAATGTTTGCGTTCGTCCTGGTCGACACTGTGGTGGGCACCGTTCTTGCCGCGCGTGATCCATTCGGGATCAAGCCGCTCTATCTCGCTCGCCAGGGCGATCTCGTAGCTTTTGCGAGCGAAATGCGCCCGCTGACTCGTCTAGTCGGTGCCGAACCAGATCCAGCCGCGCTGGCCGAATTGCTGGTGTTCCGGTTCGCAGCCGGCCGGTTGTCTAACCTCAAACGCATCGAACGCGTTCCTGGCGGCCACGTGGTGCGGCTTTCGCTCCGTGACGGCCGGTTAACTGAGCGCCGGTTCTGCGACCCATGTGCCGAGCTACATGTTCCGGATTCCAAGCTAGATGACGCGGAGGCGGAAAAACACGCCGCAACAGCGCTGCGCGGCTCTATTATCGATCATTTGCAAAGCGACGTCGGATTTTGCGTCCAGCTCTCCGGTGGCGTCGATTCAAGCTTGGTCTCGGCGTGGAGCAGCCGAGAACTAAACAAGCCAGTCCGCAGCTTCGGAATCAATCTGGCTCCGTCCCGAAACGATGAGAGTCCCTGGCGCCGGATGGTGGTGGACAAATTTAGCCTCGATCATCATGAGGTCCATCTGACCGGCCGGGACTATGCCGACGCTTTGCCGGATGCCATCAAGCATATGGAAGGTCCTACCGCACACACGGGCTGCGTTTTGCTGATGCTGCTTTGCCGGGAGATTGCGAAGCATAATAAGGTTGTGTTGACGGGCGAGGGGGCTGACGAGTTCTTCGGCGGCTACAAGCGCTACGGGCAATGGCGCGAGCTCATGCGCAAGGGTCTGCTCGCCTCCCTGGTGCCGGCGCCACTATGGCCTTTGCTCGATCGATGGCGCGACTATCGGCGATTTGCTGGGCGCGATGCGGCAATCTATTCGACGGTGCAGGGCGACTATCTTGCCACGCAAGAAAGCTTTGCCGGCCTTATTCCGGCTGCGGGTGCGCGCGGACAGGTGGTAAATGAATTTCATGATTTTCGTAGCCGGCTCTTTGCTGTTGACCAGAATTGCTATCTGGATTCGCTGCTGCTGAGGCAAGATAAGCTAGCGATGGCGAGCTCGCTCGAGGCGCGCGTGCCTTTCGTCCATCTCCCGCTTGGCCGCGTCCTTAATCGTATTCCACACGATTTGCGCGCGCCCGGCGGCGAAACCAAGCCGCTGCTAAAGAAGATTGCTGCCCATGAACTGCCGCACGATTTGGTTTATCGACGCAAGATCGGCCTAACAATTCCTTCGAACGATTGGCTGACCGACGATACCGCGCTCGGCCGTTACCTTCCTCTCCTGACTGATGCCGACAGTCGGCTAGCCGCATTTGGCGATCGCGCTCGTCTGCGCCGGGCGGTGGAATCGTTCCGGAAGGGCGTTAGAAATAGGCTTCCACCGCTCGACCATTTGGTCGGTCTTGAATTGTGGCTGCGTAGCCTTGAGCCGCTACGAATGCAGTGCGTGGCCGCCGCATGAACACCGAAAAACCACGTATCATGCTGCTCGTTCCAAATCTCGAGCATGGCGGCAGCGAGCGCCAGGCGGTGTTATTGGCATTGGCGTCGCAGCGCAAGGGGCATCAGATCGCCGTTGCGACCTTCCATAAGGGAGGGCCATTCGAGGTAGTCCTCGAGAAAGCCGCAATCCCAGTTTTCTCGTTGGGAGCAACGAAGGGGCCGATCCTCGTTGTGGCAAATCTTGTGCGGTTGCTGCGGCAACAACGGATCGAGGTGCTTTATTCTTTTCTGCCGCCGGCCAATGTTCTGGCCTCGCTTTCGGGATTACTCCTTCCGAAGTGCCGCGTTGTCTGGAGTGTGCGCTCTGCGGACATGCCGCTTGCTGGGTATAGCTTGAAAACGCGTCTCGCCTATGGGCTCGAACGTCTGCTCGCGGGTTTGCCCGGTCGAATCATTGTGAACTCGAGAGCGGGGTATGAAGCGTGCAAACGCAAAGGTTTTTCCGAGCAACGACTAACCATCGTCCACAATGGCTTCGATACCGAACTGTTTCGGCCCGATGGCGACGCGCGGCAGCGGATACGAGCCGAATTTGGCATTCCCCCTGATCACATAGTAATCGGCTTGCCGGCGCGTATGGATCCGGTCAAAGACCATCCGACCTTTCTGCGAGCCGCCGCTCTGCTAAGCAAAAACCGGCCCGATGTCTGGTTTGTGTGTCTTGGCGGCGCAGGGCCGCCCGGTTACGCGGATACATTGCGCGAATTGGCCAAGGCGCTTGGCATTGCCGACCATATAGTTTGGGCGGGTGATCGAGACGATATGGCGACCGCCCTGAACGCGCTGGATATTGCGACGCTCTGTTCGGTGTCGGAAAGCTTTCCAAACGTGGTCGGCGAAGCGATGGCGTGCGGGGTGCCGTGCGTGGTTACC
>Ga0307434_1001409_pt1 | contig 13061 bp, 12 predicted proteins | sample SalMarWE160220MG_FD_202156 | JGI IMG/M metagenome (GOLD analysis project Ga0307434, IMG submission 202156) | Salt marsh sediment microbial communities from the Plum Island Ecosystem LTER, Massachusetts, United States - WE1603-220 | ecosystem: Environmental > Aquatic > Marine > Intertidal zone >... | reverse complement strand
TCGAGTACACCGGAACCGCTTATGCCATCTTCTTCAAGCGCAAGGACCGCGATGTCATGACAAATCCTCAAAAGATCTTCGATTTCTGCAAAAAGGAGGATAAGAAAAACGATCTCGTCTGGCTTGAGCGATTCCAGTTCAATAACACCTATACCCTTATGTTGAGAAAGGAGGACTCTGAAGAGCTTGGGATTGTCTCTATTTCGGATCTCGCTGCTTATGTGAATAAAGATCCCAAGGCCTTCACCTTTGCCATGAAGGCCGAGGACTGGGAACGGCCTGACGCCTTCAAAGGCATCATGAAAACATACGGCTTCAAGGTCCCTCCGGCCAATGTGAAAAAGATGGATTACGGGCTGACCTACATGGCCATGAAAAAGAAAAAGGCAGACTGCGCCTTCGGCTACGCAACAGACGGCAGGATTGCAGCGTTTAATTTCGTCAACCTGAAAGACGACAAGAGTTTCTTCCCAGTCTACAACCCCGCACCCGTGGTTCGAAAGGACACGCTGAGAAAGTATCCGGAAATCGCTGAGATCCTGAAGCCCCTGACCGAAACCGTCACCACGCATGAAATGCAGGAAATGAATGCGGCTGTGGCTATCGAACACAAGTCCGAAGCCGATGTCGCCAGGGACTATCTCGAGAAAAAGGGACTGCTCAAGTAAATCCCGTTGGAATTTCGCACGGGGCATGAGACCCCGCCCGAAAAACCTGCCAGCCATAGCTACGCTCAGGGCGTTAGCACGCGGCGCGGCAACATTCCACATTCATCATCCCCGTGCTTCCGCACCCGCCAGCGCGAGCCTGTGCTCGCTCAGGCGAGGCGGGCGGGCCACACCGGGGTTTCCTACGGGGTAAACAACGCTGGGAACGCCAGGCTTTTAGGCATCCCATCCTTTGTAGTCTGAAATCAGATCGGACCAAGTCAAGCGCCTGAATACAAAAAGAAGGTGTCCACAGAGCGAACATTCAGGGCCTAAAGGCTGGTTTGGGGCCCGAAAACATGCCTGTGGAGCCCCATGCGCAAGCCCATGGCACCACGTTGTTTCGCCGAGTCCCCTCGCGAAAGGCGGGACTTCGTGGTACGACATGGCGCCTGCCCCCTCGGCCTCGGCTAAAGCCGTGGCCTTCTGGAGGCGGGGTACATTCGAATATCGAATGACCGAATGACGAAAGCCAAGTCGTATGAGTGACGGCTACAGCACGCATCGTTTGGGCATTTGAATGTCGGTCATTTGCTATTGTTTTGAATTTCGAAATTCGTGCTTCGGTTTTAGGATTGCCTCATCGGCTAGGGCAGAGCCAAACGTCTCTTGATAAGAACTCGCTTTTTGTAGGAAGCAATATAGGGAAATTCTCGTTGTGGGTCAAGCCAAATTCAACCGCATGATATTGTGGAGGGAACGCCTGACTAGACTTAGGCACTCTGACCAGCAGGCGAGGGGATTCTAAGACGGTCACGAAGGGCTTGATCTTGACGGAAGAGCGGAAAATGGAGGAAATCCGGGTAGGGCTATGCAGCAAACCCATCTCCTTTTCTCAAGAATCAGCTGGAGTAGGCCTCCGGATATTTACCTGCCATCTATGTATAGGCAGGCTCGGGGTCAACATATAACCACTTATATATGTTGTTTCCTTGCTCGCTTTCGAAAATAATTCTGTCTTGTTGTACTCTATTAATTGCACTGCCAATAATTTTGATATACCGCCAAACCCGTTGAAATCAGGAGGGCAACTGCAACCAGGGATAAGAAAGTAAAAGCTATGGTAACTGACAAATTCCGAAAAGCTCTTGATTTCTTTACTGGTTTTAACATCTTAACGAATTACCTCATCCGCTCTGCTTAACAGGCCTTCACTCACATTCAGCCCTAGTTTTTGAATCACTTTGTAGTTGAACTTCAGACGATTCTCGGGTGTAACAACCATGATTGTGCCGGCAGGAGTACCCTTAAAGATTTTGTCAGCCAGGACTGCAGCCAGCATACCCATTTCAACATTGTCAGGGATGAAACTAAATATAGCCCCTCGGTCTGCCGTATATACTAAGGTACCGCCAATAGGTACTTTGTGTTTAACCGCAAACTTGAGGATTGCCCCAAAACCATCAGGGGTATGGGTAAGGATCTCAGGCATCATCAGGATAGCATCAATGCCAATATCACCCGATACAGTTCGCTTTTCCAGAGCAGCCCGAAGTTCTTCTATATTATTGACTGGGTCTTCCACCAACGTTAAACCCCAGGATGAGGCCGCCTGACGCAACTGCTCAACCGCGCTGGGTGAATTGGGATAATTTGGATCATATGTTATCAATATACGGTTGGCTTGCGGCACCAACTCGTGCAAGATATCCAGACGCTTAACCGTGTTCTCCGGGCCAGGGAAACGAACACCGGTGATATTGCCGCCTGGTTTGGGCACACTCTCTACCAGGTTATTGCCTTCTAGGCCAGCCATGACAAAAACTACTGGGATACCTGTACCTTGAGTAGCTGCCTTAGCTGCTATGGTTGGCTCAGTGGGAAACGCAAAAATCAAGTCAACCTCATCTTCCACCAATTTCTTAGCAACTCGCCGCACCCCAACAGGGTCAGCGCTCAACTTCTGCAGGTCATAGATGATGTTCTTCCCTTCTACGTAGCCTAACTCGGCCATTTTGGCTTTGAAGCCGTCGGCTATCGTAACAAAAGCTTCTGCACCAGACACAATACCCACCCGATACACCTTTGCCTTTTGTGTCTTTTCACCACAACCGCTCAAAAATACACAAATCACAACTAACAGGGGTAAAACCAGCATCTGATGCTTAAATTTAATTCGCTTACTTTGATCCATTTAAATCACCCCCTTTCTATTTTACTTCAAGCCTCGACATTTTAACGGATTATCTTATCTGCCATACTCAACAAGCCTTCGCTCACCTCCAGCCCCAGCTCTTGAGCCACTTTGTAGTTTATCTCAAAATAACTCTCTGCTGAGACAACCGGGATAGTAGCGGCTGGAGTGCCTCTGAGTATTTTGTCTGCTAGTATTGCTGCCTGGTGGACCGTTTTTGGATCGTCCACATCTATACCGAAAATAGACCCATAGTTCCCAACTTGCATCGTTATACCGCCAATAGGCATCTTATGCTCATATGCAAACTTAGCTATTGCTTCAAAAGCATCATCCGTACAACTAAGAGGCTCAGGTATAAACAATATTGCGTCAAAACCAATATCATCTAATTTATTTCTTGCATCCACCTCAGCCTGAACTTCTGCTGCATTGTCAGCAGGAAATTCTATCAATGTTACACCCACGGCAGCGGCCGCTGGGTGCAATACCTCTAACTGGCTGGCTACAATAGGGTAACCTCGCTGAAAAGGTACCCACATTCTTTTGGCCTCAGGGGCCAACTCGCGCATGACCTCAAAACGCTTGATCGCAAGGTCGGGACCTGGATAGCGAACACCTGTTATGTGCCCGCCAGGCTCTCTTACGCTATCAACAAGGCCGGTTCCTTCGATGTTGGCAATAGCAAAAAGAACAGGGATATCTGTTCCTTGAGTGGCTGCCTTGGCTGCCATGGATACCTCAGTGGGAAACGTAAAAATCAGGTCGACTTTATCTTCCACAAATTGCTTGAGAATTTGTTTTTCTCTGGCCGGTTCAAAGTTAGTTCTCTGGATGTTGTAAACTATGTTCTCACCTTCTATGTATCCCAGCTTGGCCATTTCGGGCTTGAAGATATCAGGGATAGCGCCGATATAATCCAAGCCACACAGAATACCCATCTTATATACTTTCTCCTGTTTTTTTTCACCGCAACCGCTCAAAAGTACAAAAACTACAGCTAACAGCGCTAGAACCAGCATTTGATGCTTAGATTTCATTTGCCTACTGAGATCCATTTTACTTACCTCCTTCTTAAATATTTATTTCTTCATTCTGAATTCTTTCCCTCCTCTCAACCCATCATTCCACCTTTCCATTACTCCAGTATTACAATGGCTTTCCTGTTCTCCCTTGCTTGGGCTTCCTTCGTCCGTCTTCTTTTTCTTTTTTCTACCAGGCCCGTTTCCCCTGCTCTCTTAGGCCGCCTATGAATCTTGATCCAGTAGTCGGTGGCCTCCATAACCGTCTTCATGAACTCAAGCGGGTCCTTGGGCTTGACCGTGTAGCTGTTGGCCCCGTTTTTGGCAGCCATCTCCTTCTCCTGATCATCCTCCCTGATGCCGATGCCGTTGTCCGAAACAAAGAACCGGTACGAATCCTCCAGCTCCTCAAATCCAACCTCTATCCTCGGATTCTTATTACTGTCCATGTACTTGCAGGCATTGTCGATCAGGTTCTGAAAGACCTGCACCATCCTATTTCTCTCGCAGAATACCGTAGGAAGGTTTTGGGCTACTTTGAAGGTGATCCCCCTCTCCTCCAGTTGATGGGAAAGCCGATCACCAACCCCCTTAATCAATCCGCCCAGGTCCACCTCCTCAAAACGCCCCCTTCTGGTCTTGATCCGGGAGAGCTCCAATAGATCCCCGATCAGGCCCAGCTCATGCTCCGCATTCCTCTGAACCCTGGCAATCCGGTCCTTAACATCGTCATCCATGCCCTGCCCGTACCTCCGTATGATCGAGGCCGCCATGCCTGAGATATTGCGCACCGGGGCACCAAGATCATGGGAGACGATCCGGAGGAACTCCTCCCTCTCCCTCATCTCCTTAATTAACCTCCTGTTTGTTTTTTCGACCTCCTTCTCCGCCCTCTTGCGCTCGGCCAACTCTCGCTGGAAATTTGTATAGAGCATTGCGTTGTCCATTGCGATCGAGGCCAAATCAGCGAAACGACTCAATCTCCTCATCACCCAACTTCCCCTCCTCAGTGTGGGATAATCCAATTACACCCAAAACCTGATGGGCAGACTTGAGAGGGATCCCTATGAAGGAACAGAGAACATCGAATCTGACATCTTGAACCCGGCCTGGCCAGGAATGGTAATCATTCACCACGAGAGGTTGGCCGGTCTGAAAACCCCCCCGACAATCCCTTCACCAGGCTTTATCTGAAAATCAACATGCTTCCGATGAATCCCAATATCCACCTTCTTTTTTAACTCCGTCTCTCCTGGTTCAAGCAGGTAGATAAATCCATTCGGTACGCCTATTAGTAAACCAGCACGCTCAATGATGGCTTCTAAAAGCTCATTCAAATCCAGCCGGTTAATCATTCCAAGAGACGTTTCCTGGAGGGCGTCAAGATAAATTGAATTGATTGAATTGATAATTGAATTGAATTGATAAGAACTCGCTTTTTCTGGGAAGGAGTATAGGGAAATTATCTTTGTGTGTCAAACCAGATTCAACCGCATGATATTGTGGAGGGAACGCGCCGACGAGATTCAGACACTCTGACCGGCAGGCGAGGAGATGCTAAGACGGTTACAAAGGGCTTGATTGTGACGGAAGAGCGGAACATGGAGGAAATCCGGGTAGGGCTATGCAGCAAACCCATCTCCTTTTCTCAAGAATCAGCCGGTGTAGGCTTCCGGATATTTACCTGCCATCTATGTATAGGCAGGCTCGGGGTCTACATATAAGACTGACTTCGAGAATATCAAGTGTTTCATCGAGATTTGCTGCTTCTGGGAAATGGACGGTTAGTTCAAGATAAATACAATCATTGATAATGTATTCATGGGAACTGTATTTCTCCATGAGCATCGAAGAAGGATCATAGAGCGTGTCTTTTGTAAAAATGCTAAGCAGAACATTTGAATCGACGGTGATAATCATTGCCCATCCCTGAGAGAGCGGATTAGTGTAATAGAGTTTTAAGGCTCTTTCCACCGATGCATCCTGCGACATTTTCAATTTTAGCTTTGTAATCAATATCGTCTTTAAAACTCATTCTGAGAGCAAGCTCGACTGCCTCGGAGTTATTTTTTAAATTGAATCGCTGCTTCAATAATTTTAGAAGCCGCTCTCTCGTTGGTGTAAGGCGTATGGTAATGGTCTGACTCATCGCATATACTCTTCTAAATGTATTACATTACAACCATTGTACTACATTCTGTAAATAGCCCTTTCTGTCTTCTTGAAAAAGAGAATTGCAAAGATATAAGCCCAAGGATCTTGGAAAGAGCAGTACATATTGATTGAGCAGTGATATTTATGGTTTATCTACGACACCTTATCTCCAGGGAGGGGATTACCGTCAAAGGTGGTGATGCACAGTCGATCCAGGTCGCCGCCTGAGAGGACCATGCCCTCGGAGATGCCGAAGCTCATCTTACGGGGCTTGAGGTTCGCGACCACGATCACCTTCTTGCCGATGAGCTTCCCGGGATCGGGGTAGGCGGAACTGATGCCCGCGAATATCTGACGAAGGCGACCCTCGCCAATATCCACCATCAGCCGCACGAGCTTTTTAGCGCCCTCAACGGGTCCTGCCTCGCGGATAATGCCTACCCTCAGGTCGATCTTGGAGAAGTCCTCGATGGTGATCTCCTCGCCGATGGGCTCAATTGCCTGCCTGCCGAAAGGCATTGCGTCCCGGCCATTCTTTTTCTCAGGTATTTTCTTTGAGGAGCCTTCCCCCGCCTTTTGGATCTTTGCCCACGTGTCGCGTAGGGTGGCCGTACGATTGAACACAAGCGTTTCGAGAGATGAATCACCCGTATCGACACAGAAGTACCCGAGCCTCTCGAACTGGTATCGGCTTCCGGGTGTAGCATCCTTAAGGCTCGGTTCAACACGACAGTTGGTCAATGTCTCCAAGGAGTTCGGATTCAGATAGGCCTTGAAATCAAGGCCTTCTTTTTCCTCGGTTGGATTTGCAGCGGTGAAGAAGTGATCATACAAACGGATCTCGGCTTGGAGCGAATGGGCTGCCGAGACCCAGTGGAGCGTTGCCATGACCCTTCGTCCGTCAGGCGAGTCACCTCCTCGTGTCTCAGGGTCGTAGGTACAATGAAGTTCTAGTATTTCGCCTGTTTTCTGATCCTTGACGACATCCATGCACGTGATGAAATAGGCATACCGCAGCCTCACCTCTCTGCCGGGGGCAAGCCTGTAAAACTTTTGAGGCGGGTCCTCTTGGAAATCGTCCTGCTCGATATAGAGCACCCGTGAGAAGGGAACCGTTCTGGTCCCTGCGCCGGGATCCTCTGGGTTGTTGATGGCTTCGAGTTCCTCAACCTTGTCCTCAGGGTAATTGATAAGCACGACCTTGAGCGGATGAAGCACTGCCATGACCCGGGGGGCCCTCTTGTTGAGATCCTCGCGCAGGCAGTGATCGAGGAGGGCGATGTCCACCATACTTTCTTTCTTGGCCACACCTATGCGTTCGCAGAAATCCCGTATGGACTCCGGCGTATAGCCGCGCCTCCGTAATCCCGAAATGGTGGGCATCCGTGGATCATCCCACCCGGAGACATATCCCCCCTCCACGAGTTCGAGAAGCATCCTCTTGCTCATCACCGTGTAGGCGAGGTTGAGGCGTGCGAACTCGATCTGCTGGGAATGGTAGATACCTAACTCCTCTATGAACCAGTCATAGAGAGGCCGATGATCCTCGAATTCCAGGGTGCAGATCGAATGGGTGATCCCCTCGATGGAATCAGACTGCCCGTGGGCAAAATCGTAGGTGGGATAGATACACCACGCATCTCCTGATCGGTGATGGTGGGCATGGAGGATCCGGTACATCACGGGATCTCTCATATTGAGATTCGGTGCCGCCATATCGATCTTTGCGCGGAGCACGCGTGAGCCGTCCTCGAATTCCCCCCTGCGCATGCGCTTGAACAGATCCAGGTTCTCCTCTACCGAACGCTCCCGATAGGGGCTTTCTTTTCCCGGTTTCGTTAACGTCCCTCGATACTCCCGGATCTCATCGGCGCTCAGGTCATCGACATAGGCCTTGCCTTTTTTTATGAGCCGAAGGGCGTACTCATGGAGTTGGGCGAAGTAGTCGGATGCGTAATACTCTCTATCGTCCCAATCGAAGCCGAGCCACCTTACATCCTCTTTGATGGAGTCTACGTATTCCTTTTCTTCCTTGCTCGGGTTGGTGTCGTCGAACCTCAGGTTGCAGAGACCTCGATAATCTTGCGCAAGGCCGAAATTGAGGCAGATCGATTTTGCGTGTCCGATGTGCAGGTAGCCGTTGGGTTCCGGAGGAAATCTCGTGTATATGCGGCCGCCGTATTTATTGGTCTTCAGGTCATCTTCTATGATGGCGCGAATGAAGTTCGGTTTACGGGTCGTATCAGGTGGTGTCATGGCGAAGATTTTCCTCTCGGGCTTAAAAAATCCCTTGACTCCTTTGGGTAAAATCAAGGGATTCGGTAATATCTGGTAGTCCCAACGGGACTCGAACCCGTGTTACCGGCGTGAGAGGCCGGCGTCCTAGACCGCTAGACGATGGGACCATAGTGGCTGGGGGAAAGGGATTCGAACCCCTGTTTGCAGGGCCAGAACCTGCCGTCCTGCCACTGAACGATCCCCCAGCTTGAGCTTATCATTCTCTCAATCCCTGGGGTAATGTCAAGTAAAATATCACCAGATAACTGTATCCCGGATATGCCGTGACATTACATCCCGTAGCAGTTCAGGCCCGTAAACCTCTTTCTATACGATTTAAGAAGAGGTGTGAGTTTTCTCTCGGGTGTCTTTATCTGCGTTAGCCTCTCTTTGATCTCCTCATCAGATAACCTCACATTGAGAGTTCTTCCCGGGATATCGATCTCTAGCACATCGCCGTCCCGGAGCGCTCCTATTACCCCGCCGTTATAGGCCTCCATCTCCACATGGCCGATGCATGGGCCTGTAGTTGCGCCTGAGAACCTTCCGTCTGTGATTAACGCCACCTTCTTGTACCCGGCCCCTTTGATTGCGTCGGTCGGTGTCAACATCTCAGGCATCCCCGGCGCTCCGGCCGGTCCCTGAAACGGGAGCACCACCACATCGCCTTCCTGTATCTGCTTGGATTCAATGGCATGGAGCAGGCCTCTTTCCGCATAGAAGACCCTGGCAGGACCTGCGTGCACCATCATCTCTTCCTGAACAGCAGTCTGTTTTATGATCGCGCTCCGGGCGATATTACCCGTGAGGACCGCAATGCCGCCCTGAGAATGGTAGGGATTATCGAGGCCCCTGATCACATCATTATCAGCAACCTGTCCTTGTTCCGCGATCTGCCGTATTGATGGTCCGTTTACGGTGGGACCGTCATGCAGCATATCCTTCAAGCGGTTGAGCACTGCGGGAATGCCCCCTGCTCTGTCAACATCCGCCATCTCGTATCCCCCGGCAGGGATTATAGAGCAGAGATTGGGCGTTTCACGGGATATGGCGTCAAAGAGATCGACATCGATACCGACGCCTGCCTCTTTGGCTATTGCCGGGATGTGGAGCACCGTGTTGGTTGAGCCTCCCATTGCCATATCCACCCTGACAGCGTTTTCAAAGGCTCCTCTTGTCATGATGTCCCGGGGCTTGAGGTCTTCTTTCACTAATTGCACGATTTTTCTTCCCGATTCATACGCCTGGCTTCTCTTAACCGGATCGATTGCCAGAGTGGTTGCACATCCGGTCACCGACATGCCCAGCACCTCCGTAACAACCGCCATGGTATTTGCCGTATAGAGACCGACGCAGGACCCTGCCCCGCACACCATGGAAGGGAGGAGCTTCTCTGCCTCCTCAATGGTCATCTTACCGCTTTTGACCTGGCCCACAATGCCGAACCCTTCTATGGGGTGGTGTTTTTCCCCATCTATGACATGTGCCTTCATGGGGCCGCCGGTGAGTATGATGGCGGGGATATTGATTCTTCCGGCTGCCATCAGCATACCGGGCGTGATCTTATCGCAGTTGGTTACGCCGACCCATCCATCCAATGAGTGGGACAAGGTCATGATCTCGATATTATCGGCAATGTGCTCCCTGCTCGGGAGGCTGAGCCTCATCTCCACAAACATGGCAACCCCGTCGCAGACGCCGGGAACACCCCATTCCAGGGGAACCCCCCCCGCATCCCTGATCCCTCTCTTTACCTCCTGGGTGAGCTCATTGAGGTGAATATGCCCGGGGATGATGTTGTTATAGCTATTCGCAATACCGATGAAGGGTTTTTCCAGGTCAAAGTCCCCAGCTCTGAGGCCTGAGGACATCAATAATGCCCGATGCGGTAAGGTTTCAATGTTCTTCTTTAAGATATCCGATCGCATGGCAGTCCTTTCATGTCTATTTTCATTCTATAAAAATTCCTTATACTGGCAAGATGTCGTATGTCTTTTTTCTATCACTTGATTCGAGGTACACGATGCTCATAAATAGCCGGCAACCAGATCCCCCACCTCTGCGGTGCTATAGCCCATCTTTCCCGCTTCCAGGCTTTTGAGATTATATCTCACCACCTTTTTGACGGCGTTTTGGAGGGCTTCTGCTCCCTCATTTTCCCCCAGATATTCCAGCATAATCTGGGCTGCGGATATGGCAGCCAGGGGATTGATCGTATTCGACCCTGCATATTTTGGGGCAGAGCCGCCGATGGGCTCAAACATGGCAGTTCCCTCGGTATTGATGTTTCCCCCGGCAGCAATGCCCAGGCCGCCCTGGATGACGGCGCCGAGGTCGGTAATGATGTCACCAAAGATGTTGTTGGTAACGATCACATCGAATTGCTCGGGATTCTTGACCATCCACATGCAGACGGCATCGACATGGTGATAGTCGGTGGAGATATCATTATATTCCCTGTGCACTTCCTGAAAAACTCTCTCCCAGAGATCGAATTCATAGGTCAGGACATTGGACTTGCCGCACAATGTCAGGTGCTTGCCCTTATCGCGCTTCCGGCAGCACTCAAAGCTGTATCGAACACAGCGCTCTACGCCTTTCCTGGTGCTGATAGATTCCTGGATGGCCACCTCATCGGGCGTGCCCTTCTTTAAGACGCCGCCGCTGCCGACGTAAAGGCTTTCAGTGTTTTCCCGAACCACAATAAAATCGATATCCTCGGGGCCTTTGCCCTTGAGGGGGGTAAAAACGCCGGGAAGAAGGGTCACTGGGCGGAGGTTGATGTACAGGTCCAGTTCAAAGCGGAGTCTCAATAGAATTTCGCGTTCCAAGATGCCCGGCCTTACACCGGGATGCCCTATAGCGCCGAGGTAGATCGCATCCATATCCTTCAGTTCATTGATAATCTTGTCGGGAAGCAGCTCCCCTTGTTTCAAATAATGCTCTCCTCCGTGAGGATAGGTAGTAAATCTGAATGTAATATCGTATTTTTGAGACAGGCGTTCAAGTACTTTTATCCCTTCTGCTACCACCTCCGGACCTGTTCCGTCTCCTGGAATAACTGCAATGTTGTATTCTTTTGTCATATCTATCCCTGCTTAAAAAATGTTACTGCTGTGATCGTCGTTCCGGTCTGAGCGAGCGCACTGCTGCACCTGCTTTCCACATCTCAGATAGTCTTATCTCATCCAGCTCCTTTCTGAGATTCTCCATATAGTCGGGCGCACTATTGGCTTTGAGCACAATTCTGGTCTCCTCGCCCGATACAACGCTTTCATAGAGTTTTTCAAAAAGCGGTGTAACAGCGTCCCTGAATTTGTGTCTCCAGTCCAGCGCGCCTCTCTGTGCTGTTGTGCTGCAATTAGCATACATCCAGTCCATGCCGTTTTCGGCCACAAGGAGGATAAGGCTCTGCGTCAGTTCTTCAACAGTTTCATTAAAGGCCTCGCTCGGGCTGTGGCCGTGGCTCCGAAGTGTAGTATACTGAGCCTCCATTACACCGGCTAGGCATCCCATAAGCACCCCTCGCTCCCCAACCAGATCGCTGTAGACCTCCTTTTCAAAGGTCGTGGGGAAAAGATAGCCGGATCCAATGGCAATACCTATGGCAAGGGTTCGTTCTGTTGCTCTTCCGGTAAAGTCCTGAAAGACCGCATAGCTGGAGTTGATGCCCTTGCCTTCAAGAAAGTTTGACCGTACCGTAGTGCCCGAACCTTTGGGTGCCACCAGGATTACATCGATGTTACTCGGGGAAATAACCTTTGTCTGGTCCCTGTAAACAATGGAAAAGCCATGAGAGAAGTAAAGAGCCTCCCCCTCCCTGAGCCTATCCTTGATCTTTGGCCATACGGCCATCTGTCCCGCATCGGAGATGAGCATCTGGATAATGGTTCCCCGCTCTGCAGCTTCTTCCACGGAAAAGAGAGTCTGTCCCTCTTTAAAGCCGTCCTTCACCGCCTTGTCCCAGAATACCTTTTCTTCCTTTCTCTGGCCTACAATCACATTAATGCCGTTATCCTTCATGTTCAGTGCCTGGGCAGGGCCTTGGACTCCGTAACCGAGCACGGCTACGGTCTCATCTTTAAGGACATCCCGTGCCCTGTCCATGGGGAATTCTTTCGAGGTAGTCACATCCTCAATAACGCCGCCAAAATCTATCTTTGCCATCACTACACTCCTTTTGGTAATATTTGAACGCCCTATTTCTTGTTTCGCGCAAGGGCGCTGGGACCGGTCCGCGCGATTTCCTTGATTCCCATTGGTTTTAAAAGCTTTAAAAGGGCATCCAGTTTTTCCCCGGTGCCTGTGGCCTCGATGATATATGTGGTGGTATTGACATCGACAACCTTACATTTGAAGATGTCTACAAGCCTAAGGATTTCCGCCTTGTGCGCCGGTCGTGCCGTTACCCTGATAAGGGCCGTCTCACGTTCAACAAAGCTGGTGCCTGTCAGGTCCTGCACCTTAATTACATTGACCAGTTTGTTGAGCTGTTTGTTGATCTGCTCAATAATCAGCGCGTCTCCACTGGTGACCAGGGTTATTCTGGAAACAAGGGGGTCCACTGTTGCCGCAACGCACAGGCTCTCGATATTGAAGCCGCGGCCGCTGAACATGCCTGCAATGCGGGAAAGCACGCCCGGTTGATTGTCCACCAGCAGTGAAATAGTATGTTTTTGCTCCGCCATAATCCTTGCACCCCTTATTTAAACGAGAAGCATCTCCGTGATTGGTGCGCCGGCAGGGACCATGGGATACACGCACTCC
>Ga0307434_1001407_pt1 | contig 13079 bp, 26 predicted proteins | sample SalMarWE160220MG_FD_202156 | JGI IMG/M metagenome (GOLD analysis project Ga0307434, IMG submission 202156) | Salt marsh sediment microbial communities from the Plum Island Ecosystem LTER, Massachusetts, United States - WE1603-220 | ecosystem: Environmental > Aquatic > Marine > Intertidal zone >... | reverse complement strand
TTGTTATCGTTTATTCCAAAAATAAAAAGAGTTTTATTAATAGAGTTTATGTATTCTTCGTTCATGATAAAATAAAGCAGACAATCTGCCGGAAACGCGTCGAATATAAAAGTAGAATCATTTGGTCTAATTATTTGAAACGGATTTAATGAAATTGAATTGGATTTGGCAGAAATTTTATTAAAAGTTTCACAAAGTATTACAGGCATAGATAATTTTTTTTTAATTCCGGTCTTGAATATTAAACTATTTAGAGACGAAGTCCCATCATCTGTAATAATTATAATACGGTTAAAAAACATTATTTATTTATCAACTCCGTTATTTTATTTGATATAAATTTTAACGCGATTTGTTTTTGTTGTTCGTTATTATTTGCTAATAAAAATATATTTTTTATTGATTTATTGTTTTTATTATAAAAAATAAAAAAAAGTTGGTTAATATTAATTATATCTATTAATGAAAAAAACTTGTCGTTTCTTTCGTTGAATCGTTTTTTTAGTGTTGGTATTGAGCAATGTAGAATAAAAATCACAATATTTTTATTTTTAATGTCGTCTATGTTTTCTCCTGGAATTCTTTTTAAGTAGTCTGAATAAATGAGTTCAGAAAGGATAAATCTATCGACAAAAAAAATTTTTTCTGGGAGTTTTGCCATGAGTTTATATATCATTTCATCTGCGTAACTAGTAATAGTTCCAGTAAGTTTATTTGTTTTTAAGTTTACAGGAATGTCATCGAATCTGAAATCTATCGAATCAGGATATTTTTTCTGGAGCGATTTGATTAATGTTGTTTTGCCAGTTAAATCTGATCCTTCAATTACTATTATCACTTTTTCTCACCAAAATTTAGTTTTCTTGTCGACGTTTTTTCTGATAATTCTATAAAAGTTTTCATGTCAGGCCTTACTAAGACTGTACCTTCAATTATACCTGGAATTTTCGACGATTTGATTTCGAGTTCTCTTGGACCTATTTTATCAGTTTCTGGATCGTAATTGTTTCTAAAATAACCTTCGACGTCAACTGCGAACAGATCCATATCAGAGGCTTTCGGAGCTCTTTCTCCAGTTTTAGTTATTTTTAATTTTCCTTTTACTGTTGAAACGTCAACAACATTAACTACTTCTGCAGTGAGAAAAATTTTAAATCCTTCGTTAGCAGCAGCTTCTAAGTTTGAGAGTAATCTATTGTATCTAAATTTTCTCCAATACCAATCTCCATAGCTGATATCTGTTTGTCTTCCACGTTTTGGATCTCCAATTTTTAATATGTCAATTCTAAGATAAGCGTTTAACTTGTTAATTATACTTGAGAAACCATCGATAATTACTACTGTTGTTTCTGGATTATAGTTTTTTAAAGCGTGAGCAACGTAAGAATCAATTTTCTCAAATATTTTTGAGGAATCCGGGTTTCCGTCTTCTGTTCTCTCAAAGAAAGGTTCGTAGTGAAATAGGTCAGATTTATAGATTTCTTTAAATTGTTTTAGTCTCCTTCCCTGATTTGTGATATCTAAAAATACAGTTAAATAATTATCTATGACACCGCTTGCACAAAATACAGATTTACCAATTCCTGGAATTCCGTATAAGAGAACGATGAAGCCGGATTTTTTGCTTTCTTTTAATTTATTTCTTAGTTCTTTTTTATCTTCTTTTAAACTTATTATGTAGTCAGCTAAGTCTTCTCTTAAATCTTTTAAAGTAGATTGAAAACTTTTATCGTCTCCTCTTGATTTTTTTTCTATTTCATCTTTCCAAGTTTTCTTTTTAGGAGTTATTGTTGTTGTCTTAGTTTTTTCTTCTGGTTTTTTTTCACCAATTTTGTTAGAGTTAATTTTATTTTGATCGTTTAACCACGACGTGAATTGTTTTGTCGGTTTTCCTTTCCGGAAAGCAATTCCTTTGTATTTTTTAGCGATATCTTTTAATTCTTGACTGATAAGTTCAGTTTCAGGATTTTCTATAACATCATCAGGTTTCTGTAACGTGTCTTCTATTTTTTTGTTTTCGTCTTTCCACGTTTTTGGACTCAAATTTCGTATTCACCGTTTGTTTTTTTGAAGACTTTTTTTCGTAGTAAATCCAGGAACGATGCGTTATATTCTTTATTATTATCTAAGCCAGTTTTTTCAAGAATTTCGTCGTATGTACCTTTTCCTTCTATTGAATATAAAGCAGATACAATTTCACTTTGGACGTCAGGACTTATTATTGATTCGTCGATCTCTAACATGTCTTCAAATTGTTCCTCTACATTTGTTTTTTCTTTTTTTGATTTTTTTGATTTTTTATCGTCAGGAGTTTGTATTGTTGTCACTTTTTTAATTTTAGATGGATAGAAATACCCACCTTTTTCAGTAGGAATCAATTTAACAGACATGCAATTGATAGTAGATTTCTTTTGAACAGCGTCGTAACTAAGTTGACCAATTATTAGAATTTTTGATTTTGGGCCAAACGATACGACTTCTTCTCCACGATTGTCGTAAACTGTGACTGATTCGTCTTTATCGGTACATGAATCGTCTACTATCGAAAATACTCTACCTGTGTCGCTCATGCCAACTACATCTCCGATAACAATTATGTACCTTTCGACAGGTAATATACCTTTTACTTGGTATTTATCGAAGTATTTTTTTGCGTCGTGTAGATCGAGACGATGTAAACTTAATGGTTCTTCATAAATCAATCCAGTTTCGTCGTTTAAGTTTGCGAATCCTGTTAATTTTTCTTTGTTAATCGGTTCAACTTTAGATAAAGACGTAAATTTTCCAGTTAAATTGAGAGAATTTGTTTTGTTTTCAGTTACGATCATTTTTGTTTTGAACCAAACATTTTCTTCTAACTCGTTAAATAATTCGAGATTATCTTCAAACATGCTTACAGACACAGATTTCATTATATTTCCGTCATTCATGAGGAATATGACAGGATATATGTACTTATGTTCTGGATACTCTCCTTTATTAAAAGTAGATTTCGAGTAAAATACTTCTCCATTTTCGTCGCAGATAGCATCACCAATGCCTACATTTATCGCTTTATCCGGATCTACTAAAAATAATTTTTTAAGATCTGAAATCCTTCTTTCAGCATAGTCGTAGGCGCTTTTTTTTGCGATCGTACAAACTTCTACTGGGATAGCATTGCTAATAGAATGTCCTCTCATCGCTAATTTAAAACTTCTCATGACTAATACTAAAAGAATTTTATCGTTTAATTTTGGATTTTCTTCTAGTTCTTCGTCTATTATATCGTTTAGCGATTTTATTAACGATTTTTTGGTTAGCTTGTAAGTCGTCATCAGATCTTTTAAATCGATTTCGTTGTTTAATTTTTTTAGTTTTAATATTTTTTTTGATTTTGGTTCTGGTTTTGTTTTTTTAGCCATTTTTTAATTTCACCTTATTTAAATTTTATTGTGACTTCTTTTTGTTTTATGTTGCAAACTAACTTGTACGTGCTATCGTCTTTTATGTTTAATTTATCTCTTACAGTTTTTGGTATTAAAATATAAACTGAAGATCCAGAACTCTTCATGCTGTCTTGAATTATTATGAGGTTCTGGTCAATTTCTTCTTGTTTTGTTATTTTTGATATAGTTATCACCTTTTTTAGTTTAGATTTTTTTAAAAATTTTTAATGTTATAATTAATAGTTTTTTCTTTAATTTAAACTAATCTCATTTTTGAGATTAATCTCATTTTTGAGATTTTTGAGATTTAGTTTGTTCTTGAGTTTTGAACACTTTTTTTAATTCGCGATATATTGAATATTTCAAATTTTTTGATAAAATTTCAAAATTTTTATTTATTTTTTTATTGAAATTCCAGTATTTTGCTATGGATTTTTCTGTTTTTTTTATGGTGTAGTCTAAACGTAAAATTTTTTGATTAATGATATCAAATTTAATATCAATCGTCTTGCAAGTATTTTCTACAAATTTAATAATTATTTTTATATAATTGTCGATCTTTTCTTCTACGTCGATTGTTTTTTCAATTTTTAAATTTTTAATTAATTGATTTTTTTCATTCATTTATTTTTATGTCCATTTATTATTTGTCTGTTGTTTACTTTGTCAATTTTTTTTAATATTGCTGCTTCGAAATCTATCGAAAAATGTCTAGCTGTTAATGCAGCATATATAAAAACGTCTGCTAATTCTTCAGATAACTTAGATTCGAGAACTAGGATACTTTTATCTCTTGAAAAATATTGTCTTTCGATTTTTTTAAGAACGTTAGCAGCTTCTCCAGCTTCTCCACACAGTGCACATCCCCAAAAAGTTGGTTGTGCTTTCTTGAACATTTTTATTTTATTTTCAATTGATTTAAAATCCATAATATTGACACCACGTTTTTAGATTTAAAAATTAGTAATATAGTTAGTTATTTCTTTTTTTATGTCTTTTTTATTAATTTCGTAACCCCACGACGTCCAATTTTTTCTTTTTTTTGTTGCAAACAATTCCAGGAATGGTAGATACGAATTTTTTTCTATTAATTTGTACATTTTTTTAGGCTTAGCTGAATGATGAGTATTTGGTTTTATTTCGTCAATAAGATTTCTAGTGTTTTTAGTTTTTAATCTAAAATTATTTTTAGTCGCAAACAAACACAATTCGTTGCAGTGTCTGAGATATCGTCCCATCCCAAACCAGAGTTTCCCGTTTTTTGTTCTTTTTACCCAAACAATGTGGACTTTATAGTCAAATCCCCACGCTCTGATTACTGAGAAAGCTACTTCTAGAAATACTGATGGGACCCAAAGATACAAATGTGCGTTATTGTCGGTAATGTCTTGAATTGGTAAATTCGACAATGAATTTATTGACATTGTTGAATATGGTTTTTTTCGAGAATCGTCTAATTTATCATTAAATTCCCATGGAGGATCAGCGTAAATTGTTTTGAATTTTTTTAACGTCATTTTTATTGATCTCTTAAGCTTGTCTTTTCAACCAAGCGATTAGTTTTACGTTTAATCCATCGTTATTGAAATTATATTTAATCTCGTCTTTTTTACGGTTGTTGCCGTAAAGTCCTGCTAACGTTTTATTGTCTTCTGGTATGGAAACTAATAAATGAAATTTTTTATTGTTCCACTCGAGATCGATATCTCCGTCGATTCCTGGAACTATTAAAGGAATCTCTAATTCCTGTTGATATATGTTCCAAAAATCTCTCGTTAACGATAATAGGAAAAGTCTTGCTTTGTTTAAAGTTTTTAATTTGTACGATTTTGTACTATTAAACCAATTATCTTTTAGAAAAACGATATCGAGAGCAATGACTTTTATTTTATCGTTAATCTGTTTTTCTAACTTTTTTAACATTTTTTTAAATCACTATTCTTTTTTTATTTTTTCGTTTATACTAATTTAGAACTCACAATTAGTTGTTTCTTTTTTTTCTCTAGTATTTTTTTCGTTTAATTTTCTATATAAAGTAGTTCTCCCAACTTTTAAAACTTTTGATATTTCGACCATTGACAGACCTATTGTTTTTAACATGTAAAACTTTTCCCAGTCGATAGGTTTCATTCTTCTTCCCCACAATCCGTCTTGTTCTTTTCTTTTTCTCTCGATACCAAATTTTATTCTTTGTATTAATCTTTCTCTTTCTTTTGCGCTAAAATACGATTCAAAAACGTATTTTAATTGATCATCTAAAGAGCGTGGGTTTATTTCTCCGATGTCTACAACGTGGATCTCGACTTTTGATTCGTGAAGCTTTACGAATACTTTCATCTGTTCGATAAAATCTCTACCTAACCTATCTACGAAAGGAATAATGACGCCTTTATAATTATTGAGCTCTGTTATCATTTGTTTGAACCCTGGTCTATCATAATCCATCCCTGTCATGACGTCTTTGTATTCTTTTGAAAGTTTTAATTTTTTTTTTTCTGCGTAATTTTTGATTGCAAGAATTTGACTTTTTCTAGTTTTTTTTTCTTCTTGCATCGTCGTGGAAACTCTAGTGTAATAACAAAACGTTTCTTTTAGATTTTTACTCATTTTTTAATTCCTCTTGACATGAAGACAAGTTTACGAAGCCAGAAAAATAAAAGAGTGATAAGAGTGATTTTATTATAAAAACTGACTTCTGTAAATTTCTTGTCATTATCACGAATTGTTTTTTAAGTTTTTTTATTCTAGATTCTGTTTTTTTATTAACTAGGCCTGTTGAAATAAATTTCATTTTAATTGTTCTTTGTTCTTTCGTTTAAGTTTAAGAAAATTTTTTATTACTTTTTTAGAATAGAATCTTTTCTGTAGTTCTTCTAGAGCAGAGTACGTGAAATCGTTTACGATTTTTTTGTTAGCTTGGTATTTTAACGTGTCAATTATTTCGAAAGTTGATAATTTTTTAATTTTTAAACAGCTCATCGTTTAACTCATACTTGTTTAATATTTTTTATTTTTTCAGATGTTTTTATTTATCTTCTTTTAATAATAACCATTCATAAAACATGATTGGATTAGCAGTTATAAAAGCTAAAATCTCCATTACTGTTTTTATATACCATTCAATATCTTCAAAGTAATCTTTTTTGATTATTTGAATAACTGAAACGACAAAAATAACAAATGGAACTACTAAAAAAAATAATTTTAACATTTCTAACATTTTTTTTATACCTCATTTTTAAGTTTTTCAATTATATGAATTATGTAAGGTTTCGCTGCAATCCTATTAACTAAGTAATTGAGGATATCGACCGTGCAAGCTAAAAAACCACCTAGTAAAACTAGAAATATCATAACGTTTCCTAATTGATCGAATGTTATTTCTATTATTTTTAAATAATAAAAAAATGTTGTTAAAAACATGCTCGGAACAATGATTATAAAAACGTTTATTTGTAAAAACGTTCTGACGTTACGAATTAAATTTATTTTTTTTTTTCTGTTCATTCTTTTACCTCTTTTATTTTTTAATATATTATTTTGACAAGAAACAATCGTCAATACATTTTACGCCATAAGGGCATAATCTAATAGAAATTTTTCTATTTCCTAATTTTGGATTCATGGAATTTAATATTACCTGTATTACTTCACCACAAGAACTGTTATCAGATGGACATTTAGTACAATTTGAAAGAATATTCTTTATTTTAGAACCGTCTTGTAATTCGTAAAGTTTGAATTCAATCGGATTTAAAATGAATTTATTGTTATCGTATCGTTCGAATCTTTTTTCTAATGTTGTTTTTTTGTCATATTTAAAAACGTTTGTTGTAAAAAGAGCACACGCAGGATCTTTTATTATCTTTTTATTTGTAATGTTATCACCTTTTTCTATTAAATTTTCAATTTTAATGTTAAGAACGTAAACCATGACAACTAAAATGACACTAAAAACAAACATGACATGTATGATGTGCATAATTTTGTCATAAATTATTATTCCTATACAATAGAAAAATGTAGTTAAAAATCCAGTCGGGATGAGAATTCCAATGTCAATTACTAACAAAAAGTCTATGATTTTACGAATTAAATTTCTTTTTTTTCTTTTATTCATTTTAAACGATCCCGTTTTCAATCATCTCTATTATAAATAATATTAGCGTAGCAATAGTCGCGATAATACACGTTATTAAATGAAACCAATCTTTTTTATGAATATTATCAAATTCTTTTAAAACCATAAATATTCCTAATATGCACACTGTCAAAATAAATATTGATAAAAAAAACGATATCAGTAGCATTTTTATCTCACTCTTTATCTAAAATGTTCTTTTCCTTTTTTCGTTTTCCATTTGAGATGAACCCATCCGAATGGAATGTAATGCGACGTTTCTTCTCTGTCAAATATTCGATGGTCACCTAAATCATTAACGTGCATTTTTAACGGTTCGATAATTTTTACGTTAAAAGGTTTGCCATCGTCTTTTATGAATTCGTATATTCGATATTCTTCGTTATCTATGTTTTCGAAGACTAATTTACTTCCGTTTTTAAATTCTATTTTTAATTTTTCAGACATTTTTAATACCTCTTTATTTTTTCAATTTTTCTTGTATTTTATATATTTTCTTATTTTTTTTATGTATTTTTTAAATTTCTAACATATTAATTGTGGTTGGTAATTGATCAGCTCATTATTATGGTACAACTACCAAAATAAGATTTCAAAGGGAGTAAATGACTTTCTCTTGTTTCCATGATATTATTGTCAACTACTGTTTTCTTATTCTGAAATTACCAATTTCCACTTTTTTTAAATAGTTTTTTCGTATTTTTTCAATAAAATATTCTATATTAACTAAAAAAAGAATAACTATCAAAAGTACAATAAAAATTGCAACAGATGCAAAAAAACACGTCCATTCTTTCAAGACACTAAATTTGAACATCGAATATAATAAATACACGAGTAGTGTTATTGCAAATAGAATTACCAGAAAAAAATAGAAATTGTCAAGTTTAATTTTTAACATCTTTTTTATCACCTGCTTTTATTCTTTCATATTTTTGTTTTAAAAATATGTCTATTACGAAGACTATTAAAAACGAATAAATAATGATGAATAACCATGTTAAATAAACGAACTCATAACTGTATCCTAGCTTTAAAAAATGATATGCTACTATTATTAATAATACTGAAATAACGATTCCAATTGTTAAAATGATGATGTTTTCTATTCTGTTGCTTTTCTTTGTTTTTTTTCTAAATATACTGTTTAATTTTGATTCTATTTTATGATCTATGAATAAAGACGATTTACTACTCGAACTGAGATCGACGTCGTTTGTTTTAGCTTCTAATATTTCGATCCGATCAATCAATTCGTTTATTATGATGGCTTTACTTTTTTCGTTAAGGTTAGCGAAGTTATAATTGTAGTCTTTCATTGTTTTGACGTCCCAATTTCTAGATGATGGCTTTCTATCGTGGTTGTTATTATAATGATTACCCATTTTGTTTTTTCACCTTATCTTTTCTATATTCTTCAAGATATTCAATCCAATTGTCTCCCTCTTTAAAACAGTCTACAAAATTATCAAATCTGTTAAGCAAATCTTCAACTTTTGTAAGAGACAATGGTTTTTTTAGTTCTTCGTCGTAAAAATAAGAACCAAATTTTCCGATTTTAATTGAGTATATTTTTTTTGTTTTTTGTTTTTCAGATTTAGAATTTCTTAATGCGTAGAAGAATCGTGTTGCGCAAGATTCGCAATAGATTTCGATAATGTTTCTCCAATCTGTTCCGTTTGAAATTTTAATTGACGTGTCTCCACATTTTGGGCATATTAATTTAATATTTTTCATTATTTATTTTTTACCTCTTTTTAATATTGTTTTTAATTTCAATATTAATTTTGAAACAATCATCTGGAACTTGTTTTTTTCCCAAGATACGTAATAAATCGGATCATCTTTCCAATAATATACTGTATAACATTTTGAATCAAGTTTATCAATATATCTATCATTTTCTCCATATCCACGTTTTTTTACTCTTCTGATAATTCTATCTGGTGCCATTTTCTTTTCCTGTCTTAATTCTTGTTTAAAGAACATGTTGTTTCTATAGTTAATAATTATTCTATATTTATCATTTATCATTTTAAATTCCTCATTAAAATTAAAATTTTGTTATTTTCATTTGTTTTGGATTCTAAACTTTTGTAAGTGTTCCAATGTTCTTTATATATTTTTTCATTCATTTCTATTGACCTCTATCGACATCCCTGGTTTAATCTTTCCAATCATTGAATACGATTCTAATTCCCAGGTTTCGGATTTGATTCTTTTCTTATCTTTACTTATTTTAATATCTAATCTAGATATTTCATTTCTAATACTATCCTTTACCATTTGGATTAATTTATTTATTTTTTCGCGATTGTAATTGATAAAACAATAATATCTTAATCTGTTCAATAAAGAAAATTTAAAACCGCAAATTTTATGGTTTATTCTACAAACGTTAAAACAAATCGTATTTTGCGTACAAGAGTAAATTTTAGAACTAGTATATGTCGCATCTTTACAAAAAGGACACGATGTAAATATTTCATATATGTTGGTGTTGTTTACGATGTTGTTCCATTTCTTCGTTAAAGTCTTTTTATATAATTTTTTTAACGTTTCGTTTAACGTATTGTCACTTTTTATACTAATATATAAAACCCAATAAACTATAAGATTTAAAAAAGAAAATAAAACAAACATATAAGCCTCTTTTAAAATCCAAAAATAAATTAAACTTCGTATTATTATTACTTGATTTATGATTCCAAATATTATAGTAGTTATAACAAATTTTTTATCTTTTACCATTTATACAATTCCTTTTCATTCTAATTATATTTAAAATAAAATATTCAGCAATTATTAATATAAAAAGAAAAATATCGTAGGGTATTCTTCTTGTAAAAAAACAACGAACTATGGATAATGTTATCGGGATTGCAATCGTTATCATAACAAATATGAGAATTTTATTTTTTGTCACGTTTAATCACTTTTTTTGTTTAATTTTCTATTAATAATTTCTTGTTTTACGTTGCAGAGATCGCACGCAGCGTCGTTTCCATTTTTATCGTAGAAATTGCTGCTAATGTAATTTCCGACGTCACAAGACTCGCATTTTTTCATAACGTCTTCGTCGTAAAATTCAGAATTAATTTTGAGATAAACGTCACGATTTGATTTCATAACGTGGTATTCTACGACTAGTTTAAATATTTCTGGTAGCGTTGTTGCTAAATGTATTACTTGACTACATTCGTCAATAGTTTCAGGATGTAACGTGAAGTAAGATATCTGACCGTTAAAATCGTGCTTTTTTTTTAATTCCATTTAAGCATCATCTTTTTTGTTTAGTTTTTTAATTTTATTGTACTCGTCTACAGTTGTCCACCAACACTTATATCCTCGTATTTTAGCAAACCGACCGTATTTGATTACAGGAACGTTAACTACGAGATCTTTGTCTAAATCAGTCACGTGGAGTGTTGTATTTTTGTTTATCTTTAAAGGGAAAACATCTTTTGAAATTGTATATCGTTTTTTCTTGACGATAATTCCTTCTTTTCCCGTTGCTCTTTTCCATTTTCTACAATCGTTAGTAATGATTACTTTTGTTCCGATAGGTTTATTTGTCATATTTTTACCTCTTTTTTATTTATTTTAAATGTTGAATCCAATCGTAATTGCTTGTTATTTTTGTACAAAGACATAAATTAGGTATTGCTTGTATTAAACCGTCGAAATAATCTGTAGTGTCGTCGAATACTTCAATTATACCTTTAAAATTAGTAAACGATATAATATTTAATATTTCGTGGAGCTTGAAATTTTTATAATTTTCTTTCGTGTGATTTACTTTGTTGTAAAAGTAACGCACGTCGTAATTAGAAGAAATCAAGTTCAGCGGTTTTAATTGCATTTCAGTTAACCATCCAAACACGTTTTCTTGTCGTCCTGTAATGAAAGTTATTTCTTCAATCGGATTTAGTTTGATATTGTTAATTTTTTCGTAGAACTTGACGAAACCAGGAAATAGCTTAGTTTCTTCTTTTACGACTTTGTTGTAAATTCTGTTAATTGTTTCTAACTTTTCTTCGTCGTTCTTGTAGAAAACGTTTGAGAAGGAGCTTGGCATGATACACCCGTCGATGTCTATAAAATACCACGTCGATTTTTTCACGTAATGACCTCTTTAGTTTCTTTTAAAATTCTTTTTTTAAGTATAGAAAGAAATCGATCGTGTAAACTATACAGTTTGTTCGGAATGTCTGGTTGGTCGTATTTCGTACGTTTTAATCCGTAATTGATGTTATCAGCAATTTCCCGTAATTCTAAGAAAATTTTTTTTTCTTCGTTCGTTAATGTTTCGTTTAGATTCATTTTATTTGTGTTTTTTATAATTTTTTTTTCATCATTTTTTACTAACCAATATTCATCAAGTTCATTAATGAGAGTACTAATTTTATCCATTATTTGTTCGTGTTCTTCTTCATCTACACATTCATAACTTCCTGAAAATATTCCTTTCAAAAAATCAATTGCTTCTTCTATTATATCTTTTTTTACAGTCATTTCTCCATTATACCTTTTATTTTTTTCAATCTTTTCTTGATAATAAAAGTCATGTATTTAGTAACGACAATCCCGTATAACTTGAAGATGTTTGCCATTATTCTATCTAACTTTTTTATCATTTTAGATTCGTTTAATTTCTTAAATTCTTCTAACAAAAACGTTTCGTAATCGTTTTCTTCCATTAGATTTTTCTCTTAATGTACTTTTAATCGATATATTATTTATTTTGATTTTTTTCGAGAAATTCGTAAACTTTCAAGACATTAGGATCAAAGATAGTATCTTTAAAATCTTCTAACTGCGCGAGTTTTTTTATGAAATCGAAGGCTTTTTTCGCAAAAAAAAGTGCAGACATTCTGATTAAAGCGTGTGTCTCTTTAGGAGCGTTCAATAAGATCTTAAGTTTATTTATTAATTTTTTATTTTCTTCCATGATTTATTTTACCTTGTTTTGTTTTATATTTTGACTAGCACAAACAATGTTGATTGTATTTACCTCTTTTTTATTCTTTTTTAATTTTGATTATTTTTTCAACTTTCGGATTTCCAATTGCGTAATAATTGTACTGTTTAATTTCTTTTTTGAGAGATTTTATAAATTCCTCTTCCGAAGTTTGATTATAAACGTTTTTCGGGAACGAGTAAACTTGTTCTAGTTTTATTTTTACTACTGTGTCTCCTTTTTCTTGTAATAGGTTGATTATATTGCTCATGTTTGTTTTTTTATTTGCGGACGTAGACGCTTTGTCTAGTGTCGAAAGCTCTCGCGAATATAACGGAATCGTAGGAACCGCTAGAGTTCCACAGCTTTCTCTCGTCTGTCGGAAAATTTTTTTTAAATTGATCATCTCTTTTTCAACTTCGGGTTTAAACAATTCAATTCTAATTCCTAGGTCGTGCGCTACTTCTTTCGAGTTAATGCTTTTGATAAAATCTTTTATAGGGAAATATATTATCTCAGTTATCTTCTGTGCTAACCTCATTTCTACTTG
>Ga0307434_1001406_pt1 | contig 13083 bp, 9 predicted proteins | sample SalMarWE160220MG_FD_202156 | JGI IMG/M metagenome (GOLD analysis project Ga0307434, IMG submission 202156) | Salt marsh sediment microbial communities from the Plum Island Ecosystem LTER, Massachusetts, United States - WE1603-220 | ecosystem: Environmental > Aquatic > Marine > Intertidal zone >... | reverse complement strand
ATGGCCTCGCAGCCGCCGGGGGTGATCCGGCACGAGGTCCTCACCGCCCGCGATCTGTTGCACCAGCGCATCGGCAACCACAGTCCGCACTTCTCGTATCCCTACGGCCGGGCCGCTGCCATCTCCGACGAGACCGGGCGAGTCGTGGCGGAGGCCGGCTACTGTTGCGGCTTGACCCTGGAGCAGGACGTGGTCAGTTGCTCGACCGCGAACCTGCTGCAGTTGCCCCGGTTGATCGTGTCGGCCCAGGTTGGGCGGGTCTTGTTCGGTCTGTGGCAACGCTTCATCCGGTAAGGTGTCATGAACCGGCAGGCATATAACTCTGACTCACCCGCTGCGGAAGCGCCCGGCGAACCCCGCGCGCGACAGGCGGTCGGTTCTGCGCTGCTGCGGCCGGTGCAACCTGAAGACGCCGAGGGCATTCACGCGCTCCTGGTGGCGGGCCTTCCCGACGTTCCGGCCGACGGAGAGCGATGGCGCGCCCGCTGGAGCTGGCAGTACTGGAGCAATCCCTATCGCGGGGATCGGCCGGCGGGATGGGTGCTGGCCGACGGGGACCGCATCACGGGTCACCTCGGCGCGGTGTACATTCCCCTGCGGGTGGGCGATGAGCGCGTGACCGGTGTTGTCGGGGCTGACTACGTGGTGGCCGACGACGCCCTCGCGCGCGGCGGCGTCTTCGCCGGGCTGCAACTGGCCGAGGCATTCTTCTCGACGGCGAAGGACTGCGTGGCGATGGCCACCACCGCCAACGAAAAGACCGGCGCCGTATTCAGCCGGTTCGGGTGCCAACCGGTCCTGTGGACACGCCAGTTCTGGCGGGCGCCCGCGAGCCTGACCCAGCAGATCCGCGCGTGCCGCAGCGCGACCAGCCGAGTCGTCAGGCGGCTGTTGTGCAGCCGGGCCGGTTTCGTGGTTTCCGGTGCGCTTGGCCGGTGCTACCGATACCTTCACTACGGACCGGCCGTTCCTATCCCCGTCGGGTGCCGGCTCGAAACCACCGTGCCGCAGTTGGCAGGCGATTTGGGCTGGATATGGGAAGGCTTCGCCTGGGGCAGCACTGAAATGAACCCCGGCGATCATGATCGTACGGGCAAAGAGAGCGCTGGTGTCCAGCGGACGCAGTCCCCTGGCGCCGGCGTGGTGGGTATCGACCGGACCCAGGCCTATCTGGGCTGGCGCTACGGCCGCCATCCGGAACGTGAGAACATCCGGGTGCTCGTGCTGCGCGATCGTGACGGCCATCCGATCGGGGCCGCCGTGGTGTTCCTCGATGAGCGCAAGACCCGGCGCACGGCGTTTGTCGAGGAGTTGATCACCCTCCCGGACCGGATCGAGGCCGTCCACACCTTACTGTGCGCCGCTTTGAAGCTCGCGTGCGATCACGATGCCGACTACCTGGTGACCACGCCGGGCCGGCGGGCGATTCGGCACGTGTTCCGGGAACTCGGGTTCGAGCCCCGGGCGCGATCTGCCCCCGCGGTGGTCATGCAGCCACCGCTCAGCATGACCGCGACGCGCGAGGACACGCCTGCCGCCCCGTTCCCGGACGATGATCTGGACTTCTGGCACGGCGAGATGTTCTAAGAAGAAGCTGTCAGCCGTCAGCCGCCAGCTATCAGCAGTCTGCCATCAGTTGTCAGCCGGCGGCTCGTCGTTGTCGAGATCGGTGAGTCTGAGTTCATTGCTCATTGTCCCGGTTGCCCCGGTTCCAGGATGCACACGTCGTTGTTGATGATCTCAGTTATCCGGTAGCGCTGGCGGATCATCCGGGCGGGCGGGCCGAAGTATCTTGTCAGCTCTTTGAAGACGGCCGACTGTATCGCACCGTGATCCGTCGTGTCGCGAAATGCGCGGGGGATTCGGGCGAGGACCACCTTGGGCATCCTGTCGCAGACGGCACGCAGGAGGCCGGGGAACTTGTGGCTATAGCAATCCTGCATCCTGACCAGCGGGTAAACAGCCGGTCTTTGCGATAGCCAGTAGATGCGAGGCTCGTCGAGCAGACACGCGATGGGGTCGCTTTCTGTGGTCAATGCCCGCACCCGTTCCGCGACCTGGGCCGTCGTCTCGTAAGTGGGGAACCGGGTCTTGTGTTTGGTGACCCGCGTGTAATGCTCGGCGAGGGTGGCGTCGGCCAGTACGTAGGGGGAGCGGGTGTAGAAGGTCATGGTCCAGCCCCAGGTGCTGACGGCCAGGTGGGCGGCGCCGGCCAAACAGGCGACGCCCCAGATGCGGGCGGGCGGGCTGATCTCATTGAATCGCTTGAACCGATCGACCATCTCGTTGGCGGCCAGGTAGGCGGCGAAGGCCAGCAGGGGCGGGTAATGGTACAGGTAGAACCATCCCTGCCACACAAGGGCGGCGAACGAGGCGCCCGCCAGCAGGGCGTTCACGCGCCAGATCCGCGACCGCTGACGCCATCGGCTCAAGAGCACCGCCCCGAGTGCCGGCAGCAGCAGACCGGCCAAGCGGACAAAAGTCTGCTGCCAGGCGGGCCAGCGCTCCACGGTTACGAGCAGGCCGAAGATGACCGCGCCGACGGTGAGTATCCGGGCCCATCCCCACGACTGTAGTTGGCCCGGCACCGGGTGGCGGTCGTTCCGCGAAGGGCGCAGGCACCAGGCAACGCAACCGATCACCGCCAGCCCGGCGACCCCATAGGGCACCACGGCGCGAATGATGTCAACGCCATGGATGTAGCCGGGCACATCCCGTCTGGTCAGTACGGGCCAGAAGCCATCCCACCAGCCCAGCCGAACCACCAGCCCGACGCCGGCCGCCGCCGCCAGGGTGAACCCTGCGGTCAGGGCGGTGATACCCGCCCACGCGGGGCGTCCTTCACCCCGCCGACGCCACGACTCGGACAGGGTCAGCAACCACAGTATCCCGAAGCACAATCCCAGCGGTGGTTTCAGAGCGAAGGCGGCGAGGCCCATGATCCCGGCGAACAGATGACGGGCACCGACAAGGGGACCGGGCGTTCCTCGTGGCCCCGCCGGGGCAATGGCATGCGCCGCCAACAACAGCGGCAAAACGGCAAAGCCCTCGCGCTGGGCGGTGTTCACGTAACCGAGGCCGTAGTACGCCAGCACGTACAGCGCCGCCGCCAGCCACCCGACCTGCCAGCGGCGGCCGTCCCGCACGCACAGTGCAACCAGGGCGATCAGCGTGAGGAGTTGCCAACCTGCGTCGAAGACCCGCAACGCCACCGGTGAGCGGCCCACCAGAACGCTCGCCAGCCAGTGAATGCCGATGATGCCGGGCAGGTTCTGATCCCAGACGTCCACGTACATCCGCTCACCGGCCATGACGCGCTCGGTGATGTACTGGTACAGGCCGTGGTCGAAGCCAGGCGGGTCGAAGAGGCTGCGGCTCAGCGAGACGAGCCAGACCACCGCGAACGTGGCAGCCAGGAGCATCGTCGCGTTTCGGGGCCGGCTGCGGGTTCCCGCGCGGATGGGCCCGGCCACATCACTGGCAGGCATCATGGGCGTCATCGTCCCATAACATCGGTAAACCGGCAGACCGACTCTTATTCGATATTGCTCTTTTGAAAGCCCCGTGCGCAGGTCAGATAACCCGATCGGGGTCCCGGATTTAGCTTAACACGGTCCGGAAACTCGCCGATGCTCCCAAGGGAGAATCTCAAGGGATTGACCCCGCGGCGGCCGGTCCGGTCGCCGGTTGTTTCATGGAAGGAACGCCGCCCGTGACCCTCGAATGCTCCGTCGTTGTTCCACTTTGTGACGAAGAGCAGAACCTGCCGACCCTGCACGTCCGGCTGACGACCACCCTGCGCCGTCTGGCGATTCCGTACGAAATCATTTACGTAGACGACGGAAGCCGGGATCGCACGGGTAAGATCATCGCTGAGCTTCACGAGCAGGATTCGGCGGTCAAGGGCATCTTCCTGTCGCGCAACTTCGGCCACCAGCCGGCACTATGCGCCGGTGTCGAGTCCGCAGCCGGTCGGGCGGTCATCACCATGGACGGCGATCTCCAGGACCCGCCCGAGGTGATCCCGGCACTGATCGACAAATGGCGCGAGGGTTACCAGATCGTCTTCGCCCGCCGCCACCGCCGCCGCGAGCACCTGGCCAAGCGCGCGGCGTGTTTCCTGTTCTACCGACTGTTGCGCCGGCTCAGCGAGGTGCCGATTCCGCTCGATACCGGCGACTTCGCGCTGATGGACCGGCAGGCGGTTGAGGAGCTGAACCACCTGCCCGAGCGGACGCGGTTTGTCCGCGGGCTGCGCAGTTGGGTAGGCTTCAGGCACACCGAGGTCGAATACGACCGCGACATTCGCCGCAACGGCCGGACCAAGTACAGCTTGGGCCGGCTGATCCATTTCGCTTTGGACGGCATGTTCGCCTTCTCAATCGCACCGCTCAAGATGATCACGGTGATGGGATGTATCGTGAGCATGCTGGCGATCGCTGCCTTGCTGGCGTGCGTGGCGGGCAGGTTGGGCGTCGGACCCGAGGTGGCGGACCTGGTCTGGCTGGGTTCGGCACTGGTGTTACTCGGTGGGATCCAGTTGGTGGCTCTGGGCGTCATCGGTGAGTACCTGGCCCGGGTCTACGATGAGGTTCGCGGTCGTCCTCTCTACGTCACTCGTGAAAGGATCGGGTTCGAGTCGCTTCCTCGTCCCGTTCCCAGCGTACTGGACTTCCTGCCGCCCGAATCCCTGGAACGCCGGGAAAAGGTGACCGCGGCCAGGCTGAAGCCCGATTGGACCGAAGGCATGGCGGCTCTTGACACCAACACGTGAGCACAGGCCGGCAACTCAGGCAGACAGGCAAGGGAACAGCGGTTGCATGGGCACCTTCAGGACGAGCCTCAAGTCGTGGGCAAGCCGGCTGGTCTCTGCGGTGGTGGTCGTCTTCCTTCTGTTCAGTCCCTATTGCGCCAACGTGCTCGTTCCCAGGACGCGCTACTTCTCGATGTGGCAGCAGCGCGACACGTTGTTGTTGCTGGGCTCTATGGTCTCGCTCGCATTGGTGTGCGTGGCGGCGTCCGGACTGGTGCGGTTGCTGAAGCGCCCGTTGTTGACCCGCATCTTCAACCATTTGTTCGTGGTGGCGATGGGGGCGGGACTGCTTGCGAACCTCTGGTTTCACACCCACCGGGCTGAGGGCTATCACATCGGCCAGCGGGGGATGGAGATCAAGACCTTATGGCTGCTGTTGGCGGTGCTGGTGGGTTACTCTCTGGCTCGGCCCGAGTTGAGACTGGTGCAGCGCTGCCGGGCATTGGGCTACATCGTCTCGCCGGCGGTACTGGTGGTCGTGTTTCAGATGCTTTCGGGCCGGACCTACCCGCCCGGCCTCGATTCGCTGCCCGAGCCGGTTGCCGCATCCGTGGTCCGCGCCGGTCAGCCGGGCGGCGATGCCCACCCGGTGTACCTGTTCGTGCTTGACGCGTGGTCGTACGACCGGACGTACGAGGATGACGGCTCGCTGCGACCGATCTTCCCGAACCTCGCCGAGCTGTCCCAGCAGTCGATCGTGTTTCATGACGCGGATTCGCCGGGGCCGAATACCGAGGTCTCGATACCCCGCCTTCTGTTTCGGACGAACCTCCCCGTGGTGTGGGGTGAGGGTCGGTGCAGCTTCAAGCGCGACGGGAGACTGGTGCCCAGTTTGCGCCTGACAAGCATTTTCTCTCCCCTTGCTGATAAGGGCTATCACACCTTCGCGCTCGGCTTCTGTGTGTCCTATCGCGAGTTGCTGGGGGATCAGGTGGAGGTGTACCGCTCATACCCCTGGCTATCCCGGTACCGCGGGCAGGATGCGCTGATCGAGATGGGCGCGCAGGTCTTCGAGGCGATGCGGTACTGGACGGATCCATGGTCCAGCTTCCTGTACAGGAAACTGGGGAGGCGCATGGACGATGCCCGGGCGCTTCGAGCCTTCAGCGACATGCAGGGCGACGTGCTGAACATCATCACCGCGCAGCCGCGAAACACTCTGGGGTTCTTTCACTACCCCTGTCCGCACAGCCCGTACCTGCTGAATGAGGACGGCAGCTACCGGGGACCGGGCGGAGAGGGGGCCTGGGACTGGTCCAACGCTGAGGGTTACGAAAGGAACCTGGCCAACGCGGACCGGCTGATCGGCAGGTTCGTCGGAGCGATGAAGGACGCGGGGCGATTCGATGACGCCCTGGTGATCTTCACCTCGGACCACGCCTGGCCGGAGGACCCGGAGTGGAAAGCGGGATGGCGGACTGAGCCGCGGACGCACGTGCCCCTGATCGTCAAGATGCCAGGACAGAAACACCCGCTCACCGTGACCTCGCGCTTTGAGACCCGGACCATCGGCTCACTGATTGAGTGTGCCTTGCAAGCCGAGGTACAGGACAGGAACGTCCGGCAACTGTTGCAGGAAGTCATGGCCGAATCTGAGCCTTTCAGCGGTGTCCGACGTCTGGCGTGGAAATGATGATGATGCCTGGGACAGATAGACCTCATCTCAAACCGAGGCGGGACCGCGGGGGGACGCGGCCACGAGGACAGTCTTACGACGAGGAGTGTATCCGACGATGATTGACCTGTGTCTGGCATATATCGATCCGGGGGCAGGCAGTATCCTGCTCCAGGTATTCATCGGCTCGCTGATCGGGGCGGGGTTCTTCTTCCGCAGGGCTATCGCCGGCGTGTTCCGCGTCTTCCGACGGGGCGACAAGCGGTCAGCGTCCCAGGAGGCCCCCGGTCGAGGGTGACCCCTCGACCGACTGAACCGTCGGGGCGAACGTCTGTGGTTGCCCGGGAACACGTCCAGACGCGAGCCGGGTTTCGAGATACTCGTGATCGGCTGAGGTCCATCGGCCATTCAGGGAGCAGGGCAGGATCGCCGTTCAGTAACCGGCGGCCCGCCCGGCAAGTGATCCGCCGCCATGCCCGTAATCGAGTTGCAAGGCAGGAATCCGGCATCCTTTCGCGATCCCTGCGGATTCGTCTTCGAGGCCGGGGGGCGCGTTTTCCGCGCGGTCGATCAGACCTGTTTCGATATCGTAACCGAGCTTAACCAGAAAGGCCTTCTGGCCGAGTTGGCCGAGGCCGGTCTGATCGTCCGCACGCAGATCGTTGACGACCCCGTGCTGGCAAGCGAACTGACCGGGGCTTATCCCGGATTCCCCGCTTTTCTGGAACACGAGCGGATCCATCCGATCAGCTATCCGCACGAATGGTCTGCCTCGATGCTGGCTGATGCCGGGATCGCCACGCTGGAGCTGCAGATGCGCCTGCTCGAGCACGGGTATTCGCTCAAGGATGCGACGGCCTACAACATACAGTTCGCAGGCGGCAGGCCCGTATTCATCGATATCGCGTCGATCGAACGGCCGGAGCGGCTGGACGTCTGGATCGCCCTGGGCCAGTTTGGCCGGATGTTCACGCTGCCACTGCTACTGCACCGGCGCAAAGGGCACAGTCTGCGGTCGTACTTCCTGGCGAACCTCGACGGGAGCGACGTGGCGGAGGTGCAGCGGGCCTTCGGACGGCTGGAGCTGCTCAGGCCGGGGCTGCTCCTGGACGTTACGCTCCCCTATTGGCTCGGTCGTGCGGCCAACGGCCGGGCCGACGCCGCACCCCAACGGATCGGGCGCAAGGAGACGAGCCCGACGGCCCAGATCCTGAATCTCCGCCGGCTTCGCTCGAAGCTGGCCAGGCTTGCCCGGCCGGGCCGACCCGATGGGCCGTGGACCGGCTACGCCGAGAGCAGCAGCTACAGTGACCGGGCCGAGGCGTCGAAGGTTGACGCCGTCCGGGCCTTTCTCAGGGAGTTCCAACCGGGCTCGGTTCTGGACATCGGCTGCAACACCGGGCGGCATTCGATGCTGGCCGCCGAGTCCGGGGCCGGGGTCGTTTCGGTGGACCGTGATCCGGATTGCATCGACATCCTCTATCGCCAGGTCCGCGGCGGCAGGCGGTCGATCCTGCCGATGTGCGTCGATATCGCCAATTCGAGCCCGGCGATCGGATTCCGCAACCGCGAACGCCCCAGCTTCCTCGATCGGATCCACGCGGAGTGCGTGTTCGCGCTCGCCCTCGTTCATCATCTGCACGTCTCGGCAAACCTCCCACTGGCGGCCATTCGGGACCTGTTCGGTGATCTCACGGAGAAGTATCTCGTTCTGGAGTTCATCCCGACGGACGACGCCATGTTTCGCCGCTTGACGCGGTTTCGGCGCGATCTGTACGAAGACTTCACGCTGGAGAACTTTCTTGCCGCGTTCCGCGAGCGGTTTGATCTGATCCGCAAGATCCCGGTGCAGGACGCGCCGCGAACGCTGCTGATCTGGAAGAAGAAGCACCAGACAGGGACATCAGAGCCAGGAGCAGAGAGCTTCTCCTGACCGACGATTCTAGAGCACTTCACGATTGCGCGTGCCCCAAAGAGCCAAGTCCGGAGCGACTCGAAACATCGGACCGAAGGCGATCGACGTTTCGCCCCTGGCAGCATAGGATACCTGCGAACAGAAGAGACCGTAGCACTAATACAGAGTAACCACGAAAGCAGGAAAGAACGAAAACACGAAACAGGCAACGAAACCGGCGTCTCGTCGCTCATATACACGGGTTTGCTTGCCCTTTCGTGCTTTCTCATTATGGAACAGACCATACCCCAAGCAGGCGATGAGACTCTGGCCTAAGAAACGAAACGCACCATCGCGGCTGGCGTTGCTGGCCGCCACTCCGATCCGCAACCCCCAGGCGGCACAGCGCCGGCTCGCCCGCGGCGGGCTGGAACTCTCAGTGCCGATGGCCAGAACCCGCCTCGCCCGCTGGCTGAGCCGAAGCGGCGGCAAGCCGATCATTCGCAAGTTCGAGCTGGACGAACTGGGGGTTCAAGTGTGGCGTATGATGGACGGGCATACGACCGTCCGAACGATGATCGAAAAGTTCGCGTCCGACCATCAGTTGAATCTGCGCGAGGCAGAGGTGTCGATGCTGGCTTACTTGCGGACGCTGACGGAAAGGGGCATCATGGTGCTGGCGTTGCCGGATGATGTGCGGGAACAAAGAAAGGGAAACAAGTGATGAACTTGACCACACGTCGATGGATTGCGGGCCTGGTGCTGATGGGTTGGGCAGTGCTGCCGGTGCTGGCACAGGATGCGCCGGGGGCCGCCCCGGCGGTTCCGCCGGAGCCCGTTTTGAAGGTGGCGGCCGTCGAGCGGGCGCTGCCGGACATGCTGCCGGAAGGAACCCTGCTGTACATCGCCTGGCCGGGAATCGACGCCCTGGCGGAGACGTCCAGGGACACTGCCCTGGCCAGGATGCTCGAAGAACCCGAGGTGATCCGCTTCCGGGAGCAGTGGCGCCGGAAGGTGCTGCCGGCGATCGAGAAGCTGATCGTCGATGAGATCGGCGGCGAAGCGCCTGGCCAGACGTACCAGGCGGCCAAAGACCTGCTCGCTTCTTTGTGGCGCTACCCGGTGGCGATCGCTGTCATCGGGGTGGGGGTTGGCCAGGCCGGCCCCAATGTCGATGCCGCCATCGTCGTCCGCGCGGGTTCGGATACCCAGCGACTGGTCAAAGGCGCTGAGAGACTCGCAGCGGTGGCCGGTTTGCCAACCGAGACTGCCACCGACGTCCCCGTCGAGGGGGCGGCGTTGAAGGAGCTGCCCATCCCGGGCCCGGAGATGCCCCTGCGCTGGGGTGTGATCGGGGACGACTTTGTGATCAGCGTCGGCACCGGGCTGCTGAAGCACCTGGCCGCGGGCACCGAGTCGAAGGGACTGGGCAGCAGCCAGCGCTTTGCCGCCGCGATGAAGATCATCGGCGGGACGCCGGCCGCGCCGACGTTCTTCCTCGACCTCAAGGGGATCGCCCGAACGCTGGAGATGTTCATGCCGATGTTCGCCGGCTCCGACGTGCCGGTCCTGGGCGAAGAAGGCGGGGTGCAGAAGTTCCTGGACGGCGTGGGCCTGGGCTCGGCTCAGTCGGTCTCGATGGCAATGGTCCCCGAGGCGGGGGGTTTCAAGACCACCCTGTTGCTGCATGCGCCGGGCCTGGGCGAGGGCGCCGGCACAATGCTGGTCCAGAAACCGCTTACCGACGCTGACTTAGCCATAGTGCCCCAGGACGCCTCGTGGGCGAGCGTGTCAAACTTCGATCTGCTCGCCTTTTACAAGGGGCTGCTCGCTGCGGTGAACTCGATCTCGCCGGACACCCATGAAGCGATCATGGACATGATCGGTGAGGTGGAGGAGCGGATCGGCCTGAAGATCGAGGCGGATCTGCTGGGGGCGTTCGGGGACACCTGGGCCATGTTCGACGCCCCGAGCCACGGCGGCGTTTGGCTCACGGGCGTGGTGATTGTGTGCGAGGTGAAGCCGGAGAATCAGCTCGAAGCGGCCCTGAGAAAGATCGTGGCAGCCATCGCCGAGGAGGTCGGTGACGACGCCGACGTGACCATCATGAGCGAGGAATACCGCGGCCAGACGATCAGCTTCGTGAACGTAGCCCGCGTCCCGATACCCGTCGCGCCGGCCTGGGCCCAGTACCAGGGCCGATGGATCATCGCCCTAAATCCCCAAATGGTCCGCGTCATCCTCGACCGCATGATCGATAAGGGCGAATCGATTCTGGACAACCCCGACTTCCAGCGAGGCCGAAAGCTGATGCCGTCCGACCCCTGCGCCATCAGCTACGTCGATACCAGGGCGGGCGTCCGGCAGTTCTACTCGCTTGTGCTACCGATCGGGCAGATGTTGATGGCCATGGGACAGGGCCAGGGCGTCCCGATCGACGTGAGCATGCTGCCCAGGTCGGGAACGTTGACCAGGCACCTGTTCGGCAACACGTCGGCGACGGCGACGACGAAAGACGGGGTGTTGATCGTCTCGCACGGGGCGTTGCCGGTCGCCTTTCCCGCCATCGGTGAGGGCGGGGCCATGGTGCCGATCATAGCGTCAATCATGCTGCCTTCGCTGGCCCGGGCCCGGGGGCAGGCCAGGCGGGTGGTCAGTGCGACCAACCTCAGAAGCATCGGGGTGGCGGCAATGATCTACGCCAACGACCACAAGGGCAGCTTCCCGCCCGATCTCCAGACCCTGATCGACGACCAGTCCATCAGCCCGAAACAACTGATCTCGCCGCTTGATGACTCGGGGGCGGAGTGTTCGTATGTCTATATCGGGGGCCAGGACCCCGATAAGATCAGGGAGCCCTATCGCGCGATCCTGGCCTATGAGAATCCGGAGAACTACGACGGCGAAGGAACGAACGTTCTTTTCCTTGATACCCACGTCGAGTTCATGAAGATGCCCGCGTTTGAAAAGGCACTGGCGGAGACAAACAAGCGCCTGGGCCGCCAGGGCGATCAACCGGCGGAGCTGAAGTAGCCTTGCCTGCGATCCTGCTCGCACTGGGCCCGCTGTTCTGTTCGGTGGCGGGCGAGTCCCGGCCGCTGGATACGTGCGTGCCCGCCGAGGCGATGGCCGCGTACTTCGCCCGGCCCACGCCGGAGATGCTCAACCTTCCCCCCGGGGGGACGCTCGATCAACTGGCCGGGTGGCTGGTCACCTTCAAGGCCATGGGCATCATTCCGCGTCAAGGCCGCGTCGTCGCCGATTTGATCGCAACGTTACCGATGCTTGCCCGCCGGCCCCATGCCCTGGTCCTGCTCGACATCACCTCCAAGCGCATTCGACTCGACGTCTACCGCCTGAAAGACATGCAGGCCGCGCTCCTGATCGACGGCGAAGGTCTCTCTCTCGACATCGACCGCCGGATCCGCGACCTGCTGGCGACATACACCGACCCCGACAACGGGCGTGTCCAGGTCGTTCACCGGGGCGGCATTCGTTATCACCGGCTCACGGATCGGCGGCTGCCGGACTGGGCCACCGTCGAGTGGGGTGAGATCGGCAAGCAGTTCCTCGTCACCTTCGGCCAGGGTGCTTTTCAAACTATGCTCGACGCCCTGCTGGGCCGGGCCCGCGTGCTTGCCGACGACGAGTGGTTCCGGCGGGCCCATGCCCTCTGCCAGGGGGCGACCAGCGGCATCGAAGTGTTCATCGACCCGGTGAGGATCCAAAACCGGGTGGGACAAGTGGTGAAGGATCGGCCCGGCCAGGTGCTCAGGGCACTGGGCATGGAGCGGGCCCACCGCCTGGTCTGGACCGTCGGATTCGATGGCCGGGCCCTGCGCAGCGAAGTGTTTACCAGAGACCTCGACGGCGAAGACCACTATGCGATGCTGACCGGCAAGGAGGTTACCCCGCCGGAGGTGACCGCCGCCATTCCGCCCGCCGCGAGCAGCTATGCGGCTTTCCGGTTTCCGCTGCCCGAGGCCGTCCGCGGTGCGAGAACCGCGTACCTCCAGAGTCAATCGGCCGGCGCATGCCGCCGGCTCCTCCAGGGGTGGGACCGGATCGAAAGGGAGTTCGACTTCGACGCGGAAACGGGACTCATCGATCAGCTCGGCGAGAACCTGGTCCTTCACACCTTCCCGCCCCATCCCCTGCGCCTGCCGATACTGTGCACGATCTGGATCCAGTTCACCGGGGACCGGCCCGCCGTTACTCGAACCGTCGATCGAATGATGACCGCCTGGCAGACATACGCGGGCATCCCCACCGGCACCAGGCCCGCCGTCGGCCTGTTGCCCCGCATCCACCGCGACACCGACGGCATCTGGCACCTGCAACTGGGCCTGATCGCACCGGCGGTGGGCGTGGCCGACGGATGGATCGTGATCAGCTTCTCACCGGAGGCCGTGCGCGCGAATCTCGCGCACCTGCAGACTCTTGCAGGCCAAAGCGGAAGATATGCCCCGGGGCAACCCCCGGCCGGGGCCGGGAACGGTTCTAACCGCTCTTCCTTCCCATGAACGGTGAGCCCGGCGGTTTGGCAATCACCCGCCCACACCTTACACTGTCCCGTTCAGAACGGGCACTCGCTGGTGGCGTTTCCCAATTTGGAGATGCGTGCATGTCGCTGCTGGTCACCGGAAGCATTGGAATCGACGACGTCAAGACGCCTCACGGCGAGGCCAAGGGCGTTTACGGGGGATCGGCGGTGTACTTCTCGTTTGCGGCAATGCTGTACACCCGGGTCCGCTTCGTGGG
>Ga0307434_1001404_pt1 | contig 13100 bp, 12 predicted proteins | sample SalMarWE160220MG_FD_202156 | JGI IMG/M metagenome (GOLD analysis project Ga0307434, IMG submission 202156) | Salt marsh sediment microbial communities from the Plum Island Ecosystem LTER, Massachusetts, United States - WE1603-220 | ecosystem: Environmental > Aquatic > Marine > Intertidal zone >... | reverse complement strand
TGAAGGAGATTGCTTCGCTCCCGCCCGCCTCGCCTTGCGGACTCGCACCCGCCTGCCAGCGCCTGAAGCGCAGCTGATGGCGGGCAGGTGGCGGGCAGGTGGCTCGCAATGACACCGATGTTGACTTTTTACGAACTCATCAACCTTGGCATGATTGCATCCTCTCCTCACAGCCAAGGCCAACAAGTCAAGCACGTTCTGCACGTACCATATTATGTCCCTATTATGTGGGTTATCGGGGTTTTGTCTATGACATTTTTGACGTTGGATAAACTGTATGATGCCGTAGGATACTTAAGAAATCTTATATGATCCAAGGTGGATTTGAATGCGAGTGATAAAAAGTGTCTAATAATGCAAGATACATATATTCAGTAGCATTGACGCTGAAAGACTTTTCGCTCATAGTAGTTTTGATGCTGTATTTTCGTAATTTATCAGGGGGGAAATTGCAGGGCTTGGTATCAAGATATGAATAGGGATATGGATGTCTTTTTTTTGGAGCCGGAGAAGCACTTGCTCCTATACTGGCTAAAGATGGGAATAAAATCCAGCGGGCTGCTCTAGTGGAATAGCCATCTACTACAAAATATGGATATCTCCTTCAAATACCGGACGCGGGACTGTATCATCGGGAAAGGGCAGGCTTAAAAAGTATTACTGGTTCGGTTCAAAAAAAAGATATACATATCCCGTGAAATTAGAGAAGCGTTTATAGTCTTTAAGAAGATATACATTATTCAGAGGCCTCAAGGGGATTAAACTATGTCTAACATTATTTCCATACACTCATTTCGGGGAGGGACCGGCAAATCCAACACCACCGCCAATATAGCAGCTATTTCTGCTGCGGAAGGACTAAGGATCGGGGTTGTCGATACTGACATACAATCACCGGGGATTCATATCCTTTTTGGGCTGGATGCGGACAAGATTGACTATGCACTCAACGATTTTTTATGGGGCAGGTGCGATATTTACAAGGCGGCATATGATGTGGGCCTCTCTTTTGGAAAGAACCCCGCAGGAAAGATATTTCTTATACCGTCCAGTATCAAAGCAGGAGACATTGCCAGGGTATTGCAGTACGGCTATGATGTTAATCTTTTAAGGGAAGGTTTCAAGAAATTGATTTCGGATCTTAAACTGGATATCCTTATGGTGGACACCCATCCGGGCCTTAATGAAGAAACCCTGCTTTCCATAGCGATTTCGGACATCCTGGTGGTTATTCTCAGGCCCGATCAACAAGATTATCAGGGCACAGGCGTTACGCTTGAAGTTTCACGTCATCTGGAGGTGCCACAGATGTACCTGGTGGTCAACAAGGTTCCGTCCTGTCTTCATCCGGACGATCTTAAAAAGAAGGTTTCAGAGACCTATAACTGCGAAGTAGCCGGGGTTATTCCACACTCTGATACTATGATGGTGCTTGCCAGCGAGGGAATCTTCGTGTTGCGATATCCGGATCATCCGGTTACCTTGGCATACAATGAGATAACAAAAAAATTGATTACATAGAGGGTCATGAAAGAAAACAATAAGGGCGATCCTTTTTTTATCTTTATCAGCCGTATTTGTATCGGTGCCCTTATATACGGATTGCTGAATGTCATATCCAACAGACTTCTTCTGCCTACAGCTCCTTTCATTACCCTGAGACCACAGGTGTCCCTTCCCATGTTTGTCGGGATAGCCTACGGGCCATTGTCCGGTTTTTTGACTGGATTAACGGGCAACCTCTTCGGAGATATAGTATGCGGGTATGGCCCAATCAAGTTCTGGCACTGGCACATCGCAAATGGACTCATGGGGCTTATTCCAGGACTTGTCCGGTATCTTAATATCCAAAAGGTCGAATCAATCCGTGATTTCGGTATAGTGGAAGTGGCTGTAGTCATTGCAAGTGGGGTCGCAGTGGGACTTGCGGTAATTGCCGATCTGTTACTGGTTCACGAGATGAATCTTTCGGAGTCACTCAATGCATGGATACTGCCTGCCTTCCTTACGGATGCGGTTAACGGATTTATCATTGTTCCTGTATTACTTCTTGTTTTCAGAAAACTGGTCGTGACAGTGGAGACACGGACAATCATGATGGTGACCTTATTGCTGGTCTTGGCTGTATTGAGTACGGCAATGTCCATTACCTGGTCCGTCTGGGATGATCTGACTTCCAGGGAATCCATGGTCAGGGCCTTTTATTTCGCCGGAATCGTTTCTCTCTTTGTACTTGTGCTTGGATTACTGGTCTCCATAATCCTTTCAAAACGCGTAACAGATCCGGTCTTAAAACTTACTGAAGCGGCAGGTTCTGTTGAAAAAGGGGAATATGATTTAAGAGAACTGGACGGCTTATCCAAAAGACCGGATGAATTCGGGTATCTTTCCAGGGTCATTCAAAAAATGGCTGATGAGATCCGTGGACGCGAACAAAGACTTAAAAAACAGGTACAAGAGCTTCGAATCGAGATAGACAAGGTGAGCCAGGCAAAAGAGGTAGCCCAGATCGTGGAAACTGACTATTTTAAGTCCCTGCGTGACAAGGTAAAGAAGTTCAGAAAACAATAAGAAGTCCCGCTTATTAATCCATGTGATGCACTGAGGTTTGATATGGTAAAAAGAAATCTCTCAACCGCCATGCGTGCAGTCCTTTTCGACGGAAAACTGAAATTCGCCGTGGATTATCCCGTTCCTGAGCTCAAACCCGGCTGGGCGCTGATAAAGATCAAGTACGCGGGAATTTGCTCAACGGATATGGAAATATTGATGGGATACGCCGGATTCAATGGTATTTTGGGCCATGAGTTCATAGGTATTGTCGAAGATTGCGACAACCCTGATTGGATCGGAAGCCGTGTAACCGGGGAAATCAATCTGGCTTGCGGTCACTGCGAGTGGTGCAAAAAAGGACTGGGGCGTCATTGCCCGAATAGAACCGTGCTGGGAATTCAAGGCCATGACGGCTGTATGGCAGATTACTGTGTCTTGCCGGTTGCCAATCTCATTGAAATACCGGACTCGATTGACGACCATCGTGCGATCTTGATTGAGCCTTTATCAGCGGCCTGTGAAATATTGGAACAAATCGCCTTTGAAGGCTCTGAAAGGGTGATCGTTCTGGGGGATGGACGGTTAGGAACGCTCTGTGCCTGGGCGCTCTCTACAAAGGTAAATGACATCACGATGATCGGACATCATAAGGACAAACTGGATTTGGCAAGCTGGGGTCGCCTCAAGACTGTCTTGAGTACATCAGAGGTGAAACCGGGCGCAGACATGGTGGTGGACGCCACTGGTTCGGCTGCCGGGATTAACGATGCTATGTCCCTGTGCAGACCGCGCGGGACCATTGTGCTTAAATCCACCATTGCCTCGCAAGGCGACCTCAACCTAGCTCCTATTGTGGTCAAGGAAATAACCGTGATGGGATCTCGCTGCGGCAGGTTTAGCGACGGTTTAACTATGATCCAGATGTATCGAGATATGCCTCTTGAGCGCCTTATAACGGCTAAATATCCCATCGAACATGCATTGGAAGCTTTTAATAGAGCCGCCCGGCATGATGCCATGAAAGTGCTGCTGGTCATGTAACAGTTTTAAAAGAGATGGGTCATTTCAAATGAAACGCGATGTAAGCGATATATTACAAACATTGATCAAGGAAAAGTCCCGGCCCGAGAGGGGGAAAGGGGTGTTTGAACAAGAAAAACACTTTCTTACCTCATTAGGGGTGCCTCTGGTAGAACAGGACGGGGACAGACACCTGATTGATATGACGAACGTCAAGGTTTTTGAAGGCCTGTATATCTTTGTCCGGCTTTTGGCCAACGATGTAATCGAGCAGTGCGGGGTTGGGGCTGCCGACATCATGGTTCGCAGAAAAATGGATCCCCAGCTGACCCCGGAAATGGCCTCTTTAGGCCTGGAATGGGTTATGGTGTATGCCAGGATTAATGAATCTGAAAACTTGAAATGGTATGACAAAAACTTCGAACGGCACCTGCAAACCGTATTCAGCGCGATTCAGACAGCACAATGGGGTGGGAAACTTTTTCCGGAATATTTCGGCATTGCAGAAGATGAAATCGATCTCGATCATGCCTCCCCTGCCCTTCTTTTCCCGTTTCATCTCTATTCCTCTGAAGGCGGAGAGGATAATTATTATTTTCTGGCAGAGTATAGCAAGACAGGGCGTTTTCTCAGGATTACCATTGAGGATGCTTCAACGTCCCGCCTTCAGCTCAAACACATACGCCACAGGGTGGTCGATAACCTGAATCGACAAAGTTATCTGCCGGATATACACCGCATTGCCGAGCAGATAAACCAGGGCATACTCAGGGAGTGCCAGGATAATAAGGCGGAATACAAGGAAACCGCCGATAGGCAAAGAGATCTTTTTGATCACTTGAGACGCGGAGGTTTATCAGAGCTCAGCGGGATTATTCTCAGATGGACGAACCATGATGCAGTGACATTTCTGCTTAAACGGCAAGATAGCCCTTTTTCAATTCTCAGCAAGGTTCTGTTATTGCTTGAGGATTCCGATGTGTTGCAGGTTTTAGGGAAAGGGCATCTGGTTGAAATGACCGAAGGCGCACGCCGGGCTTTTCTGGACGTCTCAAGAGGGGGAACCTGCCTGAATATAAGCCTCACTGAGCCAAGAATACGTTTGGATCTCCAGTATTATCTGGATCAAATGCCTTTTTTGAATACAGCCAGCAACGAAAGAGAGGGCTGTCTGAACGGGGTCAGGTTATTCCTTATACACCACATTACAGCGGAAGTACTGGGGTTGATTAAATCGTTTCATAAAGCCGGATGCGACTCTATAAAGACTTTTTTCGTCAAATATGCCGGAGTCGTTCCGGACGAATACCTGGAGACCATACTCTCGCTCCCCAGCGACAGCTTTCGTTTCTATGGATTAGAAAAGTTGGAGTCGCGTCGCTCTGTCAGGGGAAGTTATTTCCTGTCAAAGCAATACTCTTCCATAAAGGGAATGGAGCATATCGATAACACGTTACAAAAGGAGCAATACGACTTTCTCGACTCCATGCGCCTTGCCTCCGGGTATCTATTTTTCAAAGAGGCCATTACATGCATGCAGGAAAAAAAGCTCTTACTCTTGGTTGAAGACGGAGGCTATTTGGCCCCGATCATAAACCGGTCTTGTTTGTTAAATAAAAGCGTTGGAGAGGTGTTAACCCACTTTAACGTCACAGAAACTCTCGGGGACGCTAACCCGGTATCCTCCGAAGAGATGAACATGTCCCTTTCCACCTGGATGTCAGAATGCTTTGTCGGCAGTATAGAGCATACCAGAAACGGGTTTGACTACAACCAGGAGGTTATGGACACTTTCGGAAAACTCCAGTTCCCGGTTTGCAGCATTGCCGTCTCCCACCTGAAAAGAGGCCCTGAAGCGAGAGAGTGTTCCACATCCATTATCAACGCCACAGAAAACATCCTTCACCGTCTTGGGCTTATACTGTCTCGACGCAAAGTATTGGTGCTTGGAAGCAGCGGAGCCATTGCCAGCTATACGGTTTCGGACCTCTGCAGCCGGATCGATAAGGAGAATGTATGCGGGGTAGACATTATGGCTTCAGGAATGCATAAGAACGGCTGCGTTGAGGTGAGAACCGTAGATGAGGTACCTAAGGAGTTTCTCTATGACACGGACCTGATCATCGGGGTGATAGGCAAATCCATTGTCAAGGAAAACCATCTATCGAGTATGATTTTACATGGCAGAAGGCACGCTCTTTTCTTTGGCAGCGGATCCACAAAAACCGTTGAATTCAAAGATCTGGAAGATTGGTTGCATAGACTGGGGAAGGAAGAAGAACCAAAGATTGGAGGAAAACCGGTTGAAATCGAATCTTTTCCTATTCGTGATCTTCAGACAGGCATCCTACAGGGCAATAAGGTAACTATAACCTTCTTGGACAGTAGTATTCCGAACAAGGATCTTTACTTGCTTGGAGGATTGACGCCGATCAATTTCCTTTATTACGGCATACCAAGGGAAATAATAGACGATGTTATGACCCAGTTGATGAGGGTTTCTACGGGTATGATTACGCAGTTCAAAAAGGGTTCCTTGCTGCCTCCAAGGCTTCTGGCAGTCGATTATGAAATTGATGTGGATGGATGTATGAAAAGCGGTACATCGGAGAAGGTATAGCGGGAAGCAAACCCATTGGGCGGCCTTACTATCTTTCCTGATATCCGCCCCCTATTATGAACCCGACCCTGTCACCCTTTAGGAGCCTGCCAAGAAGAGCATGTCTTTGATTCGTTTCAGGACCCTCTCTCGATTTTCAGGATGCTCGATCATTGCTGTCTGGTTCCAGTAACGCCAGTCTCCCAGGAGGTCATGGTAGAGCACAGCACAGGCCCTGGATATCTGAACGGAGCTCTGTGGGTTGATTTTCAAAAGGCACTCACCGAGCGTCTCACAAACCCGATCACGCTCAGCAACATCCTCTGCATGAAACACGACGACCTTTGAGTCGCTATCCCGTCGACCGCTGCCTATTTTTCCATAGACATGCCCGGTGGGAAATTCTTTCTCGAATTCATAGAGAAGGGCCAGGCATTGGTCAATACTATCCAGGACAGCTGTTATCTTCCAGCAGTTGTAAGCTGGTCCAAGGGTAATTTCAGTGCACCCCGCTGTTAGTTGCCGGTATAGATTCTGGATACAGGGGAGGCATCGGCCGTAGATATTTTCCTTTGTTTTTCTCAGCCTGGGGTCGCTCTCAAAGCTGACCCAGAAATTCCCCTCTTTGCTATAGGGAATTTTTCCCAGATAGATATGCCACTCACCTTTATTCATAGAATTAGAAGAGCCCATGCGCATAAGGGAAAGCGTAAACGAACATGGATCTGTCGTCTGCCAGCGCCTGTTGGCCGGCAACCTGCTAACGTGCTTTTGTCTTTTTATAGAACCAAACAACTGTCGCGAAGAAAGCCACAGCCAGATACAACGTGCGTACTTCTGGGTAAAGAATAGGTGAAACCACTTGAGACTGGATAAGCACATCATAGAGTCCACCTACTCCCAGGAAGAATGGGAAAATCAACAAGGCGCTGTTTCCAGTCCGATATACCGTGGCGTAAAGCAGGCCAACAAGAATCAACTTACCATATTCTGGTTGGAATCCTATGTGATGAAAAGCATAGAATAAAGCAGTCAGAATAATCGCAGGCACGATGCCGAAAGCTCGTTCAAACAGGTTTCGAAGGAAAGCGTAAAAGAATACCAACTCGAAACATAACGCCAACATCACGTAAGCCGCTGACCATATAGTTGGGGCAGTGGGGCGAAAACCTGTTGGAGGCAGACTCTCGGATAAAAACATAAAAAACAGAAATACCCCAAGGACAAGGTTGATCGCAAGAAAAGTCGGCCACTTCTTGAAACTAAAACCAAACTCGGCCCAGTCTTTGCCAGACCGTTCAATGTATGTCAGAGGAAACATGATACCCACAAGAAAGATTTGTCCAATATCTCGAATCGCAATGCTGACCCAATGCCAGTGCCTGTAAAAAGGCAGCATTGCTGCTGACAAACCAACAACAACCACTCCAGCAACGAGGGCTACCAGCGTCTCGCGGGAAGGCTTCCATCGAAATAACTTTGGAATAACAGTTTTTATTGTATCTCCTTTTGGTTCGCTTGCGATACGGTATTTGACATACGTCTTGCCGACCAACGCAAAAGCTCACTGGGAGCGGCATTGAGCCGCGATCCAGTGGAGCGCCTTGGGTCACCTATTCTTCAAATACTGCTCGATCTCCTGCTTGTGTTTGGCTACGTAATTGCAGCTCGGCTCTTCACCGCACGTTCGACATTTCAGATCGTAGGTGGAATTGATCGTTTGGCACCGTGGGCAGGCATAGTTTTCCCTCATCTCCTTGAGCCATTGTGTATAACCGATAGACTTGATGCGTTCAAGATCGATCCACAGCTCGATCCGATGAGGCATCGCAGATTGAAACTGTTTCAGGTCATCGCAGGGATACTCTTCACACTCGCTGCAAAAGTCGATGCCTCGTTCAGCTGCACAAGCGAACATCTTGCATGTCTCGCAATAAGGCAACCTCTTGTCCGACCGGCATCCATAGCACGTGCTCTCTTCCTCCGAAAAATGGAATTGTGCCGCAAGCCTTTTGAGCCTTTCAGGACCTTCAGCGGTGGCAATAAACCATGAGCACGCCTCACAGTAAAGGCCACATACAGCGGCTACTTTTTTGTCCCATTCTCCAGAGTGATTTTTTTCATTTTGCATGACGACCCCCACCCTCATGTACTGATGCATGCCATTTTTTGCATAACGCCCACACATAAGCTGTCAAGAGGGGCGGGGGCAACTAAGCGATGGGAACAGCAACCAACTTTCTCACCGTGCCCCTCTTAGTCAGCTTCAGTTGCATTGTTAAAAACCATTCTTAACATGGATCACCCTTTAATTGAATACTGCATGCCATCACCTATAGGCAGAATTACAGAAATAAAGCCGTTTGATGGATCATTCATATAGTTAATATATTCAATTAATGATTTTTTAAATCTACTTACATCATCCGCAATTACTATCGAGTTTGAGTGAAGATTGTTTGAAAGCTGTTTTACGAGGGGCAAGTAAAGATGTTTCCATCCATCTAAAAATATCATATCTATTTCTGTGTCCATGGCTTGCAATGTCTCGGTTGCGTCCCCAAGTCTAATTTCAACGATACTATCCAATCCCGCCCTTTTTACATGTTCTCTTGCTTTCTTTACTTTTTCAGGTTCAATTTCGGTTGAGATTACTTTGCCACCTCCATTATCCTTCACCGCAGCCGCCAAATAGATTGTCGATATTCCAAATGATGTCCCAAATTCTATGATATTTCTTGCCTGGATTGATCTTGCTATTAGATATAGAAACTTCCCTTCTTGTTCGCCAACCGATATGTATATATCTTTAAACGCCTGTGCCTTGCTTCTGGGGTCTTTTGAGAAAATCCTTCTCTTCCCTGTGAATAGGTCTTTAAATATCAATAGACCAAATTTACTGAATTTCCAGAAATCTTTTTTTGCTTCTTCGTGTAAATGTTTCAAAACACTGTTTATTTCCAACTCATACAATGATGCTTTTTCCATATTTTTACTCTTCTTTATTATCTACAAAAGCTCGGGCTAACCTGCTGGAAAAGTGCCAGCTTTTTCCCGTCCGAGTTCATCCCATAGTTGGAAACCTATTTGAGAATGCGAAAAGCACCGATTTTTGCACCTCTACCAGTTCTTCCATGCAAGACGGCAAAAATAGATAATCAATAAAGCTTGTATCCATGGAAATATGGGATACCACCAGATACCATTGATGTCAGGTCTTGCCATAATGATATGAACTAAAATAGGCTGAAAGATCATCCATGCAGCGTCAAGTATTCCTAAAAGAAGTCCCCATCTGATCTTTAAGAAAAGCAGTACTATTCCGATAGCAAGCAAACATGCAAAAAGTGGAACTGCAACTGCTCCAGGACCTCCCATATTTAGCGCCCCTGGTATTTCACGGACAATTTTATGAACAAATTGTATCAACATTAATGCTATGGCCGCCTGAACATGTATCGAACGAAACGCTTTTTTTTCGCTATTCATATCTTTCTCCTCCTCTATTGTGATTTCCAACGCTCGGAAGCAGCGGCGGCGCTTAGCGCAGACCGCTGCATACCGTTAGGCGACTTAGTCTTTTGGTAATTGCGCAAGGCTTCCACCTCCTGTGCAGATGCTCTCGCTACCAGCAGCACATCGCCTTCGTCTGAATCAACTGGCCGCCCGAACGAGACCGATCATCAAAAAGAACGGTTTCGACGGCGAAGCGATCTGATTAACGGTTCCCGCAAGATACATCGACCGAGACGGACAAGAAAACGCAAAGGATCCTGTCGATCCGGAATGCCCGACGAATTCGGGAAGCGGGAGCGGCCAAAAAAATCTCGGCAGCCGGAAGTACATGAGACCATAGCCGTAACGAAGGGGAAAGAACATCGAGTTCCAGTTCATCATCCGTTCGAAGAGCGCTTTATCGAAGAGCCGGCCCTCGAAAAAAGCGCGCAGGAAGATCACGCTCTCGGACGCAGTGGAGACCAGACCGCCGTCGGACACGTTGGACGAGAGGTATTTCGGGACGTTTGCGGGCGAGTCATTCAAGTAGATCGTCGCCGGAACCTCGTCGGAGCGAGGCGCGGTCCAGTCGAACAAATACGTGTGACGCAGACCGAGCGGTGCGAAGATCCTCTCCTCGAAGTTCGCGGCCATCGGCTTTTCGGTGACGGACTCGATGATCGCGCCGAGGACCCGATAGTTCGTGTTCGAGTAATGTGCCTTGCTGCGGGTGCCGGGTGCGAAACGGGGCGACAGACTCCGCACGATTTCGATCGCTTCAGCGGTGTCGATCGCGCGGTCGTGTCCGGCCTTCAGCTCGTCGAGGACACTTTTTCCGCCCCGCGGCTTATCGGCTTCATAGTCGGCGAGGCCGGAGGACTGGTTGACGAGCTCGGAGACCTTGATTCGATCGCTGTAGTCGGTGCCCTTGTAGACGTGGATCGCACGTGTCAGTGAAGCCGGCAGGTATTTTGAGATCGGCGCATCGAGATCGACGCGCTTTTCCTCGTGCAGGCGCAGAACGATCGCGGCAGTGTACATCTTGGTGACGCTCGCGATGAAGTACGGCGTGTCCGGGGTCATCGCCGCGCCCGTCCGAGGATCGGCGATGCCGGCGGTTCCGACGAAGTCGATGCGCCTATCGTGCGATTGCACGGCTGCGACCGCGTTGTGGATGTTGCCTTTGCCGATCTGCGCGTCGAGCGCGGCCTGCAATTTTTTCGCTATTTCGTCCATACTGGCCTTCATCTATTCCTCCGTACGGTCGGGTAGCTGGGGGCTGTTGCCAGCCCCAAGCCCCCTCAGAATCCGCCTTCGCAAGGCTACGGCGAGACAATCCCTGCGTGATAGTTTCCCCTCACAGAGCTCTAGCCCTTAATTCCGATTTATCGGGAAAGGATCGTCCTTTCACCATTGAGACCCCTTGCGGTATCACGCCTCGGCGTTATCGGACGGGCTTCACACCCACTGCACAGCGCGCAGCACGCATGCAGTCCTAGGGTACTGGCGGGGCACGCCAGGTGATTTCCAGTCTTGTCTAACCTCCTGTAATCACATTCGATTATGCAACTTCGGATCGCAACTAACGACCTAGCTCAGCTGCGCCGCTTTTGGCGTCGGCTGCGCCGCATTGGTCAGTCTTGATCATGTGCCTACCCCGTACCCTGTAGCTCGCGCATTTGGCCGGTAAAGGAGCAATCCCATTGCCGCGATAGCCGCGAACGATGCTCCAGCAATAAACGTGGCCGAGGCGCCGAACACGCTCCATAACGACCCCGCAATGACACTTGCCAGCAAGAGCGCACCGCCGCTCACCAGATTAAAAATTCCGAAGGCCGTACCGCGAAGCTCATTAGGTGCAGTATCGGCAACAAGTTTCGAGAGCAATCCTTGGGTGAACGCCATGTGCAGGCCCCAGAATGCCGCACCGAGGAATGTGATCCCGGGCGACGCAGCTATCGCCAACACGATATCAGCGGCGACGAGAACCCCAAGTGCTGTTTTCTACGCTGCACCAACGAAAAGCTCACCCGCAGCGGTTCAGCGAAGCTGTACCGCTGTCGGGTACAGCGAAAGGTTCAAGTAAGCCGCTACGCGGCAGTTAAATAATCCCCGCTTAAATCTTGGTATCCTTTTCATACCGGCCAAGTTGCAGGACCCCCATTTTTACGTCATAACTCTCTATACCCATTTTACTAACCTTTAACCCAAGAAAGGAGAGTTATGATGAAAGATTATTACCAACAATCCATGAGAGCCCTGCAACTCGCAGGCATGAGCGAGCGAACACAGGAATGCTATACTCGCTCGGTAAGGATGCTCGTCGACTTCTACGGCAAAACCCCTGACACCATTACCGAGCAGGAGCTTCAAGACTACTTCCTGCACCGTAGAAACGTCGATACATGGGCAGCCGCAACGATGCGTATCTGCTACAGCGGCATCAAGTTCTTTTTTATCAATGTGCTCAAACGTGATTGGCACACCCTGGAGCTCATCCATGCCAAACGGGATCAAACCCTTCCCACGGTATTGAGCGTCAAAGAAGTCTGGACCATCATCAATGCGGTTACTACCATTCAGAATAAAGCCTATCTGACTGCCGTGTATACCTGTGGACTCAGGCTGCATGAGGCCTTGTTTCTTCAGGTAATCGATATCGACGCTCAACGGATGCGCATCCATGTCCATCGGGGAAAGGGCGCCAAGGACCGGTATGTGCCCTTGCCGGAATCGACGCTTTATCTCTTGCGAGACTACTGGAAGCGGCATCGAAATCCCCTCTGGATATTCCCCCGACTCGGACGCAGCGGCCACGAAGGTCCACAGGCAACGAGACCCATGGCGAAAGCATCTGTGCAAGGGGCATTGAGACGCGTGCTCAAACAGCTCACTATCACCAAACGCATCTCCATTCATACCCTCAGGCACAGCTATGCCACGCATCTGCTGGAGGCCGGCGTCAACATCCGTCGCATCCAACAATATCTGGGCCACAGCAGTTTGAACTCTACCATGGTCTACCTCCATCTCACCACCCAGGGCCATGAACATGCCTACGGCATTATCAACTCACTGATGAAAGGAGATGACCATGATAACCATGAATGAGATCTTCCAACACTATGCCCCTGAGTATATCGAGCGCTTCGGTGATCTCATGCCTTTTGAACACCGAAAAGTCATAGATGCCATCATCAACTGCCGCACCCGATATTGCGGAACCATGATCTATCAATGTGAAAGGTGCGGTCACACCCACATCGTGTACCGATCATGCGGGAACAGGCATTGCCCCACCTGCCAGCATCATAAGAGCCGGCAGTGGTTAATAAAGCAGATAGAGCAGCAACTTCCCGGGCATCACTTCATGATCACCTTCACCGTTCCTCAACAGATCCGGCAGTTTATCCGCAGCCATCAACGGGCGTGC
>Ga0307434_1001401_pt1 | contig 13121 bp, 13 predicted proteins | sample SalMarWE160220MG_FD_202156 | JGI IMG/M metagenome (GOLD analysis project Ga0307434, IMG submission 202156) | Salt marsh sediment microbial communities from the Plum Island Ecosystem LTER, Massachusetts, United States - WE1603-220 | ecosystem: Environmental > Aquatic > Marine > Intertidal zone >... | reverse complement strand
TTATGTTTCCGTTAAGGAGCCAAGTTGATGACCGTAGAAATAGCAACTGAGCTACCATGCATTGACCGGCGTGAAGAGGTCTCTGCAATCCGTCTAAATCATATCATCAATGACATCCGCGCCTGGACCTCAAACTCCATAAGCCGTGAGGACTATGTTGCTACACTAGACCAGGAAGCCTTGAATGAGATTGAATCGTTTGCTGAGTTTATAGATTCTAATCCATTGCCTCTTCTGTTGAGGATGCCCGATCAATACTCCATCCCTGCTCTTGAACAGACAATGAAACACCTGAAAACGAGATTGATCAATGGGCCCGGTTTCGCAGTTCTTAATCGATTGCCGATGGAATTGTTGGGAAACGAGCGTGCAAAAGCACTGTATTGGATTTTAAGTCAATATGTTGGCAGGCCTGTTGCGCAGACTTGGAATGGCGAGGTGCTTTTCGACGTCACCGACAAGGGAGTGGAACGCGCCATTGATCTTCGACCATCATATACAAATGACGAACTGAAATTTCATACGGACAACTGTTTTGGAATAGCGCTGCCGGATTACGTGGGACTGATCTGTCTGCAACCGGCAAAGTCTGGCGGAATAAGCAGGATTTTCAGCTGTTACACCATCCACAATATGCTGCTCGATGCGTATCCAAGGCTGCTCAAAAGGTTGTATCAGCCGGTCTATTTCAATCGTCAAAGAGAATTCGAACCCGGCGATGCAAGAATATTGTATGCTCCGGTGTTCCGCTGGGACGGACATAGCCTTAATGTCCGTGTAAATGTCAATCATATTAGGAGCGGTTACGAACTGGCGGAAATCGATATGGACAGCGAAACTTCCGATGCCGTTGACGCACTGGATGAAGTCATGACAAATGAGGCAATTGTAGTCGAAATGTTTCTGGAGCGAGGTGAACTCCAATACTTAAACAATCGATCTATCACTCACTTTAGAAGCCGATACGAGGATTTTAACGATCCCCAGAAAAAGAGACACCTCATTCGCATGTGGATGCGCGAGACAGGGCGTCCATTTTACAATGGTTAGAAACGTATCTAGTCCAGACGAGTGAAGCCTTAAGATGTGACGGCCAGGGGAGCCAATGCATCTATTTCGGTTACGACATCAATGATTACCGGTCGGTTGAGACCAAAAGCTTGTTCAATTGCACCTTCGAGCTCTGATGGTTTCTCAACCCGGATACCCTTTGCGCCAATTTCTTCCGCGATACGTGCGAAGTTTACATCTCTAAAAGTCCACATCTCACGGGCTTTTTCCGTTTGTTTTCCTCCATAAACCTGATCAAATCCCCTTTGTGATTGATTGCCTGAACTGTTGTTATTCACCAGAGTTACCGAATTGATGTTCCATCGGACGGCTGTTTCAATTTCAGCAATGTGGTACCAAAAACCGGCATCGCCGATAAATGAAATTACGGGTCGATCAGGACATGCACACTTAGCGCCGAGTCCCGCTGGAAATGCCCATCCCAGGTGACCCGCACACCGCATGAAACTTTGCTCGGGGGAACGGATATCAAACATGCCGCCCATCCACATACCTGCATGGCCTGTATCCACAACGACAACGGCATCGTTGGGGAGATTTTTCGAAAGTTCATGGCATATGCGTTCGGGACGAATTGGCATTGCCTCTGAACTCAGCAAATTCGAATATTCTGTCTGCCAGTCTTTGACGATCCCCGCTGCCTGTTTGATCCAAGATTGGCGACGGCTTGCGCTGCTCTTATCTGCATGTTCGAGCATGCGCCCCATTGTAGCCTTAGCGTCTCCCAGTACCGCTGCCTGAAGAGGATAATTGCGACCAAGCACCGTTGGATCAATGTCTATTTGAATTACGGGTTTTCCAATTGGAGGTACTTGCCAAAAGTGCGTAGTCATACCACCCGTAGCAGATCCAACATAACACACGAGGTCCGCCTCATTCACAACCTTGTTTGCACTGGCTCGCGAGTAAGTCCCGACAACTCCAACTGATAGCGGATGAGTAGCCGGTATAACATCTTTACCGGCCGACGACGTAGCAACCGGAATAGCAAGTTGCTCCGCCAATTGGATAAGCTCAGAAGATGCCCCAGACAAGCGGGCGCCGCAGCCCGCCACGATCACCGGCTTTTGGGCCTTTTCAAGCAAATCTAGAGCCTTTAACACCTGCTCTTTGTCTGGTTCAGGACGAAATGGCGGTACAATCGTGTAGTCGTCCTCCCACAATGCCTTAGTCTCTATTTCTTGCTGATCTATTTGTCCTTCATTGCCCTGAAATTGCAGGTGTACAGGGCCGGGTACTCCAGTTACAGCTGTACGAAAAGCGTGACGTACCATGTCCGGGATCCGATCGACATCATCGACCGTCCCGTTAAATTTGGTTACGGGTTCAAATGCAGGCACATCGTCTACCTCCTGATATACTTTACGAAATTTTGTTTTAGGATTTCTCCCGCCCGTAAACGCCACAACCGGTGAGTTGGATAAATAAGCATCTCGTAAACCTGCGGCTAAATTGAGCGCCCCCACAATTTGAGCCATGCAAAGTCCCGGTTTTTTTCCGGCGCGAGCAAAACCATCTGCCATATATGCGGCAGATTTTTCGGAGTGGACATGCAGGCGTTTAATGTCGGTCCTTCGCTCAATCTCTGCCATCGTGGTGCGAAGCACAGCGGGTACCATAAATATGTGAGTGATTTGATAGCCTTGGAGGATGTCTGCCAATATTTGGGCGCCTGTTGGTTTCGTCATTTTGTCTTCCCTTTTAGTGATCTGAATGTGTCAGAGTTAGATTTGACTTGTTACTGGCTGTTCCGAGAAGTCTGGATATTCTTTGACCTGCTTCCACAACCGCTGCTATGTGACGCTTCCATGTTTCCTGATTCATTCTTGAAGCAGGTGTAGCGCTGCTGATAGCACCGACCACCGCTTGTCTGGCGTCAAAGATTGGAGAGGCAACACCTGTGACATCAAGCCGGTATTCACCTTTGTTTATGGCGTAGCCCATCTTCCGAATTTTTTTGCATTCTTTTCGCAATTCGTCCGGGTCTGTAGTGGTGCTTGGTGTAAATTGTTTGAGGCCTTGTTGAATTACTTGTTCTAAGCGGTCTTCATCGAAAGCGAGCATGACTTTTCCGCTTGAGACACAATATGCCGGTGCTGTACCGCCGATATTGGTCTGAATGACAACCGCTTGTCGACTTTCAATTTTATCAAGGTATGTAATATGAGTTCCTTCCATAACAGTTAAGAGCACGTTTTCATCAATAATATCTCGAAGCTTTTCCATCTCCGGAATGGCTGCTTCACGTAGGCCAATATCCTCAATTGCCTTGCAACCGAGTTCGAAAAGACGAAGACCGAGACAGTATTTACCGGTTTCTTTGTCCCTCCTTACAAAACCAAGTGATTCCGCCGTGGAGAGAAATCTTGAGACAGTGCTTTTTGGTATTTTCAAGGTCGCGGCAAATTGAGTGAGCGAAACTGGAGAAGAACTTTTCATCAGAATATCAAGAATCAGAGCAAATTTTTGAAGCGATTGACTCATCTGCTAACCAGTCCTTAGTACGTAATTTTCAATTTATGAAACGAAATTGAATCCCGGATTGTATAGTCCGAGCCTTGGCGGATGACTCGAATAACTATGTAATCTTGACATACGGTATCCCTATCAGTAAACTCCCATTTACCATATAATGCAACTTAGTTCCATTATATGGAACAGCCCAGTACTTTTATTTCTCAATTCTCTTTGGAAAATCCCTGCTTGAATTAATGAGAAACAAAATAGTGATAGACCGCCACTTCTAGTTATAGGAACGCTCAATTTTGAAGTCTGGGTGATGCGGCCAGAAAGTTTTGATCGAAAGATTTCTTTTTTGAGTTTTTAAGCGACAGAGATGAGTCATGGCATTTAAGGCAGCCCGTCGCCGAGAAGGACAGCAGTGGATCCTCGATTACATCGCCAAGACTTCTGGCATGGTGCAGAACTTCGAGGACGAAAAATTTGAGCTGCCGCGCGGTGTCAAGAACTATAAGATGATTAGCAAACTCTTGGGAGAGGACGCCGCTCGCAAGGAAGCTATTGCACGCCAAGCAGAAAATGCGGGGCATAATGAGACGGCATTCGAAGCATATGTGAAAGCGGCGGAAGATTACAGGAAAGGGCAGCATACCATTTTTGAGGACGATCATCCTCAAAAACTAAAGCTCTATGACGGCCTGACCCGGTGCTATGATCGCATTTTAGAACTTGCGGATTATCCGATTGAACGCATTGAAGTTCCTTTCGAGGGTCAGCAGATCCAAATTCTGTTGCATTTCTTACCTGATCGTCGACCCGCGCCATGTATCCTGTATATTCCCGGTATGGATCAGACCAAGGAATTCTACCCCTATGTCTACCACAACGATATTTTGCGACGTGGAATGCATGCGTGTGCAATGGATGGCCCGGGACAAGGCATGTCAAATATTAGAAAAATCCGTGTAACGTCTGATAATTACGAACGAGCAGTGAAAGCTGTAATAGATGTCCTTGAAAATCGGCCGGAGATCGACGCAGAGAAAATTGCCGTTTTGGGCATTAGTATGGGATCTTATTGGGCACCGCGATCTGCAGCAATTGATCGACGAATTAAAGCCTGCGCTGGAGCAAGTGCAACATTTGCGAACAAGAACCATATCTTCAATGTTTCTTCACCTCGTTTCAAACAAGTTTTCATGTATATGGCGGGTATCACCGATGAAGATGAATTTGATAATATTGCAGATCAAATGACGTTGATCGGATACGGACAGGATATCCGGTGTCCAACACTCCTTGCGACTGGTGAATTCGATCCACTTAGTCCCGTGGAGGAGGGACTCGCCGTTTTCAATGAGCTGGCCGGGCCTAAAGAACTCTGGATTTTGGAGAACGAGTTTCACAGAGTTTGGGCGCTGGAAGGTTTTGCGGGTTTGGATTTGAACCCCTACGCTGTCGATTGGCTCTCTGATGCGCTGGAGGGAAAATTCTCTGACGATCATAACAAGACGGTGTATGTCCGTCAGAAGTCAGGGTGCGCCGTTTATGATCAGACGCTTCCTGAGGATTATCCTGGGAAATGGTAGAAGAACATATCAGCGCTGCTCAATCTGCGCTTTTATGCATAGAGCAGGAGACGAAGCAAGAGAAAAAGTAATCTGAATTTGCAGTATCGATGTCAACAGCAGGCGCATCGGGAGAAAAGCTGAGGACACAAACGGACTGCTGTACAAAGGGAGGAAATATTATGACGAAAACACTGAATAAGATAAACCTGACATTTTTAGGTGCCGTACTCATTGTTGTGGGTACGATCTCAAGTATATCCGCTGCCGATAAAAAAATGCTTGTTGTGGGAACAGCCCCTGCCGGATCGGCTTCTTTCCCATTTATGGTGGGTGTCTCAGCGATTGTGAACAAAAATGTTCCAAATCTTGCTCTTTCTCCGCAGGAGACTGGAGGCTCGGTGGCAAACATTCGCCTGCTTGACGAAGATAAAATTCAAGTGAGCGGATTTGCCACCACTATAGCGGTTTCCGCGGTCAAAGGTGAGAAACCTTTTACTAAGACACGCAAAGTCAACGTACTTTTAAGTATGTATTTGCAAAGATACATCTGGTTCGCACCTGAAAAGACCGGCATCCGGTCTTGGGATGATGTTGCCGGAAAGAAAATTATAGTCGGTACCCCCGGCGGATCCACAAGGGTCGTTGGAACATTAGTCGCCAAAGTAAAGGGAATGGACGGCAAGGCTGATCTCAAATTCCTTCGTCCCGGTGCAATGATCAGTTCTCTGCGCAATGGCACAGCAGATGCTGGATTCGGCATTGCGACTGGAAGTTCCATGGCGCCTTGGGTTCAGGAGGCTGTGGCAACAATGAAGCTGAATATCTACGGTGTAGACGAGGCAGCGATCGCTGAAATTATAAAAATTAAACCTGGTCTCAATCGAGCCGAGGTGCCTGAAGGATACCTGGAAGGCGCGGGAGCGTTCGTAACAGTTGGCGAAAATTTGGTTATGGGTGCTGCCCCATCGCTATCGAATGAAGACGCGTACAACATAGTCAAAGCAGTCTACGAGAACTATGACAGTTTGTCTAAATACTCAGCCTCTGCCAAGGGTGCCGAGAGGCGTTCAATGGTAGAAGGTATACCCGAAGGAGTCCCCTTTCACCCAGGTGCTGTGCAATTTTATAAAGAAGTTGGCCTTATGAAATAAATGCAGCATGAGCTTAATTAGAAGCGCATTTGACGAACAAGGCCAGTGTGATATGGAGAAAATTTTAACTTGGCTTAAGCAACAGCCAAAGCTTTGGTTGCTGATTTCGGTACTTTCCATTTCTATGGCTAGTTTTCATCTGATCAGCACACAGATCCTCCTGTTCTCACACTGGCCTTTTTTGAACATACATTTAGCTTTTGGACTCGTCATCGTATTCCTTGTCGCTGCAGAAGATTACCCAAAATTACGAGTGGTCTTTATCGCAGCGGCTCTGCTTTCATTTATTGCAACAGCTTACATTCAAGTTGAGGCCGATGCTCTCATCGATCGGGAGCAGATGCCTACCTCCAATGATTTCGTAGTTGGTATAATAATGATCATCCTGGTCATTAGCGCCGCGTATTTCGCTTTTGGCTTTATTTTGCCGTTGATGGCTATTCTTGGTCTGATATACGCCCTCTACGGTCCGTACTTTCCCGGAGAGTTATTTCATGCAGGCGTAGATTTGAAGCGCTTGGTCGCAATGCTAGTAACGGATCTAGGAGGCATTTACGGAACTCTCCTTTTTATTTCCGCAATATATATGGCCATATTTTTGACGCTCGGGGCATTTATAGAAAAATCCGGTACCGCACAGTTTTTTATTGATCTTCCTCTCGCGTTGTTTCGCGGCATCAGAGCGGGTGGCGCGTATGCGGCAGTGGCGGCGAGTGCGCTCCTGGGCATGGGCTCGGGAAGTCCCGTAGCCAACGTCGTTACAACTGGAACTTTTACGATCCCTCTTATGAAGCGTTCTGGATTCCGCCCACATGAAGCTGGCGGCATCGAAGCTGCGGCATCAACGGGCGGTCAGTTAATGCCACCAGTTATGGGTGCAGTTGCCTTTGTACTGGCCCAATTTACTGGCATTCCTTATATCAAAGTAATTGGCTACGCAATAATTCCGGCTATCCTTTATTTTCTGGCCGTTGGGTTTGGTGTATATTTTCGCTCCACTCAGATGCAGTTAGAAGCGACTCCGAATGACCAGATTGTCGAATGGAATATCCTCGCTAAAGGTTTCCCGAATTTCTTGCCAATTGCAGTTCTGGTGGGCATTCTCGTCGCTGGATACACACCTTCATTGGCAGCCTTTTGGGCAGTTATAAGCTTAACCTTTTTAATACTGATCCGTCATCCGAACTGGGAATTTTTTAAAATAATCGGACGTTGTCTTGCAGCCGGCGGTCGTTTCGCGGCTCAGTTTGCAACGGCAATGGCGTGCATCGCGATTCTTGTGAAGGTGATACTTGCCACCGGAATTGGGCTCAAACTCCCGCTTTTGATTGAACAGTATGCTGATGGTAATTTATTCAAGGGCTATATACTTACAGCTGCCGCATCGGTGATATTGGGCATGGGCCTTCCGACAGTTGCAGCGTATATAGTAGTGGCCGTACTGGCAGTCCCTGCTCTAGTTCAAATGGGCGCACTTCCGCTTCAGGCTCATTTATTCGTACTTTATTTCAGCATTCTTTCTGCCTTAACACCACCTGTTGCGTTAGCTGCGCTGGCTGGTGCAAAAGTTGCTGACGCCGACTATCTCAAGACATCTTGGGCTTCGCTTCGCTACGGATTTATGGCCTTCGTTATTCCATTTCTTTTTGCATATAATCCTGCGCTAATAGCTCTAGACTCTACTTGGGCTGAAATTCTGCTGGCCTCTCTGGCCACCCTTTTTGGATGCTTCGCGATCGCAGCCTTTGTCCAGGGATACTTCCTAAAAAATATCCGGATTTGGTCAAGAATGCTATTAGGGACGAGTGTGTTATTTTCATTTTGGTATGTAGTAAGCGGCCATGCTTTATACTTCTTATTAGGCCTTGCCTTCCTTTCTATAGCGGTAATCAGGCAATCGGAAAAAATTCAAAAATTCGTACGAAGGATGATTGAACAATCGTCTTCCGATACATCCGCCTCTGCCGGGAAAGGCATTTTTAATAATATTTTAGAAAAGAGTTTGTCTTCATTGCGCCCCTCTAAGAATTCGGGTGATTAACCAGGAAAGGAGCAAAAAATGGCAGGATATCCTGTAAACAAAAACCTCGAAGCGCGAACGGATTTATGGCGAATTTCACCACACTGTTTTTCGGAAGAAATTCGCACCAAAATGACACTTCCGGATAAGCTTCAAATTTGCGATATCACTTTACGCGAAGGCCGCCAACTTCCAGGTGTTTCACTCCGGCGAGATGATGTTCTGCTCATTGCAGACAAACTGGTTGAAGCTGGCTTTAGCATGCTTCAAATGCATCACGATGATCCAAAAGAGATGGAAGAAGTAAAGAAGCGCCATCCAGATGTAATCATAGAAGCATTGGTTCATCCAACTGCAGTTCTCAATCCCGAACTGGCCAAGGTGGAAGTGGACCTGAACTTTGATCATGGAGCGGACTATACCACTTTATGTTTTTCGTTCTCGCCTGAGCAGATGTGCCTCTTTGAGTCTATGGCCGGCTCCCGAATCTCCATTGAGGAAGCAATAGACCGTGCCATCGGTTCTGTGGAGTATGCGCGGGATAAAGCTGGTAGTGAAAAAAAGGTTGGCTGTCTTATTCAGGATTGCACGCGTATCCCTATCGAGCGGCTTGCAGAAGTCTGCGGTAAACTTGTAGATGCCGGTGCTGATATGATCAAACTTGATGATATCAACGGAATGGCGATCTATCCAGTTTATACTCATGTCGTCCGTGAGATGAAACGACTTCTCCCTGGCACCGAGATTGGTCTGCATACTCACAACGACATAGGCCTGGGGACGGCATCCCTATATGCCGGTCTGGAAGGTGGCGCCGACTTAATCGATGTCTGTGTAAATGGCTTGGGAGAACGGGCACATATAGCACCTGCGGCCGAGGTAGTATCAGTTATCCAGATATATTACGGAATTGACTGCGGTATCCAGCTGGACAAATTGTACGATCTCTCCCGATTAGTATCAGATGTAATGAAATGGCCTATGACAGATACCATGCCATTCGTTGGCAAGACGGCATTTTCGCATTTGGTCGAAGTTCACTACTGTGTTCCAGACAATGAAGAAGGTTTCTGGGCTTATCTGTGTATGAAGCCCGAAATGTTCGGCAATAGTAAGCACAATCTTCTTGGACATTACTCTGGTCCCTGGGCAGTCCGCACCAAAGCTCGGGAGCTTGGTTTAAGTATTCCAGAAGGAAAGGAGCAGGAAGTTATCAATAAATTGAGAACGGAAATCCGTTTTCGAAAGCGCCAAATTGAAGACGACGAATTCAAGAAAATCGTCAATTCTGTCAGTTAAATTCACATTGGATAAGGGAGACAAACACGATGCCTCGACTACCAAAAATCACAGACGAAGAAGCTTCCGATGAACTACGTATGGCTTTTGACGGAGCACGTGAATTACTGGGCTTTGTCTCTGAATCGACCCGAACGGTGGCGCACAGTCCCTGGGTTGTCAGATGGCTGATACCATTTACCGCCGCCGTTCAGCGTGAAAGTGGAGGTGTGCTCGACGCACAGACAAAGGAATTGGCGATCATTCGTACTTCTGTGGTTAACACCTGTCAGTTTTGACTGGGACACAACCGGCGGCTTGGTCAAGTCAGCGGATTATCAGAAGAACAGGTATTAGCTGCGGAGGGTGAATATGAAAGTTCACCATACCTCTCAGATAAGCAGAAGCTCGTCGTTCAATGGGCAGAACTGGTCACAAAAAATGAAGCGAAATATGACAAGGAGTGCTGGAAAAAATTGGAAAATTTCTTCACAGCGCAAGAACTGATAGAGCTTACCGTCGTCATTTGTCACTTCAATCTCATGAACCGTTTGAACGACACTTTGCAACTCGATCTGGAAGTTCCCCCTCCGGGTATGAAATCAGTAAAGGTGTCTCCTCGGAAGTTGGCAACATATGCAAAAAATGTGCTCGCTAATGAGGAATATTTCGAAAAGGATAGGAAAAATGAAACTTGAAGGAAAAGTCGCATTCATTACGGGAGCATCCGGTGGTATCGGAGGAGCTGTCGCCCGTCAATTTGCTGAAGAGGGAGCTAACATCGGTATCGCCGCAAGATCCATGGATAAACTTGAAGCGCTTGCTGAGCAAATCAAAGATTATGGCCGCAAATGCGTAGTAAACCGATGTGACGTGATGAACGATCAGGACATCATTAGCGCAATTCGCAATACGGTTGGTGAACTCGGACCAATAGACATTCTTGTAAACTGTGCAGGCATTGTGAGTTTCGAAGCGGTCCACGAGCTTCCTGACGAGGTTTGGGATCGTACCATGCAGATCAATGCTAAAGCTCCTTTCGTCGCCATCAGGGAAGTGCTGCCCTCAATGATTGAACGTAAATATGGCCGCATCGTCAACGTAGCTTCCGTCTCGGGAAAGATTGGATTACCCTATCGCAGCGCCTATGCAGCTTCAAAACATGCGGTCATAGGCCTAAATCGTGCGCTTGCAGCGGAGGTGGCCCCCTTTGGTATTACTGCGAACTGCATTTGTCCAACTTTTGTTTCGACAGAAATGTTTGACGAAAGCATCCAGAAATGGGCAGACGAAACCGGCCAAACTTTCGAAGAAATGAAGGAAGAATTACGTCAAAAAGTTCCCATGAAACGTTTCATTGATCCGGAAGAGGTTGCTCCGCTGGCGTTACTGCTGGCATCGGATGGTTCGGCAGGAATGACCGCACAGGCAATAAACGTGGACGGAGGCTTCGTCCAGTTCTAGATCGCGAGGGTTTGCCATGCGTCTCATGGGACGGGTTGCAATAGTCACTGGAGCAGCCAGTGGTTTGGGAGAGAGCATCACTAAGCGTTTTGCACAAGAAGGTGCCAAGATTGTCGCGTGCGACCGTGATAGCAAGGCGCTCGATCGAATTTGTGACTCTCTCTCCTCACAAGGCCATGAAGTTCATCCGGAAATAATGGATGTTTCAAGATCCGCAGACGTTAAGCGTGCCTATGAATCTGGTCTCATGACATTTGGTAAGATTGATATCCTGATAAACAATGCTGGTATCTCGCCTAAAAAAACCTTCCTCGAATACACTGAGGAAGACTGGAACGAGGTTCTGTCTGTTAATTTATCAGGTGAATATTATTGCGCACGCGCGGTAGCCGAACATATGATGAAAAACAAGTACGGACGGATCGTCAATTTTTCCTCTTCAGCCTGGCGGTCCGGGGGATTTGCCGGAGGAATTCCGTATACGTCGTCCAAAGCAGGTGTCATTGGCCTCACACGTTCGCTTGCAAAAACGTTAGGCCCCTATGGCATAACGGTGAACGCTGTTGCGCCAGGACCGACAGCGACACCGCTCACCGACAAATGGTTACCCCAGAGGCGTGAGGAGATTATTGCTCAAATACCATTGGGCCGCATCGGTCACCCGGACGATGTAGCAAATGCCGCATTGTTTCTCGCTTCAGATGAAGCCTCCTACATTACAGGCATTTGCCTTGATGTAAATGGCGGCATCACAATGGGGGGATGAAAATTAAATTCCAAGCATCATCATAGTAAACTCAAGTTTTACCGCGTTTCAAGGATCAGCCAGCTACCATTTTCCAATCCAGCACGATTTCCATGACATCACTGACAAATAGGGTGCGCCGAAAAGGCCGGACTCCACCGATATGTTCTTCCTTGTCATGGTAAAGTCGGCTCTAAAAACTATGTGATAAACAATATATCACAATGGAGCATAGCTGAGAAGCGTCGAATTGCGGCAGAAGCCCTCCAACCGGGAACGAACAAGGCCGCCCTGGCCCGACAGTACGGCATTTCCGATTCTCAGCTCTACGCCTGGCGCAAGCATCTGGGAGACGAATCCCATACGCCTTTTCACCCCGTGATAACGGAAGAGATGTCGCCAAACAAAGATGATGAGGATTCAGGTTCAATCGACATTGTCTTGTCGAATGGCCATCGCCTGACGGTATCAGATGCCGTCGATCCTGCCCATGTCGAGTGTATTCTGCGTGCTTTGGCTTCGACGTGATCCCCATTCCCATACAAACGAAGGTCTGGCTTTCAGCCGGTGTCACAGATATGCGCAAAGGCTTCAATGGTCTGAGTATCTTGACCCAGAACACGCTGGAGCAGGACCCTTTCTCAGGGCATTTGTTTGTGTTCCGGGGTCGGCGTGGAGATTTAGTGAAGATCATCTGGTGGGATAACCAGGGCGCGTGTCTGTTCTCGAAGCGGCTGGAACGCGGTCGGTTTGTCTGGCCGTCACCCGTCAACGGCAAATTGTCCATTAGCTCTGCACAACTGGCGATGCTGTTGGAAGGCATTGATTGGCGCATGCCGGCGCGAACGTGGCGTCCGCTGAAAGCGGGATAGGTTTATTTCTGCGGGCTCTTTGACATTGTGGATTCACTTGGTCTGCCGAATAAGGTATAGGCTTGGTGATGACGATCAACACTATCCATACGCATCTAGACCATTCCGACCTTCAACAACTCTTGGTTCAGCGTGAGGCGGAGATTGCCCGGCAATCAGCGGAACTTCTTGCCCGTGGATCTTCTGATTGAGCAACTGAAGCTGCAACTGGCCAATCTGCGCCGGCATCGGTTTGATGCAAAGTCTGAGGCGCTGGACCAAATCATCGGCCAGCTTGAATTGATGCTTGAGGAAGCTGAGATCGCCGCATTAGAAAAACGTCACGATACGCCATCCGTTGACCCCGACCCCAAAAAGCAGCCGAAGCGCAAACCGTTACCAGATCACCTGCCACGAGAGGATGTTGTTCTCAGTCCAGGTGAGGTGTGTGAACTATGCGGCGGTACCTTGCGCCATCTCGGAGAGGATGTCTCAGAGATGCTTGAATAC
>Ga0307434_1001399_pt1 | contig 13122 bp, 11 predicted proteins | sample SalMarWE160220MG_FD_202156 | JGI IMG/M metagenome (GOLD analysis project Ga0307434, IMG submission 202156) | Salt marsh sediment microbial communities from the Plum Island Ecosystem LTER, Massachusetts, United States - WE1603-220 | ecosystem: Environmental > Aquatic > Marine > Intertidal zone >... | reverse complement strand
CACAAGCGGTAAGAGAACGGCTCACTTCGTAAGCAAAATCCACATGGCCCGGTGTATCAATAAGATTTAGCTGATAAACGTTCCCGTCAGGTGCGTTGAATTGAAGCTGAACCGTCTGAGCCTTGATGGTAATACCACGTTCTCGCTCCAGGTCCATGGAATCCAGAACTTGTTCCTTCATTTCACGATTGGACAGGCCGCCGCAAGTTTGTATCAGGCGATCAGCAAGTGTCGACTTTCCATGATCGATATGCGCGATTATGGAAAAATTGCGGATATAGGTTTGAGAAACTGCTGTCGATTTTTTACTCATGTGGTTGAGCTTTTAGCAGCGAATAAACAGCCGTCAAGCAAATGCCGCCTAAATTGTCATGGCTTGAACAATATTCTTGCGGAACTTTCCTCTTTACCTTCCGAGCCCTCGGAAGGCTGCGAGTTTCCGCCGGGAGACTGATCGTCCTTATTTTCGGCAGGTTTTGGGGCAGCTACCTTGCCCCAGGTTAATTTCTTGTAATCAAATCCTTTTTCAATTGTTGGCTTTATAATTGCAAAATAAGGGGAAATATCAAAGTCTCGGGGAGCGTAAAGGCTGTGATGACGGATATGAAGAATTTCTCTCCGGCTGTAGGCATATGGGCTTGCAACCCAGTTCCGCTCCGGCGGACGCTCGACAATTGGTAATATTGGATATTTGACCTGCTGGAACGCCTGCGCAATCAATGAAGAACAAATGGCCTTTGTGGGCGCACCGGACCCTAACGCCAGCATGCGCCTTCGCCAGCGCGTTGGGACAGGAGGTGTTGGAATAAGATAACGCATGAGATCGATGATATTCCTAGTATCATATTCTAGTCCGATCTTGCTTACCATGAAAGCCACAACCCGTTCCCGGTCTTCCCACGTCAAACCCTGGGGGCGGCAAATGCGGGTGTTGAAGAACCGATACTTGGATAGAGGGACGGCAATGCACCCCTCACCAATATTAACCTCTATCAACATCGGCAATTCTTCACCGTCTTTCAAATTTTTATAAGCACCGCTTTCCGCCAGAGCCTTGCCAACAAACATGGCGGAATGTGACCATGTGGACTGGGTAAGATATTTAATGGCAGTTGATATTTTCTGGTTGCCCTCAACCAATAAGATATCGCCTGGCTGAAGGACCTGGAGCAATATTTCCGGATCTGAAGGCGTAAATGGCTCGTATCCGCTGCTTTCAGATTCCAATCTTGCAGCGATCCAACGGCCAATATTATCAAGAATTCCATCAACGAAACTCATGACAATGTCCTCAAATGATCCTATCTTTGCATCATTAGTAAATCAGTTATCTCAAGTCTAGGTTAACATCGCGAGACCTGCCAGAGAATCTCACACACAAGTTTTTCAAATTCGGGTGTCGAAATTTGAAATTTTATCTAATTTCGTATTGCGCTCTGGAGACTGTATAGATGAAAAGATAAATTCTTAATTTGTTTTAAGCGTTGTTTCAATTGATATCCCGGAGCATTAAGTGAAACGTTTTTCAGAATTAACCGAACAGGAAATTCTTGCCCTCGCTATTTCGCTCGAAGAAGAACATGGCCGGATTTATAGCGATTTTGCGGAAAGTCTCAGCGAAAAATATCCGGCTTCCGCAGCAGTATTTGTCGGAATGGCTGATGAGGAGAACATTCACCGCCGCCAGCTTATTGAAGTCTACAAAGAAAATTTCGGAGATCATATTCCGTATTTTCGATCCCAGGACGTGAAAGGATTCATAAAACATCGTCCTCATTGGCAAGTCCAGGCTATGGGCCTGGATGCCATACGAAAACAGGCAGAAGTCGTAGAGCTGGAGACCCGTCAATTTTATGAGCGGGCTATTCCCCTGACCACCGATGCTAATATCCGAAAATTGCTGGGTGATCTTGCTGAGGCTGAACGAGAACATGAATCATTGGCTACTCAGCTTAGCGAGCTGCATCTTACTAAGCAAGCAAGCGCGGAAGAGGAAGAAACGAAACGTCGGATGTTTGTATTACAGATCGTGCAACCCGGACTTGCCGGGTTGATGGACGGTTCCGTTTCGACGCTCGCTCCACTGTTTGCCGCCGCATTTGCAACCCATAGCACTTGGGAAACCTTTCTCGTCGGCATGGCAGCTTCTGTTGGAGCGGGAATCTCCATGGGATTCGCCGAAGCACTTTCCGATGACGGATCACTGACCGGTCGTGGCCACCCACTGTTGAGAGGTATCATTACAGGTTTGATGACGACAATCGGCGGGGTCGGGCATACGTTTCCCTACCTGATACCAGATTTTAAAGTTGCTACGACAGTGGCGATTTTGGTTGTGCTTGTAGAGCTTTGGGCGATCGCCTGGATCCGTTCCCGCTATATGGACATACCATTTCTGCAGGCCGCATTCGAGATCGTCGTCGGCGGAATGATTGTATTTGCCGCCGGGATATTGATCGGAAGCGCCTGACACTGGAGATCTCAATTGAAAATTCGGGTCATATTTAATACACGTAAATTCGAAATTAAGTTTAAAACCTCAAAAAAGTTGATTTTCAAGATGCTTACGCGGAAAGTTTAGATGCATCAGTAGCGCGGGGACGATGCTGTCGTAAACAAATTCTGGTAAGGCGATCTCCCTGTGCGTTATTGTGTTCCCAAGTTACTCCTGTCTTTTGTCTTACTATCCGCCAGCCCATTCCCGTTATTTGCAGATCAACCCGAATTCGGAACTGGCAGGACCACCACACTTGCAGAAACGTCGAAATCGGACAGAGACGGAAGCAAACCTGATGATAAAAAACCTCTAAAAACGGCCTCTGCCAAGACTGGCGCAACTCAACTCGAAACTGACCGATCAGATCCCGGGACCGTCATTACCCTGTTGTTAGCAGGCGACACTGGTTTCAACCAAAGCCGTCAGCGCGTGCTTGCGAAAGGTGTCAGGAAAAACGGCAAGTTCCAGACCTGGGAAGAGACTCTGTCAAAATTTATCGAGGAAATCAGCGGAGACCTCAACTTTGCCAATGTAGAAACGGTTGTCACGGAAAACAATTCGTTAGCACCACGAGGTCCGAACGAAAGATTTTCATTCAGATTTCGCAGCCATCCCAACGGCTTTAGATTTTTAGCGCAATCCGGATTTAATTTATTTTCACTGGCGAACAACCATTCACTGGATTTTGGCAGGCCCGGACTCCGGGAGACACTCAAACATTTTAGTGCACTCAAATCGCAGTATAATATCGCCTATTCAGGAATCGGAGAAAACAGGGAACAGGCAGGTACTCCAGCTTTTATCCGTGTAAAAAACATAAATTTCGCTTTCTCTGCGATCAGCTTTATCCCGCAAGGCTCGCTACAATTTCGTGCTGGCTCATCTACACCGGGTCAATTGTCTTACCATAAGAAATCCGATCTTAGCGAAACTGTTAGCCGGCTTTCCGATGCTGACAGCGAATACAAAATATTATCAATACACTATGGTCGAGAAAGATATACGAAAGTCAACGAAAATCAAAAACGCAAATGGCGACAGCTCTTTGTCAAAAACAGCGATATTGACCTGGTCGTCGCCCATCATGCACATGTCGCGCAAGGAGTTGAACTAACAGACGGCAAACTGATTTTTTACGGGCTCGGAAACTTCCTCCACCATGGCATGGCAAACATGTCATCACAGGGCATTTGCCGGGATTATGGCCTGGTGGCCAGGGTTCATTTACTAAAAAACGGATCGGGCAAAATTTCGGTGCGGGCTGTAGAAGCAATACCGGTTGCGGATATGCACATTCAGACAAGCCGCCTCTCTTCAGTTCAGGCTTCTCATTTGCGCATCCGGGCTCTGAATTATCTCTCTAAAACTTTAACGTCGCAAGAAGATAATTCCGAGGGCCTTCAATTCTCACCTCAACACGATGGATCCGGGCTCTATTGCAAACCCGGCGCACATCATGACCCGGCCCCGATTTCCAAGCTCTGTGAGGGATGGACACCTCCCAAGCCGGTGTCAGAATCTTTGCAACAGCGTCTGATACGCGAATGTACGGACCGAAATTGGTCAAGATATCGCACGTCCAGACGATACATTACCTCCAAACCTTCAAACTATAAATCACACTTAAAAGAATCATTTTCTTTTAATTCATTCATTCAAAGCAACTGAATACAATTAGCCCGTGTGAATTTGATGACGAGATTTATTTCTTCGGCTATCCTAGATCAACCAACAAATTCCGGAATAATTCGGCGGTATTGATGCTATCATAGCCGCACAAACTCTGCCCTCAGGTGCCTTTGGCATTATCAATGGCCGGGTTTTCGAAGCGTCAGCCCTACGTAATAACATCCGGCTCGGTCGATTTGACAATTAAGTTCGGGAGAGCAAAATGGTGCAAAAAGCGAAACTTGCTCATTACATCAGAGAGATTAAGGCCAGCGATGCAATCTAAAGTTTGACACCTTCAACTTCCTGCTCCAACTCATGAATTATTGCAGCAGCTCCCGGCATCAGCGGATAGATCACTATTGCCCGACGATAAGCGTTCAAAGCGGCTTTTTTGTCACCCCGGGCAAGGCTAATCAGGGCAATCCCCGATATGGCGCCAAAGTGCCGTGGCTCAAGACTTAAAACCTTGGCAATGTCAGCAAGAGATTCATCATAGCGATGCAACAAATAATAAACCGTGGCACGTTTGTTCCAGGCTTCAGAGTGATTTGGTGCATGACTTACGAGCTCATTCAGTATTCCAAGCGATTTATCAAATGATCCCGCATTCATCGCCTCAATGGCCTGGTTCATCATCTGATCGCTTTTGTCATCTCCTGATCTAAGCCATAGACCCCAGATCTGAGCTTCAAGCTCTCCTGCAACCCTTTCGTCCTTGGCGGCCAACAGTTGCTGAAATAGAGAATCGAGTTTGTCCGACTTTGCTTTTTGGGCTGTGGTGAGTGTTTTTTGTTCCGTGTTATCCTGAACAGGAATTACGATTAAGCTGTCCTTGGTTCCCGGGCCAGAAAACGAAATGACCGAACTCCTGCCCAAATCAGGAACGCAGAAAACCAATACGGATATGAAAAATATCCATCTGTTTCTCATGACCTCATATCCTTTAACCGTGTCTTATTTCCCTTAACTGATACCAGTAGGCAATCGAATTACCGGTCACCTAAGCATAACTGGTTTAAGGTCGCAATGCCAACTGTGTCTGACATCAGCCAAATTCGCAAAGGTGATCACTTGGATTTTAGGGGCAATGCGATTGTCCCCCGAAATGTTTAGCCGCGAATTGTGCCACCAGTCGCCTTGATCACGGCGGATACGACGGAATCTGATACTGCTTCGATATCCCGGTCCGTCAGGGTTTTGTCGGAGGGCTGCAGAGTCACTTCTATGGCAATCGATTTTTTATCCGGCCCCAGGTTCTCATCTTCAAACACATCGAAAACACGGACATCTGAGATCATACGCCTGTCAGCACCTTGAGCTGCCCGCATCAAGGCTCCTGCAGCAACATCACTTTTTACGATAAATGCGAAATCCCGACGCACGGGCTGGAGATCGGCAATTTGCAGAGACTCTTTTGTACGACTTTTTTTCCGTTGATCCGGAAAATCCTCGATGAAAATTTCAAAGCCGCAAGCCGAACCGGAAATATCAAGCAGCTTTAGCGTTGCAGGATGGAATTCTCCAAAATGTCCCAGTACTATTTTCGGCCCCAGGCGGAACGTTCCGGAGCGGCCGGGATGGAAGTAGCCGGGAGCGTCTCGCGTAACCTGCGCATTAATCGGGTTCTGGTCCAGTACCGACAAAAGTGTGGCAGCGTCAGCTTTCGCATCATAAACGTCAACTGGTGATGAGCTTTCAGACCAATGACGGCCGGCTCCGGTCAATACCGCCGAACCGCATCTGACTCCAGCTGCAGAATTATACTGGTCTTCTGGACGATCACCCCTGTAGGCCTGGCCAACCTCGAACAAGGCCGAATCAGAATAACCGCGGTCATGATTTCGTTTAGCCGCCATCAACAGCCCCGGCAGCAAACTCGGCCGCATGCGAGACATTTCCGATGAGATGGGATTCGCAAGCTCAAGCGCGTCGTCATCGCCGCCGAACTGTTCGGCAACAGATCGCGATATGAATGACCAGGTAATAGCCTCTACCATTCCGCGACCAGCGAGATGTCGTCTTGATTTTCTAACTATTTTCTGACTCTCGGTGAGAACGGGTGACGCGACGCCGTCATTGAGAGACATTGCAACAGGTGGAACTCGATCCACACCAATTAACCGGACGATTTCTTCGACGAGATCTGCTGACTGGCTTACATCAGGTCGCCACGAAGGGACATTAACAGCAAACTTATCTGATTGCCGCTCTATGGCGAAGCCCAGCTTTGTAAGAATTGATCTAATTTCTGCCGGTTTGAGATCGATGCCCGTCAATCGCTTTACGTCCTTCAGCTCAAAATCTACGGAAACATCTGCAATAGGAGCCTTTCCGGCCATCGCTATTCGACTGGGTTCTCCACCACAAACCTTCACAATCAACTGAGTCGCCAAATCGATCCCTGGTCCCAGGGATGCAGGATCAATACCCCGTTCAAAACGATACCTGGCATCGGATTGGATTCCTGTCTTTCGACCCGTCATTGCTGTTCGGACAGGATCAAAATATGCCGACTCGATTAGCACGTTTCGAGTGTCGATTGTGCAGCCTGTTTCGTCTCCGCCAATGACGCCGCCAAGCCCCAAAACACCTTTATCATCAGCAATGACGGTCATTTCCGCGTCGACTTCGTAGGTGCTGCCATCAAGAGCTAGAAATTTTTCTCCGACCTTTCCAAGACGCGCGTGTAGTGTACCCGTCAACTTGTCAGCATCATAAACATGCAGTGGTCGTCCACGATCGTAGCAAACATAGTTCGTGACATCGACAAGAGCATTAATCGGCCTTAAACCAATAGCCAACAGACGGCGTTCCATCCATTTCGGGCTTTTTTTGTTTTTCACAATACGGATGTATCGACCCGCAAAGGCTGGACAAGCGGCAGCATTATCTTCTGTAAACCTCAATTCGATAGCTATAGGACAATCAAAAGACCCATCGACGGATTTTACCCGGTCGGCTTTCAGACGGCCCAGGCCGGCCGCCGCCAGGTCCCTGGCGACGCCTCTCACACCAAGGCAGTCCGGACGGTTCGGCGTAATAGCAATTTCAATAACCGGATCATCAAGCCCCATGACTTCGGCGAACGGGGTTCCGATTTTTGCGCTCTTCGGAAGCTCAATGATTCCTTCATGCGCATCTGACAATTGCAGTTCCCGCTCGGAACAAAGCATTCCTTGCGACTCCACACCGCGAATTTCTGCTCGCGACAATGTCAGGTCGATACCCGGGATATAGGCACCGGGCGCCGCGAATACACCAACCAGGCCCTTTCGGGCATTTGGGGCGCCGCAGACGACCTGGACAGTTCCAGTCGCGGTTTCGACTTCACAAACTTTCAGTTTATCCGCGTTGGGATGCTGTTTCGCCGAATCAATCCGGGCGACTGTGAAGGATTTAAGGTCTTGTGAAGGATCGATGACCTGCTCAACTTCCAGTCCGATAACTGTCAGCTTGTCCAGAATTTCCTCAAGCGAAGCATCTGTCGTCAAATGATCCTTGAGCCAGGATAGGGTGAATTTCATGATCACGCGCTCTTAGAATGTTGTTTTTACCATTGGATTGTAATGGGGCCTCTTTCTATCGTGACCAATCTCCATAATTCACCTTCCCGCGCCGTGCTTCAAACCGATGGTTGCAGCACTCAGGCTGAAAGTCCACCGGCCAGAGTTGGGACGTCTAGCGGCATAAAACCGTAATGTTTGAGCCATCGTAAATCTGCGGTGAAAAAAGCCCGCAAATCGGGCATGCCGTATTTAAGCATAGCCAGACGATCAATGCCCATTCCGAAAGCAAACCCCTGAACAGTCGAAGGGTCATAATTTACATTTCTGAGCACATTTGGATGTACCATGCCGCAACCAAGAATTTCCAGCCAATCGTCTCCCTCGCCAATGCGGATTTTATCACCCTCTTTGGCGTATCCGACATCAACTTCCATGGACGGTTCGGTAAACGGAAAATGAGACGCGCGAAACCGCATTTTCACTTCATCGACTTCAAAAAAGGCTTTGCAAAACTCCTCAAGTACCCATTTGAGATGACCAAGGTGGGTTCCGGTATCGATAACCAGACCTTCCACCTGGTGAAACATAGGCGTATGGGTCTGATCGGAATCGCACCGATAAACCCGCCCCGGAGCGATGATTCGAACCGGAGGTTTTTTCTCCAGCATTGTCCGGATCTGAACCGGGCTGGTGTGTGTCCTGAGCACCAGCCTGGACCCATCATCGCGTTCATTGAAATAAAATGTATCGTGTTCCTGGCGCGCCGGATGTTCCGGGGGGATATTCAAAGCTGTAAAATTGTAATAGTCCGTTTCGATATCCGGACCTTCAGCAACGGAAAATCCTATATCCGCAAAAATCTCGAAAATTTCATCCATCACCTGGGACACGGGATGCACCCGCCCATCCAGCAGGGGGCCACTTCTTACTGGCAGTGTAACATCGGCTGATTCTGTCGCAAGGCGATCGTCGAGTGCCTCCTGATCGAGTACTTTTTTGCGTTCGCCAATCGCCAGGCCGACACGCTGTTTAATTCCATTTATGGCTTGACCAAACGATTTGCGGTCTTCAGCAGCAAGAAAGCCGAGCCGCTTCAAGAGCCGGGATACCTGCCCCTTTTTGCCCAGAGCAGAAACTCTCACTTCGTCAAGCCCACTGAGATCCGATGCATTCTGTACTGAATCCAGTAAACTTTTCTCCAGTTGTTCCAGATCGCTACCTGAAATTATTGCCTCGTCACCCAAGATTTCCTCCATTGTACTTCAGTCGAGGTTCGTATGGGTTTGCCTGCCAATACAAACATACAGGATCACCGGCAGTTCAACTAATCGCAGCTTCAGCTTTCTCCACGAGGGCCTTGAATGTCTCAGGTTCTCGTACCGCAAGGTCCGCGAGGACTTTTCTATCGACTTCAATTCCCGCTTTGGTCAGACCGTTTATGAAACGGCCATAGGTTACACCATTCGCCCTTGCTGCCGCGTTTATACGCTGTATCCAAAGGGAACGGAAATTGCGTTTTCTGACCTTGCGATCTCGATAAGCATACTGTCCGGCTTTTTCGACAGCCTGATTGGCGACACGAAATGTGTTCTTTCGTCGACCATAATATCCTTTGGCTTTACCAATGACTTTTCGGTGACGGGCATGGGTCGTGACGCCCCTTTTTACACGTGACATAGCTAGGCTCCTTCTCTTGGTCCAAGCAGGTTCGGAAAAGTAGTTTTGGGAAAATTAGGTGTCGGCTCAGACCATTATCCGTAAGGCATGAACTTTTTGACGATACGGGCGTCCTGATCAGACAGGATGGTGGTACCGCGCTGATTGCGAATAAACTTATTCGTTCGCTTGATCATTCCATGGCGCTTACCAGCCTGGTTAGCGCGTACTTTTCCGCTAGCCGTTAAGCGAAAACGCTTCTTCGCGCCGCTTTTTGTTTTCATCTTGGGCATTTTGCTTGTCTCCATATTTCATTTGTTAATTAAACCGGGGGGTTTAGTCAGTCTCATGGTCAAATCTCCACATCAGCCATGACCTTGAAAATACTAACCCGCAAGCATTCCAAACCGCCACGGCATGCCCTGCCGGACGGCTCAATACCGGACTTATAAGTGGGAATTGCAATTTCTGCAAGATACTGATTTCCAATTGTCAGTTTTATCAGACTGCAGATGCTAGCGCGGTGCCAAAACCATTACCATCTGACGACCCTCAAGCTTGGGCTCAAGTTCGACTTTCGCCTCGCTTTCGACTTCCCCTTTTACCCGTTGCAAAAGCTGGTAACCAAGCTCCATATGCGCCATTTCACGGCCGCGGAAACGTAAGGTTACCTTTACCTTGTCTCCATTCCCGAAAAAGCGTTTTATGCTACGCATTTTGACGTCATAATCATGCGTATCAATGTTGGGGCGCATCTGTATTTCTTTGACTTCAAAGGTTTTTTGCTTCTTACGGGCCTCGGCGGCCTTTTTCTGGCTTTGATATTTGTACTTACCATAGTCAAGTATTTTGCAGACCGGAGGATCCATATTGGGTGAAATTTCGACAAGATCCAGTCCAGCTTCAATTGCGCGGTTCAGGGCTTCGTCAAGGCTGACAACACCAACATTTTCCCCTTCGCTATCTATGAGCTGAATGGTTGTAGCCTGAATCAGTTCGTTTGTTCTTGGTCCTTCTCGATTAGGCGTTACATTCGTAGGTCGGCGCGCGATTTGGTATCTCCTTCGTTACTGGTTTTTTTTCAATGAGTCATAAATTGTTCTCTGATCTAAAACGAGAATTTCATTAAATCAATCCCGTTTCTTATCAAGATCAAATGATAAACTTAACGTTATTTTCATGAAAATATAAACAACATTCTATAAGATTGAAAAGAAGTGATCCCAAGTCAAGTGTTTTGAACCATATACCATGAACATTTGCTGACACATTTTATCTTTTTGAACCGATTGTTGCAAACTGCGACGCAAGATCGCTACCGAGCAGGTTGTCATATACTTTCAAGGTTTCGAGTTGCATTGTCTGCAATGAAAATTTGCGCATAACGTGCTGCCGCGCTCTTATTCCCAGTTCAGTTCTCTGCTCGTTCGGCATAAGTATGATATTTTCCAACATTTTTGCTAGTGCCGAAGGGTTTTCAGGCTGAACCCGCCAGCCGGTGATCGATTCTGCGGGGACATCTGGCTCGGCGAGAACAGTTTCCGGAACAGCACCCAGATCTGCGACCACAACCGGACAGCATAACGCCTGAGACTCGACGGCTGCACGGCCAAATGCTTCGGGTACGGTAGAGGCAACTACGCTGATATGAGCTATGGCGAATGCCGCTGAAATGTCTTCACAGTGTCCGACAATCTTGACTTGCTTCTCCAGGCCACTATGACCAATTTGCGTGGCAAGCTGCTCCACGTAATGGTCCCGCTTCTGTTGATCACCGGCTAAGATGACTACAAATCCTTCCAGTAAACCTGATTGTTTAAGTATTCGCGCCGCCTCTATTACAACGGCCTGGCCTTTCCGGGGGGTCAATCGGCCCGCCTTCAAAATTATCTTTTCGTTTTCCTCGATACCCCAGGATTGGCGCAGGCGCGAGATTCGGTCTTCGCCGATTGCGTCACGTTTGAACTTATCAAAATTCAACCCGCGATATACGACTTTAAGTCGGCCTTCATCTGTTCGATGACGGCTTCTTATAAGATCGGCAATAAAATTAGAATTGGCTATCACCATATCGCCGCGTGCCATGACACTATTATAGAAGTTTTTTAAAGCCCCTGCCTGCTTATAACCACCATGATAAGTGGTGACAAAAGGCGTGTTCGTCCACCGGCTGGCAACTAAGGCGCTCCATGCGGGCGCCCGGCTTCTGGCATGAACCAGATCGACTTTGGATTGCTCGATCAGTTTGGCGAGTCGAAATGCGTTGCGAACCATTATTGCAGGGTTCTTGCTGGCCATGGGTAATTTTATGAGTCTGCCGCCGTCGCGCTCAATTTGCTTGACTAAACGTCCCCCCTGACTAGCAATCAGAGAATGACCGCCGGCTTCAACGACCGCTTTCGAAATCTCACAGGCAGATAATTCGGCTCCACCGGCATCGAGTTCTGGAATGACCTGAATGATCGTAGGAGTCATGGGGATGCGGGATTCAGGGCTGGTGTTGGTACCGACACGATGAAATTAACTGAAACCTATAGTAAATTGTCCGCCCTTGTGTGATAAATCTCTATGTTATCACCAAAACACCGGAGACATTAGATTAAATAATGAAGTTTTTGGAAGTCGGCAACGGAAATTCAAGGCGCAAAATCGCTTACCGAAACCGGTCCGGTGATCCCGATCAAACTGGACTGTTATGGCTTGGCGGTTTCAAGTCAGACATGAACGGTATCAAGGTTAACACCCTGGATCAGTGGGCCGAACATGCAAACCGCGGACTCCTGCGCTTTGACTACTCTGGTCACGGCACTTCAGAGGGAGAATTCGAGAATGCAACAGTTAGCGATTGGATTGAGGAGGCTGCCGTTGTATTCAAACGGATAGCCCAGGGTAATCGCATTATAATCGGTTCGAGTATGGGAGCCTGGATCGCCCTGCTTTTAGTTAAAAGGTTTCGCGATAACGCCCCTGAAGCTCTCGAGAGAATTGCCGGAATCATCATGATTGCTCCGGCATGGAATATGACGCAAACCTTGATGGAGCAAAGGTTTACAGAAGATATACGCCAAACCATTGAATCCCAAGGCGTATATTACCGTCCTTCCGCCTATGATGATGGCCCCTATCCCATCACCGCCAGGCTGATTGAGGACGGCCGGAAGCATAACATCAATGACGCCTCACTTGATATTCATTGTCCTGTTCGCATCCTCCACGGCATGCGTGATCCCGATGTTCCCTGGCAGCACTCCATGGATTTGGTCGGTCTTCTAAAGGGGGACATCACTCTGACACTGATCGGAGACGCCAACCATCGCCTATCCCGGGACCAGGACATCGGTCGCCTGATTGCAGAGATTGAGCTGCTTGGTTAGAATTCAAAATTCATCCACTTTCTGGAATTTGTGGTGCCAATGCCCTGCTTGCGGCTTACTCACCGGCCACCAGCGCTGCTAACCCTTCCCGGTAGGTCGGATATTTTAATCGGAAATTGAGTTCTCCCTTAATTCGCGCATTACTTACACGCTTATTCTCTCCGTAAAATGACCGACCCATCGGTGACAGATCCGATTCTTCAAAAGATATAAGCGGCGGCGGCGGCACGCCCAGAAGATCAGCGGCATAAGCGACAACATCCTGAGGTGGGGCAGGTTCATCGTCGGTGACATTGTAAACGGCTCCGAACCGTGGTTGCTCAATAGACCGGACGAGTGCCCGAGCAATATCGCGAACGTGAATTCGGTTAAAAACCTGACCCGGTTTGTTAATGCGTCGCGCCTTTCCCTGCCGAAG